>JAEEGG010023703.1_pt1 | contig 11966 bp, 11 predicted proteins | sample 9134161 | NCBI WGS metagenome assembly JAEEGG01 (sample SAMN16246543, study PRJNA631951) | gut metagenome | biome: gut microbiome; feature: rumen; material: CR-attached | host: Bos | place: Iran: Karaj | collected 2018-10 | reverse complement strand
CAGAGGCCTCTCCCCGTTCTGAGGGACAAGATGGGAGACTTCATCTACCGTGGAGTCTCAGCACCTGGATTGGATCATGAGAAGAAGTGGGAGTTCGAGCCCACAGTGAAAGAGGGAGACGAGGTCTCACAGGGACAGGTCATCGGTGTCGTCCAGGAAGGACCCATGGAGCACAAGATCATGGTCCCCATTGGACTCAACGGAAAGGTCGAGGCAATCAAGTCCGGCCTCTTCACCATCGATGAGACAGTCGCCATCATCGCAGGCAAGGAAGTCTGCATGATGCAGTACTGGCCCGTCCGTAACCCCAGGCCCGTCGTCGAGAAGTATCAGCCCGATATCCCCCTCGTCACCGGACTCCGTGTCCTGGATACCGTCTTCCCCCTCGCAAAGGGAGGAGCAGCGGCAATCCCCGGAGCATTCGGAACCGGAAAGACCGTTACACAGCAGTCCCTCGCAAAGTACTCCGATGCAGAGATAGTCGTCTATATCGGATGCGGAGAGCGCGGTAACGAGATGACCGAGGTTCTTACAGAGTTCCCCGAACTCGAGGACCCCAGGACCGGAATGAAGCTCATGAAGAGGACCGTCCTCATCGCGAACACATCCAACATGCCTGTCGCAGCTCGTGAGGCATCGGTTTACACCGGAATGACCATCGCAGAGTACTTCAGGGACATGGGATACAACGTCGCACTCATGGCAGACTCCACCTCCAGGTGGGCAGAGGCCATGCGTGAGATCTCCTCAAGGCTCGAAGAGATGCCCGGAGAAGAGGGATACCCCGCATACCTTGCAGGACGTCTCTCCGAGTTCTACGAGCGTGCCGCAAGGGCAAAGGTCCTCAGCGGCGGCGACGGATCCGTCTCGGTCATCGGAGCGGTTTCTCCTCCCGGAGGAGACCTGTCCGAGCCTGTTACGCAGAACACACTCCGTATCGTCCGTGTCTTCTGGGCACTCGATACCAAACTGCGTGAGAGGAGGCACTTCCCCACAATCAACTGGCTCACATCGTACACCATGTACGACAAGCAGCTGCTGGACTGGTTCAAGGCAAACGTTGCCGAGGACTTCCCCGCACTGAAGGCATGGGCCATGAAGACCCTCCAGAAGGAGGCAGAACTGCAGGACGTCGTCCAGATGGTCGGATCCGACTCACTCCCGGACGAGCAGAAGGTCACCCTCGAGGTCGCCAAGATGATCCGTGAGATCTTCCTGCAGCAGAACGCATACGATCCCGTCGACTGTTACTGCCCCCTCAAGAGGCAGTACAAGATGCTCAGCCTGATCAAGAAGTACTCCGACCTCTCGGAGAAGGCACTGCAGGCCGGCGCACCCGTTGACAAGATCGCATACCTCCCCGTGAGGACCAGGTTCAACCAGGCCAAGTACGAGCCCAAGGTCGACGAGGAACTCGAGGCTGTCGACTCCGACATGGAGGCACAGTTCAGGGAGCTCGGAGCGTGATTCCAATGGCAGAAGCAACAATCAGTAAAGAGTACAAGACCGTCTCCCAGATCGCCGGACCTCTTATCTACGTGAAGAAGACAGAGCCCGTCGGATACAAGGAAATGGTCAACATCAGGCTCTCGGACGGAACCACCAGGAGGGGACAGGTCCTCGATTCCTCGGATGAGGTCGTCGTCGTTCAGGTGTTCGAAGGAACATCCGGTATCGACAGGGACGCATCCGTCAGGTTCCTCGGCGAGACAATGAAGATGCCTGTGTCCAAGGACATGCTCGGAAGGATCCTCTCCGGATCCGGTCAGCCTCTCGACGGCGGTGCACCCATCGTCCCCGAGAAGGAGCTGGAGATCAACGGAGCGGCTATCAACCCCTGGGCAAGGGACTCACCCTCGGATTTCATCCAGACCGGTATCTCCACCATCGACGGAATGAACACCCTGGTCAGGGGACAGAAGCTTCCTATCTTCTCCGCCTCTGGACTTCCCCACAACGAGATCGCTCTTCAGATCGCTCGTCAGGCAAAGGTCCGCGGAGAGAACGAGGAGTTCGCTGTCGTGTTCATCGCGATGGGAATCACCAACGAAGAGAAGCAGATGTTCATGAAGGAGTTCGAGAGGACAGGTGCACTGAAGAACGCTGTCGTGTTCCTCAACCTGGCCGACGACCCCGCTGTGGAGCGTACCCTGACACCCCGTCTCGGTCTCACCACCGCAGAGTACATGGCATTCGACCTCGGTATGCAGGTTCTGGTCATCATGACCGACATCACCAACTACTGTGAGGCACTGCGTCAGATCGGAGCAGCTCGTGAAGAGGTGCCCGGAAGGCGTGGATACCCCGGTTACATGTACACCGACCTCGCACAGCTGTACGAGCGTGCGGGAAGGATCAAGGGAAAGAAGGGATCCATCACACAGATCCCCATCCTGTCCATGCCCGGAGGAGACATCACCCACCCGATCCCCGACCTGTCTGGATACATCACAGAGGGACAGATCGTTCTGTCCATGGACCTGCACAGGAACGGTATCTACCCGCCTGTCAACGTTTCATCATCCCTCAGCCGTCTGATGGGAGGAGGAACCGGAGAGGGCAGGACCCGTGAGGACCACAAGGGAGTGTCCGACCAGCTCTATGCGGCATACGCAGAGGGTAAGGACCTCCGTGGACTGGTGGCAATCGTCGGAAAGGACTCTCTGTCCGCAAAGGACAGGAAACTGCTGGAGTTCGCGGACCTCTTCGAGGACCGCTTCGTCAGGCAGGGTCAGGAAGAGGACCGTTCCATCGAGCAGACACTGGACCTCGGCTGGGAACTGTTCACAGCTCTCGATCTCGACCAGATCACAAGGATCAGCCGTAAGTACATCGAGAAGTACCTGCCCAAGAAGGCTTGATATCCGTGGGAGCACACGATGTCACCCCCAACCGTTCGGTACTGCTCCAGCTGAAGAGCAGGATCAAACTGACCCAAGGCGGTCACAAGGTCCTCAAGATGAAGAGAGACGGTCTCATCATCGAGTTCTTCGACATCCTGGAGAAGGCCAGGGCGATGCGCGCAGGCGTTTCCTCGGACTACGAGAACGCCATGCACGCCATCACCATAGCCCGTGCGGTAGAGGGAGAGGTCGCCGTGAAATCCGCGGCATACGCCCTGAAGGGTGACCCTCAGGTGAATGTCACGAGCAAGAGCATCATGGGAATGGTCGTCCCCAAGGTAGAGGCCGAGCATCTCCATGTTTCGATGGTCGACAAGGGATACGGAGTCATCTCCACATCCGCCTACATCGAGGACGCGTCGCTCGCCTTCGAGAAACTCCTCGAGACGATCGTCCGCGCCGCAGAGGTAGAGACGACCATGAAGAAGCTCCTTGACGAGATCGAGAAGACCAAGAGGAGAGTCAACGCTCTCGAGTTCAAGATCATTCCCGAGCTCAAGGAGTCCGAAAGGTTCATCAAATTCAGTCTCGAAGAGATGGAAAGAGAGAACACCACAAGGCTCAAGCACCTGAAGAAGGCATGATGGGAGAGTGAGGGTATGAAGTCACTGGAGGAACGCTACGAGGAGATGAAGGAGGACCCGAGGAAACTCAGAAGGTTCTTCAACATCACCTGGATAGTGGCCTACGGGATGCTCATACTCGGATTCATCATCATCCTATGGGTCTTCCTGCAGGGTGAGTGAAACATCTTATCAATCATCTTCAGCCGGCCTTCGGGCCGGCAACAACCCTTTCTTTTCTTCTTTATTGTAATATGATATATGTACCCCGAGCTCGGTTCATGGGGCATGGAAGGCAATTCGGAATACGGACGTCCCGTCCTGATATCCATCATCGCGTTACTGAACATCCTTCTGGGAGTCATAGTGCTGGTCCTGGGTGTCCTTGGGGTCTTGAACTTCTCGGAGTTCGTAGAGATCCTTGACGAGGCCCTTGTCCAATCGAAGGTCAGCGGAATCACGGGAGCGGAACTGTGTACGATCCTGGGAGTGGGAGGAGTCGTTCTCGGCATCATCTATCTGGTCGTCGGAGCCGGATTCTGGTGCGGATGGGCGCTGTTCTGGTATCTCTCGCTGATCTTCTGGGTGCTAAGCCTCCTCGGATGCATTATCATCATCACCGTCTCCCCGATAGCGGGAATCATCGGTGCCGTCATCTACGGAGTGCTGATCTACTACCTGTTTAGACCTGCAGTCAAAGCGCACTTCAAGATCTGAAGAACTGCCGTCTTCAGGTCGGTAGGAAACATTTTACTTCATTTTTCTGAAAATATCGAATAACTATAGTTCTTAGAATGTCGAGGACACCTTATTTACTCGCTCAGATAGTATGGTTCTGGACGCAGAAGGAAATCCATCGCCGATAGATTTCCTTGAAGCGATGGCTTTCCGGCTCGGTCCTATGATTTACAGGAGGTGTATAAAATGCCAAATGTAGGCAAGGACCAGAAGCCCAAGGATAAGACATGGCTTCTGGTCCTCTCAGTAATTCGGACGCGGAAGGGAATCCATCGCTGATAGATTTCCATTTCCTTGAAACGACGGATTTCCAGATCAGTCCCCTTGGGCCCTACAATCGCAGGAGGTGATTTTTTGCCTAATTGTAGGAGTTCTATAGTGAACCAAGTCACTTTGGGGTCCGATTTCCGCGTCCTTACAATTAGATTTCTTATTCAGTTTATAATACAGTAGGTCGGTTCGTTGGTCCCGAGCGGACTATCTATCTTCTCTGCAATAAAGAATTGATGATCAGTTGAAGTCCCTCATCTCGACCTTTCCGCTGCCCAGATCAACTACGGGCATTATAGCTGGGTCGGGATTGAAGTTGTGCATCCTCTGGTATTCGGTTTGGCTCTGCCATGTTGATGCATTGATCAGGCGGACTCCGTTGTATTGCAGCTGACCTGCACCGTGTACGTGGCCTGAAACGAAGATGTCCGGGATGTACTCCATGGCCATGTAGTCCTTCTTCTCCGGTGCGAGGGCATTCCTCTGACCGTAGATGGGCGCCAGATGGCGTCTGATGCACATCTCCTTCATGACCCTCAGCGGGTCCTCGTACGTCAGATACTGGACCGCGGCCACCCAGTCATCGATGCTCTTCCCGTGGTATGTGAGGACGGTCCTTCCTTCAACGTTGAGATACACCGGGTTGCCCAGCATGAGGATGTTGGAGTCGAATCCCTTGGTGAATACCGAATTCAGCGCAGGCTGGGGCTCTGCGGGACGCGCAGCGTCGTGGTTCCCGGGGTGTATGACCATCTTGATGTGGTCGGGTATCTCCTTCAGGTATTCGGCGAGCTTCTCGTACTGCTCGTAGATGTCCGGGATGTCCAGCTCCTTATCCTGATCGGGGAACACGCCGATCCCGTCGACGACGTCGCCGGGGAAGACCAGATAGTTGATCCCCTCCTCCAGCGCGTGCTCTCTGAGCCATTTCGTCATCCTCTCCCATTGCGGGACCAGGAAAGTGCTGCTTCCTACATGGCAGTCGGAGAGGAACGCTATCTTGGAGGTGGAATCGCTCAGTTCCCATTTGTTCGACTTGGGGATGTCCGGTCTGACGACCTTCTCCGCCATGATCATATCCATCCTGGAGTTGGGTTTTCCCACTATGCCGATGACCTCGTCCGTCACGAAGAGCTCGTTGGCGATGGGCGAATCCTTGCTGATGAATACCTTTCCGATATCGGTGTCGTCCTCTAGACTGATGATGGTGTGTCCGTTCTTCGTGGTGGACTTGTCGTAGACCATACCGATTATGCGGACCTCTCTGTCCAGGGTCTTTGCCCTCTCTATGGACATGGCCTTGCCGAAGTCGTTGCGCTTCTCGATCAGCCTCTTCATGACGTAGAATCTGGCCTTGAAGTAGTTGGCGAAGTCGTTGACCTTGCCCTCGCAGGTGGATTCTCCGGTGATGTCGGTTCCCTTCACGACCGTGAGGTCGGATGTGAACTTGTTGTTGGGTTTGATCTCCTTGGGGGATTCGTGGAGTATCTTGTCGCCCGCTATGCAGTCCATGATGTCCTGCTTGCTCACGAACATCATGTTCCTTGCCAGATGGGCGAAGACGGTGTTGACGAACTCCATCGGCCTGTCGTTGGAGAGTATCATCTCCATGGCATCGGGGGAGAAGAAAATCCCCTTGCTAGTGGCGGCCGAAAGTATCTCGTCCCTCATAGGATGCCTCTATCGCGGACTTACATATTATAGGATTCGCCAAGGTGTTTTTATGCTCCATTCCGATGCCATCGGCATGACCTCTGTAACCATAACCTGTCCGGTGAATCCCAGCGAGGATCCCGAGAAGGTGGCCGCAGCCATCCTCCATATCTTCCCAGATGCTGAACTCGAGGATGAAGGGACGTGTTTCAAAGGGAAGGCGACCATCGACCACTTCTCCAAGCTGATCAGGAAGCAGAAGATCCTGGATGCCACCAGGGGAGTCATGCTGAAGAACAGGCGCGGGGACAAGACCTGGGTGAATCTGAACAAACAGGTCGCAACTGTCGGAAAGGTATCCTTCGCCGACAAGAATCCCGTTCTGGGTGCGATAGAGGTCTGCATAGAGGACGATGACATCGAGGGACTGATAGACATAGTCGCTCCTGTCACGGTCAACGGAGAGGAGGTCCGCATTTGATCGGGATATCCTGCACCGCATTCTCCTCGGATCCTCCGAAGGAATGGCTCGACAGGATAGTCGGGAACTTCGACCTTTGGGAGATCTTCTCCGAGGCCAGCCACAGCATCGTCAGCAACTACAAGGAGTTCAAGGACCTGCTTCCCTCTTACGACCTCCATTATTCCGTCCATGCCCCGATATGCGACATAAACATCGCCTCCATCTGCGATCCCGTAAGGAAGGCCTCCATGAAGGAGACCTTGGACACGATCAAGGCGGCGAACAAGCTCGGGATAGACCGGGCGACGATCCATCCGGGGCTCTCATCGATGTCGGTACATGATATCGAATATAGATATCTGGCACATGCGAAGGAATCCATGAAGGAGCTCGACAAGGCGCAGTCCGAGTACGGTGTTTCACTAGCAATAGAGAACATGCCGGACATGTACTTCTTCCTCGGCAGGACGGCCTCCGAACTGAAGGAGATAGTCGACGGTACCGACCTGGGGATATGCTTCGATATAGGCCATGCGAACACCGCAGGTCAGATCGATGCCATGATAGACACCTTCGGCGACAGGATAACGAACATCCATATCCATGACAACTGCGGCAAGAAGGACGAGCATCTCACGATCGGAAAGGGATCGATAGACTTCTCCGCGATAATGCCCAGGCTCAGGTTCTACAACCGCAATTACGTGATAGAATCGAAGACCTATGAGTCCGCCGCGGAATCTCAGTCCGTCTTGGGGCCTTGGCTGTCGTCCTGATCCTCGATCTCCATAAGTCTGGACTCTTCAGGCTCCTGCGGTTCTGCAGGAGATTCCTCAGGTACTTCATCGGATGCGGGGACGTCCACGGCGGCCACCGCGAATCCTGTGAGAGGCAGTGTCTTGACCTTCTTGAGACCCTTGTATGTCTTCTTGAACAGCAGAGGCAGGTTGAGGACCCCGAATCCCAGGATCCCCAGGATCATCAGCGATGCAAATATCTCTCCGATCCCCAGGGACCAGACCATCATGAAATCGTTGATCAGATGGCATAGGATGGCTGCATGCAGTCCGAATCTCATGAACACGTATCCCATCATGAATCCGCCCAGTATGACGGTGAAGAACTTCGCGAATCCCCATGAATCGATGTGGGCGAATGCGAACAGCACCGCCGAGAATATGAGGAAGGTGATGGCCAGTTTGCTTGCGCCGAACCCTCCTAAGATGTATCTCAGTGCGCCCTTCTCCCCGCATGCCAAGGCGACAACCGTTACAGGCAGACCGAACAGGAGGACACGGAACACCAGTTCCTCCCAGACAGCCGCTTGGGTGAACAGGTATATGGCCTCTTCCAGCGTCAGGTCCAGCAGACCTCCTGGAGTCTCTATCCCCATCCCTATGAGGCTGAAGAACACGCTTATGAGGAGTTCCAAAGCGAGGATCGAACCTACGAGGAGTCCGACCCAGAACAGGGGTGTCTTGTCCGTCCTGTCGAAGTAACCCTCTCCGGGCTTGAAGAATTCCCTCGAATCCCAGAGGACCAGGAGGCAGCAAGCGATGGCGACCACGGCCAGGAATACGAAGTATACCTGCGAGCCGGTACCGGTGAGCGTGCAGAACTTGAATAATCCGGCGAACCAGACCCAAAGGTCAACGGTCTGGTCCTCCATGAAGCTCATCACGGCGTTGAAGTCCAGCAGCATGACGCTTACGCTCGCGATTATCGCGATGAAGATCATCAGCATCGAAGGTAGCACAAGCTGTCTGAGGACCGATTCCTTGAACAGCCCCTCCTCCTTCTGGACGGTATGCACGGGGACGGCGGCCTCCTCTGCGAAGCTCTGGCCGCATCTTATGCAGAACTTGTATCCCATCGCTCTGCACCTGTCGCATTCCTCGCATGCCATCATATCGCCTCAAGTCTTGCCAGCACACCATCTAAGCGTTCAACCTCGATGATCGCCAGCAGATTCTTCTTGTAATTCGCGATGTCTTTTATCTCATTTGCTATGTGTTCCTCTCTCTTTTCGGAAAGGATCCTGTATGATTTCAATTGCGAGTTGACGAAGGCGTCCCACTGTTTGGCCAGCTTCTCAGGGGTGCTGCCGTCGAACACCCTCTTCATCCCCTTCTTGGCCACCCCGTGCTCCCTTACGAACTCCACCACGCCCACGGTGTTCACGTAGAGCTCCGTGAACTCTGAATCGTTCATGTCCAGGGCGATGCAGAGCAGCCCCTTCTCGGCTACTAGGTCTATGAATGTGTACATCGCGGGGGACGGTATCTCGACCTCGCCGAAGCGTTCCATGTGCTCGGCGTAGACCATGTCCAGTTCGCTCACGTCGAAGGCCTCCTCGATGTTGCGCCTGTTCTTCAGGCACTGTATGCCCTCGATGCTCAGCGCTGCCGCGTAAGCCTCATGTTCAGAGAATTCCTGGCGGACCCTGTCCGCCTCCGATACCAATCCGTTGACCACCGGAAGGATGTCGACCTGGCATCCGTTTATGTCCAGAGTGATCATCTCTTCGTTCCCCTCTCGGCGACCAGGTTGGTGAGTTCGTTTGGTTCGTCGATCTTCTTCAGCTCCTCGTTGGAAACGACCGCGGTGGAGTTGATGTTGTCCCTCTCGTGCTTCTTCTCCACGATGAGGACTGAGAAACGGTCCATGATCCTTGAGAGCTCGGATGCGACTATCGCTCTCTCCATGACCTTCTGGTCGTCGGATCCGAGGCTGGTGAGCATGACCGCGCTGCTGCTGTTGGAGACTGCTTCGAAAGGACTCTTCACGACAGGTCTGACGGTGAATCCCAATGTGGATAGCTGCTTGAGTGCGAAGGAGTCGTCGTAATTCGGCGTCTCGCGCTGCTCCTTCAGGCGCTCTTCGCTCTTGAAGGTGAACGGGTCTATCGGCTCTATGATCGGGAGCTCCAGGAACTCCTCCATGCGCAATGCGGCATCGATCATCGCGCCCATACCGGACTCGTACATCTGGATGGTACGCCGTGATACCCCTGCGGTCTCCGCCAGGACTCCCAAACTGATGCCCCTCTCCTCCCTTGCTGCCTTCAGGAGTTCGCTGTCCAGTCTCACGTACAGTCCGCCGGGTGCGGCGAATATGAACGGCGGCGCCTCTTCAAGGAGGAGATCCGCCAGTGTCTCGTTGGAGACGATGGAGATGTTGAATCTTGAATAGACGATCCCCGGTTCCAACGCACCGGAGCTGGAGCGCTCGCCGGTGACCAGAGGGGTTGCTCCCAGCGATTCCGCCAGGACCTTCATCTCCTCGGCGTTGTCCTTGGAGAATGCGTCTATGTTGCTCAGGACCTTGACGATCAATACCTGTTGGTCCCTGCGGGCCACTATATCGAAGCAGATGCCTCTGAGCGTAAGTGCGGACGAGACATCGAAACCTGCCTTCGCTAGGATGGCACGTGTTGTGTTGATAAGTCCTAGTCTGTCCATGTGTGAAAGAGTGTTTTCACTTCTATAAATACACGTTGTTAGTCGTTACAAATGATGCGACCAGGTTTTTCTGATTTCGTATAAATATATCCGATTTCATCCAACATCCATCCCAAAGGAGGAATCTGATGGACAAGAAAGTAATGATTGGAATCATAGCGGTCGTTGCTGTCGTCGCCATTGTCGCTGTTGCCGTTGTCATGATGAACAACAACAATTCCGACCCCAGCCGCGACGGTACCGTCATCGCGATCAAGCCGACATTCTCTGTCGGTGACACGCAGGTAATGCATATGGAAGGGAACATGGGCGGTTTGATCATCGACGAGGATGCGACAATCGAGATTATCGCAGTCAACGAAGACAAATCCTACCAGGTGAAGATACCTGATGATTATGAAGAGGAACCTGTGGTCAAGACCATGACCTGGAAGGAGATCTCCGATGAGATCGCACCTTCGATCGATGAGCTGAACAAGAAGATCAAGGAAGAGACCGGAAAGGACATCAAGCTTCAGAAGACCGGAACCGAGACCCTCAAGACCATTTTCGGAGACATCAAGTGCGACAAGTATGAGGTCAACTACTCAGAGAGCGGAGCGTCCGCAAAGTACGCGATCTATCTTGATACCGTCAGCGGAATCGTACTGAAGCTGGATGCTGAGGTATCTCTCGGAGAGCTGGGATCCTTCACCATGCACGAGACCCTCAAGGACTCCAAGCTCATCGGTGTCATCAACTGAAATAATCGAAAAAACGATTTATTGGAAGGGGGAAACCCCCTTCCTTCATTGAAAGTGTTTTCACTGACCGTCGTAGTCGCTCAGCTTCTGCCTTGATTTGGGACCGTACTTGTCCAGGGCCTTCTCGAAGTCCGCCATGGAGACCTTGCATTCCTTGATCTCCTCGTCGGTGGGGACCTTTCCGGGCTTGACCAGTCCTCTCACGGCGTTCATGACCGCCTCGTTGCATATCGCAGAGATATCAGCTCCGGTGCAGCCCTCGGTACGCTGTGCGAGCTCGTCAAGGCTGACATCGTCGGCCAGAGGCTTGCTCTTGGTGTGGATGCCGAAGATCGATTTCCTGGATGCCTCGTCCGGCGGTCCGATGTAGATCGATTTATCGAATCTTCCAGGCCTCAGGAGGGCGGGGTCCATTATGTCGGGCCTGTTGGTCGCAGCTATCACGACGACGTCGCTCAGTCCCTCCAGTCCGTCCATCTCGGTGAGCATCTGGGAGATGACCCTCTCGGTCACGTTGCTGTCGCTGCCGGTACCCCTTTCTGGAGCTATGGAGTCGATCTCGTCCATGAAGATCACACAGGGCGATGCCTGCCTTGCCTTCCTGAACGTCTCCCTGACGGCCTTCTCGGATTCCCCGACCCATTTGTTGAGGAACTCCGGTCCCTTGACGGATATGAAGTTCGCCTCGGATTCAGTCGCTACAGCTTTGGCGAGCAGAGTCTTACCGGTTCCCGGAGGACCGTACAGCAGGATACCCTTCGGAGGCCTTGCGTTCATGTGCTCGAAGACCTTTCCGAACTTCAGAGGCCATTCCACGGCCTCCTTGAGCTCCTGTTTCGCCTCCTCCAAGGCTCCGATGTCCTCCCATTTGACGTTGGGCTTCTCGATCAGGACCTCCCTCATGGTCGAGGGCTGCATGTCCTTGAGCGCGTTCTTGAAGTCCTCCTTGGTGACGACGATGCTGTTCAGCACCTCGATGGGGGTGTTCTCAGCTTCGACATCGTCCTTGAGGACCCTTCTGAGCGCCGTCATCGCGGCCTCTTTGGTCAGAGCGGATATGTCCGCACCTGCGTAACCGTGAGTCTTGTCGGCGAGCCATTCGAGATCAACATCTTTGTCCAGAGGCATTCCTCTGGTATGGATCTGCAGGATCTCCAGCCTTCCGTCCCTGT
>JAEEGG010023697.1_pt1 | contig 11967 bp, 4 predicted proteins | sample 9134161 | NCBI WGS metagenome assembly JAEEGG01 (sample SAMN16246543, study PRJNA631951) | gut metagenome | biome: gut microbiome; feature: rumen; material: CR-attached | host: Bos | place: Iran: Karaj | collected 2018-10 | reverse complement strand
TTCTACCCAGCGGACCTGCAGGCAACATGGCCAAGGCAGGGCCGCCGCTTCTTGTACTACTTCATTCTGTCTATGTAAGTCTCTCAAAGAACTCTTCGCTTTGCGCGTCAAGCTCACGGCCCCTTTGATTGAAGGGGCGTTCCCTTGATTGCGGGTGCAAAGGTAGCAACTTTTTCCCCACCCACCAAATTTTTCGGCAACTTTTTTACATAAAAAGCAAAACTTTTTTCAAACGGTTGACAAAGGTCAACAGGAGAAGGGGCACACATTTATAATATTAATAAAAGGGAGAGCGGGACTGATGGGACCTATAAGACCTATAAGACCTATAGGACCTATAAGCCCAACATTTCAGCTGAAGCGGGCCAGCAACTGCTGTTCCTGCTGCTGAGCAGCCAGGAGGAACTGTTGGTAATCGTTGCTGTCGGGATGGAAAGGCTGGTGATGCAAGGCTTTCTTGATGGGCTGCCAGTCATGGACGAACTGCTTGGCCAGCGGACTGAGGTAGACGTCGGCCAGGCGCTCCCAGATATATTCCACAGTCTGAGGCGACGGGTGCAGCATGTCGGGCTGATAGAAGCGGTAGTCGCGCAACTCATCAAGCACTATCTCGTAGGCCGGGAAATAGCTGACGCACTCATGCCTCCGGCACAGCTCGTCGGCAGCCATCAGCAGCATGGCCTTCGACAGCTGGCTGCCGTGGAAGCCGTACTTGGCATAGCGGATGGGGCTGACGGTGAGAACCACCTGAACATCGGGCCTGCGCCTGCATAGCTCATCGACCGCCAGCGACAGGAAGCCTGTGCACTGCTCCACGCTGAGTTCTTCCTCACTGAAGAGATGCTGCGGCCGTTTCTGGCAGTTATCTACTATCTCGCCCGTCTCCTTCAGCCTATACACATGGTTGGTGCCGAGGGTGATGAAGGCCACGCGAGGTGCCAGCTCGCACTGCTGCACGGTATGTAGCACGGAGGCAGGATTATACATCACGCCGAAGGGGTTGACCGTGACGGGGAAATGCTCCTCGGCAAAGCGCCGGCCGATGGCGTCGGCAAAGCACGACCCGGCGAAGAGTATCTCCTCCAGAGGCTCAATCAAGAAACTCGGCTTCGGTATGTCAACAATAGTTCGAAAGTCCATATAGCTTGCTTTATTCATTTTCTAAAGTCCCTGAATGGACATGAATCATTCAGGCCAGATGTTCATCTGCTTGCGGCTCATCTTGCAGGCTTGTCAGCTGCGGCTCACCTGCAGTCCTGTCGTTGAGAGCGCCATGTCGACGAAGCGGGCGTTAGGGTTGGGGCGGTTGACGGCGAGCAGATGCTTGATGCGCGCCGCTGCCTCGGGGTCTTTGGCCACCATGTAGAGAAAGCCTCCCCCACCCGCTCCCGGCAGCTTGTAGCCGAGGCAGAGGTCGTCGACGAGCTCGGTGAGCCGTCTGACGGCTTCGGGGTTCGTGCCGCTGTCAAGGAGCTGGTTCTGCTGCCATGTGCGGCCCACGAGGCATCCCATCTGCCGGAAGTCCTGCCGCTGTATGGCGTCGAACATCTCAAGGGTGTGCTCTTTCATCTGCCGCAGGATGTCGAGCTGTCGGCCGTTGTTGAGGAACATACGCCTGACAATCTCGGCCAGTATCTGCTTGGCAGTGCGCGTGATGCCCGTATAGTAGAGCAGATGGCACTGCCGGTACTCGGGCTGCGTATAGATGTCGGTGGGCAGCCATCGTGCCAAGGGCAGCTGTGTAAAGCCGGCGGTGGTTTGCAGGAGCTTCACGCCGGGCAGAATGCCTCCAAACTGATCCTGCCATCCGCCGCCGGTGGTGAGCAGCTGTTCCAGAGCCAGCGTGCGCCGCCCTATCTCGTTCTTGTCCCACCCGAGCTGGCAGAAGTCACTGACGGCGGCCAGCACCGTGGCAGCGAGTATGGAGCTGGTTCCCAGCCCGCTGCCGGCGGGGACGGCGGAGAGCAGCGTCAGCTCGATGCCGCCGCCAAAGTCGCGCAGCTGTTCCTCCAGCGAGGCATACTGACGTGCGGCAAACTGCGGAGCGAAGCCGGCCAGGGCCAGCGCCGCCTTCGGGATGGAGAAGGGCGAGCCCACGCGGTTATACTGCAACAGTTCCTCGTAGGTGGTCACCGTCTCCGTAGCGCCAAGGTCGATGCTTCTCAATATGATATGCAGCCCTTCGCTGTCACCCTTGGCAACGGTAGGCTTGACGTATGCCTGCAAGGGCTGCTGTCCGTTCAGCTCGATGGCGAGGTTCACCACGCTGCCGCCCTCCAGCAAGCAGTTGGGCGGTGTGTCGGTCCAGCCTCCGGCGATGTCGATGCGCACCGGGCTGCGTGCCCATACTATCTGGTCGGCCTGCACGGCGAGGTGCGGCATCTGCTTCTGTGTCACGATGTCGTCGATGATGCCTTGGCGCAGCAGTCCGAATGCCTGCTGGCTGTCGCCCCGGAACATCGCGTCGTGTATGCGTGTCATCAGCGGGGCGTCGTCGCTCAGTGGCGGCGGCAGCGTGATGTGATGTTCACGGAAGTCGCGGGCAGCGTCGTCGAGGTCGAGCTGATAGAAGACACTGTGTTGCCAGTTGCGGGCCAGTGCAGGCCAGTTCTCGCAGCGGAAGCGGCAGCGCTGGTCAAAGAGGCGTGCCAGGTTAGCCTGCGAAGAGATCTGCTCGGCAGACAGCAGCTCAGTCCCATCAGCCCTACCCATCAGCCAGGCCTCTATCTCTTCCAGCTTGAGCACGGGGAACTGCTGTCGCTGCTGCTCCGCGCCGTCGAAGCGGTCGTCGATGCGGTAGCGGCGCACCGCATACTGGTCGTCGCCGATGGGCACGATGTCGAGGCACTGACCCGGCTCGAGGGTCACCTGCCAGTCGTTCTCCGGCACACCCGTCACGATGTTGTCGTGGATCAGCGTCCAGCGCGGGCCTATGTAGCTGTTCTCCACCCAGATGTTTGTGTTCTGCTCGGTGAAGGCGATGCGTGTGACAGCGTTCTGCACGAAGATAGAGGGATGTGGTTTGCGGTCGTGGTGCATGATGCGTCGCTGATCGGAGACGACGTTCTGCAGGCGCACCATCGACGAGATCATCTCCGTGGACGTGCCGAAGTGATAGAACTCGCCGCCCGTCAGCGGCACGACGGCCACTGTCAGCTCCTTCAGCTCGGGGTCGTCCAGCTCAGGCTCGGTGCCGAGGGCACGGCCAAACTCGGAGTACAGGTCGTAGGAGTTGAGAGTTGAGGGTTGAGAGTTGAGAGTTGAGAGTTGAGAGCTGAGAGTTAACCCGCACCTTTGCATCAACATTCTGACGGCGCGGTCGCTGAGGAGCCAGATGCCGATGTCGGTGAGGTAGAAATGCTCGCGTCGCATCTCTGCCAGCCGCTCCACCGACGGTTTCTGCAGCATCTGCTTCAGCACCTGCGGCGTATGGCGGTCGGCAATGAACACGCCGTGATGCTGTGCCACGCTGGCGTCGAGCCACAGGCCGTAGCACACCACGTCGGCCTGCGGCACTGGCGGCAGCTTCTCGCTGGTGCGTATCAGCACGTCGCCGCTCACCACCATGGTGTGCAGGCTCTCGGGTGCCATCTGCATGATGCGCTCATAGAGGGGCAGCTGCAGTGACAGCAGGTCCTGACTGAGGCGCTGTCCCCGCTCCCATCGGAACACGGGTATGGGTGTCAGGATCTTCCCCGACGGTGCGTAGGCCGGCAGCCGCCGGCTCTGTCCGCCGGCATGCAGCAGGATGCGCTTCTCAGTAGCCAGCCAGCTGCCAAAAGACTGAGAGGACGAAGAGGACAAAGAGGACGCAGAGGACCCATTAGTCCCATTAGACCCATTAGTCCCATCAGCCTCATAGCACTGCCACAGCAGCCAGGCGGTGCCGCCGCCGCTGCCTACGCGGTGCCCCTCGGGGTCGCAGGTGCAGAAAAACTCGTCGGCACTGAGGCCGGTGATGTCGTGAAACACAGTGGCGCCCACAGTGCCTTTCTGCACCAGGTTGGGCGGCAGGGAGAGTAGCTTTTTCATGTCTCAAATACCTTTTGTGGCACAAAAATACAACAAAACAACGAAACTGCAACAAAAAGTCGAAAAAAAAAATGATTTCAGCAATCATTTTTATGGTCAGACCTTTCAAAGCGAACTTACGCCAGAATTTACATAAATCAAGGAATCGCACCGTTTTAAACTTTTTTCGCCAAGAAAGCCGTGCACGTACAATATAAATAGTAATATCGCAGACATTTCCGTCAAAAAACTAAACACATACAAAATCCTTAGAATGCAAAGAAAATTCCGAAAAAAGGGAAGGAAAAGTTGCAGAAATATGAAAATAATCGTAATTTTGCACGGATTAAATAAAGCATAACTATAAGATTTTTATGAAAAGAACGACTATGATGAGACGCGCAGCCATGATGGTGGCGCTCGCAGCAACTACAGTGAGTATGAGCGGTCAGGAGACGTTTGCCACGCTGCAGGCTCCCGTCAACCGTGGCGGAATGGACGACGGCACCGTCACCCTGCGCTTCTATGACGACATGCCCTCGGTGCCCTACATCTCTGCGGCTGCCTTCCAGCAGCTCATGCTCCCCGGCACCACGATTGAGGTCAGCAGGACGGGCGAGGGGACCTACACCCTCACCGGCCCCTATGCCGAGGCCACGGTGAACACCACGACCGAGCAGTTCGCGTCCGACGACTACATGGGCTTCACCAACCTCATGGACCTGATTCAGCCAGGAATGGCCAACGTCTATCTCGACGGGGCTCCCTACATTCGCTATCGCAGCATGGAGCTGACACCCGCCTCGGCCACCGTCACCTTCGACTTCAAGAAGTATGGCATCGACCTGCGCGGCGACGACACCGCGGTGTATTTCCCCCTGACCACGCTCTCCGACCTCTACAGCGACCTCTACTACCACCTGGCAGCCTACATCGACGGTACGGTCGTCGTGGTCACCGACAACAGCAACGCCGACATTTCCAGCCTGGAGCCCGAAAAGTCCTTCGAGCTCATCATGGCAGAGAGCCGCAGCGCCGACATGGCAACCTATAGCTACGGCGAGCTGTGCTTCGTGGTAGACCACTTCTACGGCATGCCCGGACGCTCCCCATACGAGGACGCCATCCGGGCCGACGGCCTGGACAAGGCCCTCGACGGCGCCATCGAGCATGGAGCTGACATCAAGCAACTGCTGAAGAGTACCGACATGAAGAAGTATCTCTTCGGACTCAACTGCCTGCACACAGTACTCAACGACGGCGGACACACCAGTCTGATGGCCGACATGCGCATCTATGCCACCTTGGAAGAGGAAGACATGGGAGTAGATACCGACACATGGCAGGAGGATGTCTTTGCGATGATGGACGACTATCCCGAGCTGGCCCAGGCGGTGCTCGACTGCTATTACGCGATGTATGAATCTCCCTACGAAATGATTGAGGAGGCTCGTCCCACAAAAGACACCTATTACAAACAGGGCGACACGGCCTATCTGATGTACGACCAGTTCGGCGAAACCAACTTCGACGCCTGGAACGACTACTACGACGGAGGCTGCGACCCCGACGACCTGCCCGCCATCGACGACGACTACCTCGGCGACCTCAGTGTCGTGCTCGACGCCCTGCAGCAGGCCGACGAGGATCCCGAGGTGAAGAACCTCGTCATCGACCTGGCGCTCAACCCGGGCGGCTCGCTCGACGTGGTGCTGGCCATGACCGCACTCATGGGCGGACAGAGCCACTTCTACAGCGAGAACGTGCTCACAGGGCAGCGACAGACCATCTACTACGACGTGGACTGCAACTTCGACGGGCAGTTCGACGAGCAGGACAAGGACGTGGCCTTCGACCTCAACTATGCCGTACTCACCTCCGGTGTGTCCTTCTCATGCGCCAACCTCTTCCCCTCGCTCATGAAGGGCATGGGATTTCCCGTCATCGGCCAGAAGAGTGGCGGCGGCGCCTGCGCCGTGCAGATCTTTGCCACCCCCGAGGGACTGCAGTACCAGCTGTCGTCGGCACGCGCCCGCCTGACTGACAAGGACTGGCAGAACATCGACGGCGGCGTAGAGCCCACCTACGTCATCGACACCACCTACGGCTACGAAGATTTCTACGACATTGAAGCCATCAGCAACATCATCAATAGCGGCATCGCCACCACCATCACGGCTCCTGCAGCACATGACGGCACAGCCGCCGTCTGGTACATGCTCGACGGCCGCCGACTCGCAGGCAAGCCCACGGCCAAGGGCCTCTATCTCCACAACGGGCGCAAGGTGATGGTCAAGTGATTACCTGCTTATTATTAAGCGATAACATAAAACCATAATTATAACACCGACAATGAAAACATTCGGAAAACAACTCATCGGCATCCTGCTCGCCATGATGGCAGGAGCCGCTCAGAGCGCATGGGCACAGGCCTCCGTCACGACGGCAGACGCCCTTTACAACGCCGTACTCACGAGTCAGACGGTGACGCTCGGCCAGGACATCACGCTGCGGACAGACGGCCGACTGCACATCGACGGCACCACCGTCACCCTCGACCTGAACGGCCACACCCTGACGCGCCCGATGACGGCAGCCGACGCGGGCGGGCAGGTCATCGCCGTGATGAACGGCGGGAAGCTCACCGTCACCGACTCGTCGGGCAGCAACAGCGGCAAGATCACCGGCGGCTGGTCCTATCAGGGCAGCGGCATCTACGTCTACGAGGGTTGCTCGCTCACCATCAGCGGCGGCACCATCACCGGCAACCGCGCCGACAAGATAGAAGGTGAAGGCACCAACTATGGCTACGGCGGCGGCATCGAGAACCACGGCACGCTGACCATCACGGGCGGCGTCATCACGGGCAACACCGCTGGCCAGTTTGGCGGCGGCATCCACAATGAAGGCACGCTCACCATCACTGGCGGCACCATCACCGGCAACACCGCTGGAACCTATGGCGGCGCCATATACAGCAATAGCATGGTCAGCATCAGCAGCGCCACCATCAAAGGAAACACGGCCCAAACGGACGGCGGAGCCATCTGCACCGAAGGCACGCTCACCCTCGACGGTGTCACCATCCAGGGCAATAGCGCCCAGTATGGCGGTGGCATATATATGTTCAAGTCTGCTGAAACGTCGCCTGGCACGGTGCAGCTGAAGGGCACATGTACCATCACGGGCAACACCGCAACAAGCTACGGCAAAGATGTCTATCAGAACCAGGGAACAACATTCAACGTTCAGGACCGTCCTGTGGTGAACGACGTCTATCTGACGGAATATAGTTTCATCACTCTCACGGGCCCCCTCACCACTGGGGCCAGCATAGGCCTGAATGCCCAGAAGGTGGACCAGACACACCTCACCCTGCACTACCCCGACTACCATGCAGGAACGGATCCCAACACCTTCTTCACCTCGAAGAACGATTCCTACGCCATAAGCCTTCGTCCCCTCGGCGTGGACGGAGCTAACGAGGTGGCCTATGGCGTAAAGTATATTGAACGGGCGTGGGACGCCACCGAAAAGCGAGTGACGGAGACCGTCAAGGTCTGTAGCAACTATATCTCCATCAACGGCAACGACACCAGCGACGAGACTGGCTGGTATGGGCTGTACAACGGCTGGTATGTGGTGACGGGCAACTCCGCCTACAAGACGCTCAACGTCCAAGGCAACGACGTCCACCTCATCATCCCCGATGGTGTGACGCTCACCGTGACGGGCGGCGTGAAGGTGGAGTTGAAGGATAATGCCGTACTCAACATCTACGGTCAGGCAGGCAACACCGGCCTGCTCATCGCCACCAACAGCTACGACGGTGCTGCAGGCATCGGCAGTGGCGGCAGCACTGATGACGGCAATGCCGGAATGATCAACATCCACGGCGGCACCATCACTGCTACGGGCAATACTTACGGAGCCGGCATCGGCGGTGGTGATAACCACGGCTTCGGCCTGCAGGCCAACAACAGCGGCCTCAACGTCTATGGCGGCCACGTCACGGCACAGGGCGGCAAGTATGCAGCCGGCATTGGCAGCGGCGACGAGGCTCCCGATTTTGCTGGCTATGTAACCATCTATGGCGGCATCGTAAACGCCACAGGCGGTGAAGATGGTGCCGGAATCGGCGGCGGCAACGAAGGCGCGGGAGGCATTGTTGACATCTACGGAGGCGAGGTGACTGCCCAAGGTGGCGTCAATGGTGCCGGTATTGGCGGTGGAGATGAACAGTCAAACACCCAGGTCAATATCTACGGCGGCGTGGTCAATGCCACTGGCGGTGCAGATGGCGCGGGAATCGGTGGCGGCTGCGTCAACCAAAATATTGGAGAGCCCGACAATTTCTCAGGCGGATACATTACCATCTCAGGCGGAACGGTCATTGCTCAGGCAATCGATGATAGCCATGCAGCTGCCATTGGTGGTGGAGGAAATGCTGGGTGCAGCGGAAACATAACCATCAGTGGAGGAAACGTGACCGCCACATCATGGTCAGGCGCAGGTATAGGCGCCAGCGTTGGCGGCAAATGCAACGCTATCAAAATCAGCAACGGAACCATTAGCGCAGATAGTTTTGGCGGTTCGGGTATTGGCAGCTACTACCAACACTCCGGAGGAAGTATCGAAATCAGCGGTGGCACAGTGACTGCCATCGGGCGCAAATGCGGCATCGGTGGTTACGATGGGACCGTCATCACCATCTCCGGCGGTGAAGTGACTGCTTCCGGGCAGACGCGGATTGACGAAGAAAATGACTTACACAAAACTCCGGGAGGCTTTGGCATCGCCTTGGACAACGCTAAGTTCAACATGAATGGCGGCACCCTTACTGCCACAGCCTACGACAGATGCTCCGGCATCGAGTGCTTCAACGGATCCACTGTCAATATCACGGGCGGCATGGTTACCGCAACAGGCGGAATAGGTTCGGCCGGCATAGGCTCAAAGGGTCTGCAAGACGCTGGAGAAACCATTAATATCAGCGGTGGTACGGTCTATGCCCACGGCGGAGAAGGGGGTGGTGCCGGCATTGGCGGCGGACTGAGAGCCACTGAGGATGTGAAGGCATACATGACCGAATGGAATAACAGCGGATCAAGCAGTTATATAGCCGATTTCCTTACTCAACTCGGAACGTTTGATTTTGGGGGCTACGGCGGCATCATCAACATCACAGGCGGAAAGGTCATCGCCACAACGACCACCGATGATACCTCCAGCAGTTTCTGTCCCCCGATAGGAAGTTTCAAGGATGCCAACCCCGCGACCGTTACCATCTACGGCTCGGCAAAGGTTGCAGCAGGAACCTCTGAAAGTGCTGCCACGGGCATTCCAAGTAGCGAAAGGATAGCGGCCTGCACATCGGTTGGCAACAACTATGTCATCATAGAGCCCTGCACACACAGCGAAGCCTACGTCATTGACAACGCCACGCAACACCACCACGGCGACTGTACCTACTGCGGAGCTGGAAGCACCACGGCCGAAGAACACGTCTTCGGCACCGACGGCAAGTGCGTCTGCGGCCTGTACAGCCTGAAGGATGACGCCGATAACGGCGAGGTCATCAGTGCGCTTACCGCCGACCAGAACCCGCATCCTGTCACCCTCACGGGGCGCACCCTCTGGAAGGACGGCGCATGGAACACCCTCTGCCTGCCCTTTGCCCTCGGCGACAGCAACACCGACGATAATCTCACCTTCACGGGCACGCCCCTCGAAGGTGCCACGGTGAAGACCCTCTCTTCGACCGCTTTCGACAGCAAGACAGGCACGCTGACGCTCAACTTCTCGACCGACCTCTCCGCCATCGAGGCCGGCAAGCCCTACCTCGTGAAGTGGGCAGCCACAACCCCCAGCGAAGTGGTGAACCCCGTCTTCAGCGGCGTGACCATCGTGAACACCACCTCTGATGTCGAGACCGACGAACTGGCCTTCCGCGGCATCTACGCGCCCTTGGCCATCAAAGGTGAGGACCGCTCCCTGCTCTACCTCGGTGCAGGCAATAAGCTCTACTATCCCAGCGCAGCGATGACCATCGGCGCCTTCCGCGCCTACTTCCAGCTGGCCGACGGCATCACCGCCAGCAGCGATGGCTCCCTCGCCCGCATCGTCCTCAACTTTGGCGACGAAGATTCAACGCAAGGAGTATCCACTCCCCTCACCCCCGCGAGAGGGGCCGGGGGTGAGGCTGTCACCCTCGACGGCCGCCGCCTCACTGGCAAGCCGTCGGCCAAGGGCTTATATATATATAATGGTAAGAAAATCGTCATCAAGTAATCAGGACACAGACAGAACACATCAAACAATACACCAAAATGAAAAAGGCAAAACTATCCCTCCTCGCCACGCTGCTCTTCGTGGCGCAGGCAACATGGGCAGACGAAACCGTCACAACGGAGGCCGACCTGCTCCATGCAGTACAGACCAGCCAGACCGTCAAGCTCGGCAGCGACATCACCACGCCATCCGATGGCGGCCGACTGGACATCAACAACGGCGTAACCGTGACCCTCGACCTGAACGGCCACACGCTGAAGCGCCTGATGACAGCTGTCCACCCGGGCGGGCAGGTCATCATCGTCAATGCAGGCGGCAAGCTGACCATCAAGGACAGCGGCACCGGCGGCACCATCACCGGCGGCTGGGCCAACGGCGGCGGCGGCATCTACGTCAGGGAAGGCGGCGAGCTGACCGTCGAGGGCGGCACCATCAGCGGCAACCGCGCCGAAAAGGACGCCGACGGCAACTGGGGCGATGGCGGCGGTATCGACAACTGGGGAACGCTCACCATCAGCGGCGGCACCATCAGCGGCAACGAGGCTGAGAACGGCGGCGGCATCAACAACGAAATGACAGGAACGCTCACCATCAGCGGCGGCACCATCAGCGGCAACAAGGCTGAAGACGGCGGCGGCATCTGCAATGAGGGAACGGGCCAGATCACGGGCGTCACCGTCAGCGGCAACACTGCCAGCGATAACGGCGGAGGCATCTACGCCTGGGCGACGGCCAGCGGGTCGATGGTGCTCACCGACGTCACCATCACCAACAACCAGGCCCAGACGGGCGGCGGCATCGCGCTGTGGAAGCCGGAGTCGCAAAACTGCACCGTGGAGCTAAGAGGCGCATGCACCATCACGGGCAACACGGCGACGCTCTTCGGCGGCGGCATCTACCATTTTGGGTACTTGGATGCACGGGAAGGACCGACGCTGAAGATGCAGGACAAGCCCGTGGTGCAGAGCAACGCCCCCACCGACGTACATATTGGCAACTACCAGCTCATCACCCTCTCGGCGGCCTTCACTACCGGCGCCCGTGTCGGCGTGTACTGTGCCAACGAGCAGCAGACGGAATTTACCAGCGGCTACAGGGACAAAAACGGCAACACCGACCCCGACACCTACTTCTTCGTCAGCTCGCCTACAGCCGATGGCGACGTGGTGTGGAACGGCGACGAGGCCGCCATCCAGGCTACGGGCTACAAGTATGTGGAGCGCGGATGGGATGCCGAGAACAACAAGCTGACCGAGACGACGAAGGTCTGCGAGAGCTACACCGTCATCAACAGCAGCACCTACAACGAAAACAGCTGGATTGGGTTGGAAGACGGGCAATGGTACGTGGCGACGGGCAACGCCGAATACACGGTGCTGAACGTGATGGGCACCGCCCACCTCATCCTCAGAGACGGTGCGAAGCTCACGGTGAAGAGCGGCGTGAAGGTGGAGCAGGGCAAAACCCTCCACATCTACGGTCAGCCGAAAGGCATCGGCGTGCCGGGCAAGCTCATCGCCACCAACGAGGAATATGATGCAGCGGCCATCGGCAGCGGTGATGCTGCTGATGCCGGCACTATCTACTTCCACGGCGGCACCATTACGGCCACGTCTCGACATGGCTCCGGTGCTGCTGGCATCGGTGGCGGTTATGAGCATGCTG
>JAEEGG010023695.1_pt1 | contig 11968 bp, 8 predicted proteins | sample 9134161 | NCBI WGS metagenome assembly JAEEGG01 (sample SAMN16246543, study PRJNA631951) | gut metagenome | biome: gut microbiome; feature: rumen; material: CR-attached | host: Bos | place: Iran: Karaj | collected 2018-10 | reverse complement strand
GTGCGCACCCAAATTCCGAGCGAAACGGTTTCGGTTTGCGGTCGTTCCACAGTCATAATTCTGAGGCCATTGGCCAAAACGGTATGGTTAACTTGCATAAAAAAACTTCCTTATTCTAAAAAAATCAATTTGACAGTATTATATTGTCAGTTTAGGATAAATCAATATAATTTTTTTATATGAAGGAGTTGAATATGCAAAAAAATCCCCATATTGCAGTTGTATTATCAGGTTGCGGACGAGCTGACGGTTCGGAAATTCATGAGTCGGTGTCAGCTTTATTGTGTTTGGAAAATATGGGCTGCACCTATCAATGTTTTGCGCCGGATATTAAACAAGCCGCGGTTATCAATCATTTAAATAATCAACCGATGAATGAAGAGCGCAATGTGTTGATTGAAGCGGCACGTATTGCCCGCGGTAATATTTTGGATTTGGCCGAATTTAAGGTGGAGGATTTTGACGGCATTATTTTTCCGGGTGGCTTGGGGGCTGTGACAAATTGGTGCGATTTTGCCGCCAAGGGCACTCAGTGCACTATAAATACCAGCATTCGCTCGGTTATCAGACAGTGCCATGAACATAAAGTGGTGATTGGCGCCATGTGTATTGCTCCGGTTTTAATTGCGTTGGTTTTGGCCGATAAGCATGTGCATTTCACACTCGGTGCCGGCGGTGCCACGGCGGAAAAGCTTGAAAAACTCGGCGCCGTGCATGAGGAAGTGGGCGTTACCGACGTGTGTATTGACCGCAAAAACCGTGTTTGTTCAACACCGGCTTATATGTTGGCAACCAATATGCTGGATGTTTGCCAAGGTGCGCAAAATATGGTGGGCGCCATGTGTCAGCTGATCAGAGAAAAATAAGACCTCTTTGCGGTTATTATTTTAGATCTCCAAGAAATGAGCCACATCAGCCGGACCGGCTACCTGAATAACTTGAGTATTATCCATTTGGCGCAAAGTTTCGGCCAGTTCAAAGTCGTTACCGCCGGCAAAAGTTTTATCGCCAAAGAACACTATTTTATCATTAGGATATTGACTGCGCAAATGTTTGGCTATCTGGCCTTTACCGCAACCTTGCGGTGTAATATCCATTGAAATAGAGCCGCCGAGGGAAATTTCATATTGCGGAAATTCTTGACGCAATTCGGCAGCAATTTTTTCCCGTTCCTGCTCGGTTTTATCCCATGCTCCGTATCTTTCGCGTTCGGCATAGGGACAGTTGCGTCCCAAAACGGAAAAATTAATCATACCGATGCGTTTTTCAATATAATTCGGATATAAAACGCCCGGATATTTGGTTTCGCGGCGATAATGTTCAAGAAAATCAAACAAGCGCGGATCAGCTTTAAAATTTTTACGATAAATCTCTTGCCCTTGAGCAGTTAAAACATTACCCATTGAAGTATAAAGTCCGGTAAAACCGTGAATAACAGATGGCGGTAATTGTTCGGCTACTTTTACATAATCCGAACCTGTGGCAATAAAGTTTTTGTGCGTTTTTTGCCACTCATAAAAGCAAATGGCAAATTCCGTTTCAATCGGCAAGCGTGCCGGTGTTAATGTTCCGTCCATATCAAATACATATATTGTCATTTTTTCCTCGTTTTGTGTTATTTGCGATTGGGTAACGGAAATACCAGATATTTGCGTAAAACAAAATTTCCGATGAAGCATATGATGGTTGAAATCAGTTTTGCCATTACATCACCACAACCGACTAAAATTAGTCCTAATGTCAATAAATAATCACTACCGCCCATAACAACTAAGGTTACCATATACATTACCAATTCCATCGGGCCACTCCAAAAGGCTTTGTGTTTGAATAATAAAATTGCGCAAAGCCAATAGTTGAGTGCGGCAGCCAATAAAAATGATGCCCATACGGCATAAAATAACGATAAATCGGATGCTCGGAATATTATAAACAATATTAAGTTTGCTATGGCGCAAACACCGCCTATAAAAGTATACAGCAAAAATTGCATCGGAAGTGGGGCATAAGGGGCGCCATAGTGCAAAATACAATATAGAGCATGAAAACCGTCTTTATAGGTAATTTTTTTGCCTTCTTCATATGTGCGCGGCGTATATTCTATGGCACATTCATAAACGCGATAATGTCCTTGCGCCACATAAGATGTGATTTCCGGCTCAAATCCGAAACGATTTTCTTTTAATTGCGGAGCCAGTTCGTGCGCAACCTTTCCGGTAAATAACTTATAGCACGTTTCCATATCTGAAACATCAAGACCGGTAAACATATTAGAACAAACCGTCAAAAACTTATTCATCAACGTATGCCAAAATGACAGCACACGACGTGTTTGCGGACGCAGATAGCGAGATCCATATACAACATCAGCCTTATCTTCCAAAATCGGTTGCAGTAAGGTTAAGTAATCCATTGGATTATATTCTTCATCGGCATCTTGAATACCGACAAAATCACCGGTGGAATTAGCCAATCCGGTTCTTAAGGCGGCCCCCTTTCCCTGATTTATTTCATGTTTAAAAATTTTTATCCATGTAAATTTCTCGGCTAATTTTTGTGCTTCTTGCAAACTGTTGTCTTTAGATGCATCATCAACAATGATTAAATTTAAATCAATTTTATGTTCTTTTTTACATTTTTCACGCAAAGGGACAACTTTTTGAGTTACTAATTTTGCCAATGAAGATTCTTCATTATAGCAAGGCATTATTAAATCAAACGTTTTCATTATTTAACCTCTTCTTGTGATAGTGTTAATGTTTTAAAAGCAATTCCCAAAAGTCTGGAATCTTCTGACATACCTAAATTTTTAGGGCTCATAGGATTTGAAACATCAAAGCGCAAAGCTATATTTTCAGATGTTAATACAGATGCAGGAATAATTGCTGCATATTCACCTTCTTGCTTTATTTGCCAAGTTTCTATTAAAGTATCATTGGCATAAACTTTAACGGTTTGAGAGGTAATATTGCCTCCCAAAAGAGGCCAAGCAATTATTTTTAATCGCAGATTTGTTGTCGGCTTATCTTTAATGAATAAATTCAGTTGTGCATTCCGGCCTTCGGTCCAAGTGTGTTGTGGCTCAGGGTGTGAAAATCCGCTTTCCGTGTATTTATTAGCATTTCCGTCTTGCGTAAAAGATATTGTATCGCCCGGTTGGTATTGCTGTATATCTGCAATATATTCTTCATACGGAATCCAAACGTTATTGCCTTTGTCATAGGCATATACATTTTCCAACTTATTGTGATTAACCCATTCTTTTACGGCTTGGTTGTAATGGTTTTTGTCTCCTAAATGCCAGTGCTCAGGATATTTTCCCGTATATCCGTTAATTGTGTGAAGATTAAAGAAATTTGCAATTTCATAAGCGTCTAAAGATTCAACATCAAAATGAGGCAAATTATAAGAAACGTTGATGATGAAAAATGATTCAACATCTTGCGGTGGTGTTGCCACACTTTCTAACCATTTTACTTCATCTGTTTTTCGCCATGAGGCACTGACACCATTTGCCGTAGAATTAGAAACGAACAAAAGTACCAACAGTCCCCCCCATAAAACCACGTTTCTTTTTTTAGATAACGATATATATTTATCTGCCGTATAAGCTGTTATAATTGCCATCGGAAAACTGAGATATAACATAAATCGGGCAATAGCACGTAATGAAGAAGCTCCCGGCAATATATGATACAAAATATACCATAAAGATACACCGTTGGCAGATAGGCGAACAATAAGCAAAAAGCAAACAACTATGCTGATAAACAAACTTTGCACCAATAGAATTTGACATTTTTCCGTCATTGATATGTCAGATTGAGGCAATTTAATATTTCTTTGCTTACCGCTAATATACCACATTGTTCCGAATAATATCAGTAAAATTAGAGAAAATCCTTCAACAACTTCATCTGAATAGCCGCGATTATTTAATTGTATTGCCTGAATAAATTTCCCCATAAGCGGATTATCGTCTCCGACATTAATTAAATCAGCAAATTCTGGCAAATATATGGCAACATCATAATAAGAAAAGCCACCGGATTGTTGCAAAATCGGGATATAGGTGTATATAAACGGTATCAATAGAATAACGGCAAATAAGGCATAACTTAAAATTTTCCATTTTAAAACCAATGTATGATGCCATAAATTTTGCCATAATATTTTATGTTGCCACAGCAATAAAGCATATGTAATAGACCATACACCGGCAAATAGCACGGTAAAATAAGCAATATACCATGAATTATACATTATTAGCACAAACAAAAAAATGGTTATAAAAGCCGCTTTACTGTATTTTTTGTTTGATGTATATGAACGCCAAAAATCAATTATGCCGATGGATATAAAAGGAAGAAAAGCAACAGCGAATAATTGCGTATGAAATGCATGTTTTGCTAAAGTGGCCGAAAAAGCAAAAGCAACCGTTGCGAACAAACTCCATCCGAGAGACATTTGTAATTTTTTGCGACATAAATAGAGTGTAGCAAACATACCGGCACAATGAACTATGATTAAGGTGTATTTATAGGCATAAAACATATTAACACCCAAAAAACGCAAAGCTGAATGTATTATACCGAAACCGAGAAACATATCGGAATAACCAATCGCATTTTTTACAGGATATAACATGGCTAATTCACCAAAACTTTCTCGTCCGTTGAAAAAATTCCACCAATGCTCGGTTAAAAGTGTTGTTAAGCGCCCATCACCGCGGTCACCTATTAACAAAGATGAGCCTATAACATTACGAAAGAAAAACCATTCGCAAAATATTAAGAATGCCCCGATTACCAATAAGCTTATTGTCTTTTTCATATTATTTTTCATTGGTTAAATTTTTTTCTACTAATTTTTAACACCGGCAAGCCTAAAACATAATACTTGGTCGTAATACCGTTCGCCATTTTGCGAACTTTGAAAACCGGTAGTCCTAAAAACTTATAAACTTTGCGTCCGCCAACCTGCTTACGCTCATACAGCAGTAAAAATCCGAATAAATTTAATTTGCATGACATCTCATCCTTACGGATTTTAGCAAGCGGTAAAAAGCCGAAAAGCTTAACTTTTATTTTTTCTGTTTTTGCCTGAGAATTGTATAAATTTTGCAAGATAAATGAAGTTCGGTTCGGATTTTCGGGACATTTTTTGAATTGTTCCACCATAATATCGGCCGCTTTTTCCCATGAGAACTGTTTGGAACGTTCTAAGCCTTTTTTGGCCATTTTATCGCGGAATTTTTTATCAAAGTAATATTTTTCATAAGCTGCGACATGCTGTTCATCGCTATCCCAATCTATCATAATACCCGCATCGCCGACCACTTCCGGCAGCGAAGAATTGTTGGAAGTAATGACCGCCGTGCCGCAAGCCATAGCTTCCAGTGGCGGCATACCGAAACCTTCATATTGGCTGGTATAAACAAACCACTCGGCGTTGGAATACAAAGCATTCATGTCTTCGTCATCAACATAGCCGGCACGAATGATTTTATCTTTATATTTCTTGAATTCAGGCAATTCCTTTTCAAATTTTTCAATAAATCCTTCATAAGCACTACCGCCAAGCACAAATACCAAATCATCAACTTTATTTTTTTCAATAAATAAAATAAATGTTTTAATAGCACGAATCAGATTTTTGCGCGGTTCAAGCGAACATAGCGAAAACAGGTATTTTTTATCTGTCGGAATGTTGTATTTCTTTCTGATTTCCGTCGTCAAATTTTTATTCGGTTGATACGGTTGATTGGTTGAAAGTGGAATGGTGGTAATTTTATCGGCATCAAGCCACGGGCAGAATTTCAAAAAATCCTTTTTTGTATATTCCGAATTTGAAAAACAATAATCATTGATTGTAAAAGACTTTAACAAAGCCGGAAACCAATCTTTACATACTTCAAAATATTCCGGCAAGACCATTGGAATACAATCATGAATAATTGTAAAGCAAGGAATATTGGTTTTCTTTATTTCATCTGAAATTTGATAAAATGATGATAAATAAATATCCATATCCCTGATATTACCTGAAAACAAATGAAGATGAGGTAATTTTTTTGCATAATTCTCAACATACGCTTTTGTTTTTTGCATATCACCGGAATACAAATATACTTCAATATCGGAACGCATTGCTAACTGTTCAAGAATATTAAATGAAACCCAATAAATTCCCGTTCGTGCTTTGCTTTTATCATTAAAATTATTAATTAAAGAGGAATCAAATAATATTTTCAATTTATCTGTAGGACGAACATTTTTTTGTATTGTTTTTTCATAAACAGTTTTGTCTCCCCAAAACCAATCAAACTCATCCAAAGTTTTTTGTTTTTCGGAATCCAGAAGAGGGTATGTGGCTTGTAAAAATTTTTTGAAGCTTGTATTTTTTATAGCACCTTGCAGCCATAACGGAGATATAATTTGTGTGTCAAAATGTTCAAATGACAGCGTGTCAAAATCTTTGGCCGCCCAAGCAATTTCTTTATTTTTCGGGTTCTCGCCCAGATAATATTTGGCATGACGAAACATATTTAATTTTCGCATTGTATAAGCTTTCGGATGTTTTTTCTCCACCCAATTTCCATATGTTTCAAACTCGGAAAAAGCAAATGCATCATTATGCGATTCCGGTAAGGTCGCATATAATATATTTTCCCAAAATGAAGCGTTATTATCCGCTATCTCTTGGATATCTTCAAGCATTTCTTTGACCAAATTTACGTCAAATACCATATGTTCGGCAATAAAAGATTCTTTTCTGGTCTTATCAATATTTAACAGTCTTTTTAATGTCACAAAATAACGTTGTAAATATTCTTTTTTTAGAGTAAAAAAAGGTCTTCCGGATTCATCAAAAAGTTTTATTTTTCTGATTGGCAACATATCTGCATCCCAACTGACATAATATTGGGTTTTGCAAATAGAAGCAAATCCGAGTTTTAAAAATTGTTGTAAATACCAGCCGGTGGCGCTTGTATCAATAGTCAAATCATGCATTTTTTGCTTTAATATGCCAAAATCTAAATTTGGAACCAGTTTGTTTTCATCAATAAATTTTACCCCGATATGTGCACATTTTTCTTCTATTTCTTTGGCAGAAATAACAAAAATCTCTTTCGGACCTATATTTTCTTTTGCTAAAGGTAATAATCTTTCTATGTATTTAAAATCGCTTGCTTTTATCGGTATAATCATTGTTATATCATTGTTTTTATAAATTTTTTTAGTTGAATTGGTCATTTTCTCACTCTCAGATAAAAAAATTAAAACCACCTGTTTAGGTGGTCTGGGAGTTCAGAAATCACATTACACTAGATGACTCTTTTAGCCTTTTGAACAGCTTTTTTTCAGAGATAGTCTTAGCTGCTTTTGGACATACGCTAAAAGCTCCCAGACCATTATAAAAATGATCTGGGATAATTTATGACAGCGGCAATTTGATTTGCCGCACAATTTAACGACGAAATCCCTTCGCCGAGTGTAATATGAGAGCTTCTGACAGCTCCGAACCACCTCTGGTTCTAAATAAGCAAAAATTTTGTTGCCAAAATACATCGCTTATTTTACGTTTTTATCTATCGTAAATTTTCCCTTAATGCAACAAAAAAATTCTAATCGGCTTATTTTATCCGTTTTATCTCATAAAATCTCTTGCAATTTGCGCGAATTTGTATATAAAAAGCTCAAAAGTGTTTATCAAAGAGGAAAAAATGCCACAATTAAACGTCAATCCGCGCAAAACTTTTGCGATTATTTCACACCCTGATGCCGGTAAAACCACTTTAACCGAAAAGTTGCTTTTGTTCGGCGGAGCCATAGCGCAGGCCGGCGCCGTTAAAGCGCGCGGTGAAAATCGTAAGGCGCACTCCGACTGGATGAAGGTAGAGCAGGAGCGGGGAATTTCGGTGGCTTCTTCGGTGATGAATTTTGAATATAACAGCACCACGTTTAATTTGCTTGATACCCCCGGACACGAGGACTTTTCCGAGGATACATATCGCGTTTTAACCGCTGTTGATTCGGCCGTTATGGTGCTTGACTCGGCCAAAGGTATTGAGGCGCAAACCAAAAAACTGTTTGAAGTTTGCAGACTTCGCAATATTCCGATTATGACGTTTATTAACAAGCTTGACCGCGAGGGGCTGGACCCGTTTGAGCTGCTTGACGATATTGAAAATACATTGGCTTTGGAAGTGACGCCGGCCAGTTGGCCGATCGGTAGCGGCAAAGATTTTCTGGGCTGCTATGACTTGATTAACGATCAACTGATTTTAATGAACAAAACCGGCGATAAATCGCAAATTAACGATACCATAGAAACTTGTAAGGGCTTGGATGATGAAAAGCTGGATAAGCTTTTGCCGGCACACATGGCCGCCAAATTGCGTGAAGATGTTGCCATGGTGCGTGAGCTTTGTCCGGCGTTTAATTTGGCCGATTACCTGTCCGGCTCTTTAACACCGGTGTTTTTCGGCAGTGCCATCAATAATTTTGGGGTGCGTGAAATATTGAACGGTTTGTGCCGTTTGGCGCCAACGCCGCGCCCGCAACCGAGTAAAGAACGCGTTGTGGCTCCTGATGAAGCAAAAGTGACCGGCTTTGTGTTCAAAATTCAAGCCAATATGGATCCCAAACACCGTGACCGTATTGCGTTTATGCGTATTTGTTCGGGGCATTTCAAACGCGGTATGAATCTACTGCAGGTGCGCACCGGAAAAGAAGTAAAAATTGCCGCACCGGTGATGTTTTTGGCCCAAGAACGCGAACTGACCGAAGACGCTTACGCCGGCGATATTATCGGTATTCCGAATCACGGCCAGCTCAGAATTGGCGACACATTGACCGAGGGCGAAAAAATCCATTATACCGGCATTCCGAGCTTTGCACCGGAACTGTTGAAATCGGTGCGTCCGAAAGACCCGCTTAAATCCAAACATTTGGCCAGTGCTTTGCAACAAATTGCCGAGGAAGGCGGCGCCAGCATTTTTAAGCCGATGACCGGTGCCGAATATATTGTCGGTGTGGTCGGTGTTTTGCAATTTGAAGTGATTGCTGATCGTTTGCGCACCGAGTTTAATGTAGATGTTATTTTTGAGCCGACGCAATATTATACGGCACGCTGGATTAGCTCTGACGATAAAGCTGAACTTGATAAATTTTATAATGCCAATCAACTCAATATGGCAGAAGATTATAACGGCGATAAAGTGTTTATGGCGCGCAACGCATGGCATTTAAACAAAGCACACGAGGATTTTCCGCATGTTGTTTTGCATAAAACGCGCGAACTTAATGCAGCTTAAAAATCATTATAATCAATATATTGACTTTTGCAGTTTATCTTTTAAATTAATAACATTATTTCTTTTCAGCTCAATCAGCTGATTGCCGTCTATGCGGTATTTGATGAAATTTGTATTGAAAAACAGATTGTTTTCCATCACATAAAAAGTGTTATCGTATTCATTTGGGTTAAGCACCATAAAACCTAAATCCAAAGCAATCAGCTTGCCTATTTGATAATGTGAAATAATAGGCGGCAACAAAGTGCCCGATTGATGATAGTAAAAAAACGGCACTTTGGCGGTTTCTAGCAATAATTGTCCATGCCCCCATCGACCTTGAAAATTAAACAGCTGCCCGTGATCGGCTGTGATATATATACTATATGACTTGTCACCTGCTTGCGCTACAAAACGTTCTATCAATTCGTTAATCACATCGTCCATATACAACAGGGCATTGTCATAGGCATTTGTCGCATATATGTTGCGCGGAGCGCTCGGATTATCAGGCAAAAATTTGCGAAATTCGGCTTGGCGATGTGCATAATGATATTCATATGCCGCATGCGGCACCCGCAAATTGACCACCACAAAGTTTTTATCGGTTTTGAAATTGACTTTATCTAACATCGTTACCAGTTCATCATCTCTATGCTTCAAAAAAATGCTCGGTGTTTTTTCGGTCTCAGGTGTCGCCGCGGCAGAATTCTTTTCATTGGTATATATTTCATCAATATTGTTTAGGTTAATATCTTGCAACAGATACGCTTCTTGAGCGGAAAAATAATAGTTTTTGAAACCGGCATTATGTGCCAAATTAAACAGTGTAGATGTTGCATTTATAATATTGTTTATGTTTCCCGGCTCTCGTGTCAGTGTCCAAAATAAAGTCAAACCGCTGCGTGTGCCGATACCGCCGGAAACACTGAGTGCCGTTTGCCAATGTTCATCTTGTGCCATACGTTGAGATAAAAGAGGAAGTGTGTTGCGCTCATAGCCAAACATGGGCAGGTGTGTTGGTGTCAAACTTTCTCCCATAATCAGCAAAATGTTTTCGGTCTTTGATTTGACCGGTGCATCAATAACCTCATAAGGTTGCCAATCCAATGAAACGATTTGAGCCGCATAAGGTAACAACGTCAGTATCTTGATGGTGTTCTGTAAAGTTACATCAGCCGGATTTAATGGCTGTTGTAAATTTAAGCGGCGGGAATCAGCATAAAATTTGAAACACAAAAACATGCATAACAAAACATAACTGCCGTGCCACCGATATAATTTTGCATACCGATAAAAAAACACAACCGAGCCATACAAGATAAGGAGCAGAGGCAAAATATACCATACCATCAGCCAAAATGCGGGTTGCAGAATTTCGCGCCAATCTTTTTGCATATTCAAAAGTTGTTCTACTCCCAGCGGCGCTCCGAAATAGGCCAAACAATGAGTATTTAGAACTTCAAAGACAAAAATCAGTCCGACAACACTTCCAAAACACCATGCATCGGATAAAGATAAAACAAAGCCAAATACGGCAAATGCCACCAAAAACGAAACATCAACATGAAAAGGAGTGTCCAGATATAAGTGAATAAGCAAATTCGGTATATAAACCGCAGCTAAAAGTAATCCGGTCAACACAACATTCGGCAAAAGCGGAGCAATCTGGATGAATTTAGAAGATTTAATGTTTAACATAAAACTCCGTTTCTTTTAATTCCAAAAAACAGACCCGTTACAAGGTCTGTCTTTGAAAGAAAATGGCGGATAGAGAGGGATTCGAACCCTCGGTGCCCTTTGGAGGCACACACGATTTCCAATCGTGCGCCTTCGACCACTCGGCCATCTATCCTTTGCTGTTTTTTTTACTCAAGCGAGCCTGCAGCAAAAACCACAGACTCGCAATACAAAATTAAGTGGCGGAGCGTAGAGGACTCGAACCTCTGCATCCTTTTAACGGGATGACGGATTAGCAATCCGCTGTATTACCACTCTACCAACGCTCCGTGGCGATGTTATATTTAGCTCAAGTTTTGCCGTCCGTCAATCTTTTTTTTGTGTTTGTGCAAATTTATTTTTGCCATTGCTTGAAAAGCCGGTGCAAATGATTATTTTTGCCTTAAATAAAGGAGTATAAAATGGAAATATATTTATTGATTGCCTTGGTCTTTATATATGCCTTAACCGCGCTACTGGTTAAAACCGATATTATGAGGCGCATTTGGACATTGGCGTTTATTGCCGCTTTTTGTGTTACGGCCGTGGCAATCGCCTCACTGCGTATGTCGCGGCAAGATGTTATGATGACAGCCGACAGCATGAATTGGTATTATGTGCTATATATTTTCGGCTCAATGTCAGCAGTTTTAGGCATCATAAATCTCTGGATGTATCGTAAACCGCTGTGGCATATTTTATATCCGCCGGCGGCCGCCGAACACAAAGAATAGTTGCCAAATCCGTTTTTTTGTGTATCATATCTTAAATTAAAGGAGATATGATACATGTTGCGTATAAATAACTTGGTCGCACCGCTTAAAGCTTCGCTAACCGATCTAAAAACTCAAGCTGCACAAAAACTCGGTATTAAAGCGGCTGATTTGCATGATTTTACACTCTGTCACCTGATTGGGAATAACGATGTCTGTCAGTTTGTTGCAACGCTTG
>JAEEGG010023694.1_pt1 | contig 11968 bp, 10 predicted proteins | sample 9134161 | NCBI WGS metagenome assembly JAEEGG01 (sample SAMN16246543, study PRJNA631951) | gut metagenome | biome: gut microbiome; feature: rumen; material: CR-attached | host: Bos | place: Iran: Karaj | collected 2018-10 | reverse complement strand
TTATTTTGCATCTTACGATTCCCGCAATCAGCTTATGCGAAGGAGCTGACGGCCCAAACCTTCGGAAAAGGCAGTCGGATTACCGTAACGGCGAAGGACGGTTCCCCCATCGGTGCCATTTACGTTAAGTGGAATAAGCCAGTAACCCCCTACACGCTAATTACGGACACTGAGGAGCTCTCCTGCGGGGAATTTGGCTTCCTGCATGAGTTTATTGCCCTGGATAACCCAAGCACAAGCGTAACCTTTTCCCTGCCGGAAGAAAACCCCATGGGCATCTATCAAATCCGCCTCTTTACGGACAATGAGGTTCCTTCGGACGTGCAGATTTGGGAGCCTCCCTGCGAGCGCCCTGACATTCTGCTCATCTCCTCCCATGCGGACGATGAAATCCTTTTTATGGGCGGCATCATTCCCTCCTATGTTCCGCAAGGCGCAAGAGTGCAGGTTGCCTATATGACAGAGTTCTGGAGCACTTCGCCCGTGCGAGAGCATGAAAAGCTCGACGGTCTTTGGGTGGACGGACTTCGCACCTATCCCATCTGCGGAAATTTCAAGGACGTGTATTGTGAAGATTTCGAGGATGCAAAGAAGAAATACAGTTTGGAGGACATGACGACCTTTGTCGTTGATTGCATTGACCGCCTCGAGCCTCAGATTGTCGTGACGCATGACTTCAACGGGGAATACGGCCATGGCTTCCACATGCTGACGGCGAAGGCCGTGGAACAGGCGCTGGAGCAGGCCTCCTATGACGTTCCCAAGGCCTATTTTCACCTCTATTCCGAAAATAAGATTCACATGGACTTACACGTTCCCGTAGAATCCCTCGGCGGCAAAACGGCGCTGGAGATCGCCAAGGATGCCTACTTACAGCATAAATCCCAGCAGTGGTGCTGGTTCTATGTTTCCGATACCTATAAATACAGTGTTGCTGATTTTGGATTATATAAGACAACCGTGGGCGTGGATGAAAACAACTCCATGCTCGATCACCTAATCCTCCGCGCCGAGCAGGAACGCATCGCCGAGGAGGAGCGCCTGGAGCAGGAACGTCTCGAAAAAGAGCGTTTGGAAAAAGAGCAGGCTGAAGCCGCAGAAAAAGAAAAGCTCGCCAAAATTGACGAGCAATTAGCAGTATTTCAAAAAGAAGCCGAGGAAAATGCCTTAAAGGCCTCCGAGGAGTTGGCCCAAGCGGAACAGGAACTCCAATCCGCCCGTAACCGCACCGCCATCATCATGGTTGCCGGCATATTGGCGCTACTCCTCCTTGCAATCTTTATTATTTTCAAAAACCATCATAACGCAGACACTTCATCTTATCCAAATTGAATAAAAGCGCTAATCTTTCCATGTCCAAGCCATGCCCTGCGCTTTTTATCTATGTTTGCTCCAAACCAGTGGCGAGAACAGAACGATCATGGGCAACAGCTCCAAACGGCCTGCCAGCATGTCGAACATCAGAACCACCTTGGAAAATGCACTAAACTGACTGAAATTACCTGCGGGTCCGACCATATTGAGTCCGGGCCCGATATTATTAATGGTTGCCGCAACCGCCGTAAAATTCGTTGTATAATCGAAGTTATCCAGGCTGATCAAAAGCACGGAGCCCGCAAATAACAGCGCGTAAATTACGACAAAGGTATTTACGGAGCGAATGGTCTCATGCTCTACAACTCTTCCATCAATCTTAATCGTCTTCACGCCATGTGGATGCTTAATCGTAAAGATTTCCTTGACTGCCGTTTTCACCATAATGATCAATCTCGAAACCTTCATGCCGCCGCCCGTACTGCCAGCGCAGGCACCACAGAACATCAGTAGCACTAAAATGGCACAGGAAAAGGCCGGCCATTCATTAAAGTCCGCAGTCGAAAATCCCGTGGTTGTGATGATGGATGCCACTTGGAAGAAGGAATGCTTCAAGGCTTCCAATGGATTCGGGAAAATTCCGCGAATGTTGTAGGCGATCAAAAGTCCGCTTGCCAAAATGATTCCCAAATAAGCCTTCAATTCCTCAGAATGCCAAATATCCTTAATTCTCTTTACTAAAATCAAATAATAGATATTAAAATTCACGCCAAAGAGAATCATGAAAACCGTAATGATAACCTGTTGCGAGGAGGCATAGGAACCAGCGCTGGAATTCAGTATGCCAAATCCACCCGTACCAGCCGTCGCAAGGCTTAGATTTACTGCGTCAAAGGGACTCATTCCCGCAATTAGTAAAAGCACAACTTCCAGCATCGTCAAAAAGGTATATACGCCGTAGAGAATCATGGCCGTGTTCTTTACTCTAGGCACCAGCTTTTCCACGGAAGGGCCCGGGCTCTCCGCCTTCATGAGGAACATGACGTTTCCGCCGCGCAAAGGGAACACCGCAAGTACAAATACCAGAACGCCCATGCCACCGATCCAGTGCGTAAAGCTTCTCCAGAATAGGCAACACCTGGACAGTGCTTCCACGTTGTTTAGGATCGAGGCTCCCGTTGTCGTAAAACCTGAAATTGCCTCAAACATGGCATCCTCAAAGCGGGGAATCTCCCTGCTGATCCAAAACGGCAGGGCGCCAAAAAGACTCATGGCGATCCAGCTGACGGATACGCTGACAAAGCCCTCCGTCGCATAAAAATCATGCTTTTTCGGTTTCCGAATGACCATGCAACCGCCTAAAATCAGGCATGCCGCCGCGCAGATCAGAAAAGCAAAGGCACTCTTTTCTCCGCAGACAAAACCGATCAGCATGGGCAAACATAAAAAGATGCTTTCAAAACACAATACCGCCCCGAGGATGTATCGTATCATGGAATGATTCATATCCTGTCTCCTTCAAAGTCGTAAAATTTCTACTCCTCAAGAATGTCACCGATATCCTGCAGACCCAAATGCGTCGTCACGATAATGACGGAATCCCCGGGCATGATCTCCGTTTGACCATCGGGAATGATTAGCTTATCATTTCGAATCACGGCACCAATCAGCAGGCCCTTTTTCCTCTTCATCTTAAACAGCGGAATTCCCGTGACCTTCGAGTTCTCCGTCACGTAAAACTCGAGCGCCTCAACCTTATCATCATACATTCGATACAAGGTCTTCACGTTGCTGCCAATGGAATTCTTGGTCGCCCTGGAATATCGAAGAATCTTCTGCGCCGTTAGCAGCTTGGGATATACTACGCTGTCAATCTCCAGATTGTGAATTACTTCATTCAACTGCTCGCGATTGATCTTGGTAATCACCTTACGGCTGACCTTTTTCTTTGCCATCAGGGACAACAAAATGTTCTCCTCGTCCATGTTCGTAAGCGCCACAAAGGAATCCATCGTATCGATCCGCTCTTCCTTCAGGAAGGTTTCGTCACTTCCGTCCCCATTGATAATGGTCGCATGTGGAAGCGCCTCACTGAGTTCCAAACAACGCTCAGGATTCTTCTCGATGATCTTCACGGCAATACCGAGGTTATCCAGCATCTTCGCCAGATAAAGCGTAATCTTGCCGCCGCCGATGATCATGGTATTCCGCGCGCGGTTCGTATTCATGTCAATTTTTTCGAAGAAGCCCTTCGCCGTCTTTCTCGCCGTCACCATGGAGACACTGTCTCCGGAACGCAGAATAAAATTACCATCAGGGATGGCAACCTGTCCCTCGCGGTCTACGGCGCAAATCAAGAAATCTCCGCCAATCATGGCGTTGACGTCGCGCAGGGTTTTTCCGTCCAGTTTGGAATCTGCAGGAATCTTAAAGCGGATCATCTCTACCTTGCCGCCTGCAAAGGAATCAATGCCAAGCGCGCTGGGGAATCCAAGGAGCGAGGCAATTTCTGCCGCTGCCGTCTGCTCCGGGTTGATGATCATGGAAAGGCCAAGCTCCCTCTGAAGAAAGCGCTTCTCCTGACTATACATCGGGTTACGTACTCTGGCAATGGTCTGGCATTTGGATGCCTTACGGGCGATCACGCAGCAAAGCAGATTCAGCTCATCATGCTCCGTCACGGCAATCAGCAGATCCGCCGTTTCAATGCCCGCCTCCTTCAATACGCCATAGCTTGCACCGTTTCCCACCATGCCCATGACGTCATAATCCGTCGCCAGTTGGCGAACGACGTCTGGCTTAACGTCAACGATACAAATGTTATTATCCTCTTGGCTTAGGCTATGTACCAAGGCCGTTCCGACCTTTCCTCCGCCCACAATTACGATATGCATGTCTTACCCTCCAATTAGTCATTCCCATAAAAGCACATACAAGTGTTAGTATAGCACTTTCGTGAGAAAGTGTAAAGCTACCCTGCCATTTGAATTATTGAATCTGCTCAATTTCTATGTTGGTGCCAGCCATGAATTTCGCCATGCCGGAAAATGCCTCAGATAACTTGGATCTAAGATCATCTTCCGTCTCTGCTTTGAAATCGTCTATAAAGAGAATATTGGATACTACTGCCAGAATCCCTTCCTCATTTTCCATAACACTGACCACCAGGGGATATGTATTCTCGTACACATACACCAGAATCACGGGTTCCTTCGCCAAACCACTCGCTACAAAGGATTTTCCCGTACTTAACATGCTGCTAATGGCAACTGCTTCCACGCTTGCCCATCTTTGATTTATAAGGTTAATCATCGATCCCTTTATGCGACCGCGCAGCTCCTTTTGCAGTTCATCGGAAAGGTCATACAACGTTGTGTCATAATTCGTAGCCTCCGCCCAGATCAGGTTAATGAATTCCTCTTTCAGCGTGACCTTGTAAACCTTTTGCGGCTCTGCATAATCTGCTTCCCTTATTTTTTGGAGATACTCAGAATCAAAAATGCTGGAAGAATAGCCCATCGCCTTCATATAAGTATCACTTTTCATCTTTTCTTGCATCAATTCCAACATCGGTTGTCCATACTCAAGCAGACGAGCATTGATTTCACCATTCTCCAGCGAACGAGAATCTTCCCCTTCCTTGCCATCCTTCATGTCATCCTGATCTGTCACGATATTACCCTGCTTGTCATCCTGACTCGTTACGTTGCTACCCTGTGATTCTTTCTGATCAACCAAGCTTTCCTCATCCTCCTGCTGACTCTTGCCTGCAGTGCCCTCATCGTTATGGTTCGCACAACCTCCGAAGGAAAGCACCAGCACGAGCAATGATACCATAATAACAGACTTTGTCATTCTATTTTTCTTTTGAATTCTTCCTTTGCCAAACATATGTAACATATTCCTTTCCTTGCATAGCCGGCTCACAAAGCAGCACCGCCTTGGTCAATGACTTTCAAAATATCTGCGAAAATAGTCTCAGCCTCCGCAGAGGATCATTGGGGATACTCGTACTCAAACGTCGCCTGGTCGGTCACGACGTGGAACACCTGTCGATCTCCAATCCAAAATTCATACGCCGCCGTGCATGTTGCACTTTCATGAATCGTTCTGACCATGCTGCCGCTGACAGGCGCCCGCAGGGCCTTTCCCGCCGCCTCGATCAGCCTCACCTTAAGCGTATAGTTTCCCTGCTTAATGATCGCACCGCCATCGCAGATTTCCTGCGCTTTCGCGCCTAAATAGGTTGCAATGCGATATTCCTTTCCCTGCCAGTAAATAAATCCAATGACGCCCGTAAATCGAAAGCCTGGAAAGGGAATGTCCGCAACAGAGAGCATCAGCGATCCACCGTCCTCAAGGAAGCTCTGCGTCCATAGATACTCCTTCGGGAAGGATCGGCCCGTGTCGCCCTCCCAATAACCCTTGGCATTTTCAAATACGAACTCCTCACCATTGACGATCAGCTTGCCATTTACAAGATGCTCCACACTTCCCACCATGTGTCTGCATTCCATGAAGGGTATCATGGCAAATGGCCCCATAATGTCATAGTTTAATGGCGTGATCGGTCCAAATCTCAAGGAACCCTGAATGGACAGCTCCTCCGTTTCTACGTCCACCTTTATGCCTCGTCTGCTGAACCGATTCTTTCCAAGCTTGATCAGGCTCCCCTTTTGAAAGTAGGCTTCCTTGGGAAATTCTGCCACCCAGGCGCCATCGTCCGTGATCACCTGCAGGGAGCAGCTTTGTTTCTTTCCCTCCCCATGCGTTGCCGCGATCAGAGCGATCGTCTGCGTTTCCGACTGACATTTATAATAATATCCGTAAAAATATCCTCGCATTCCATTCCCCTTTCCGATGCCATCCTGTCACATCATCCCGCCATGCTTATATGCCAGCCACCATAAGCCTAATGCTTCGATCATATTGACTTGATGAAGCCTAATGCCTAAATCATGTCGACTTGACATTTTCATCAGATAGGCTCATAAGCATGATAACTGGCCGCATCACGGAATTGCTCCCGGAAAGCCGTAATGTTCTTCCCGTCTTCCTTGCCATATATGGCAAAGCATATCTTTTCAAAGCATTCGCCATAATTCTCGTCGACCAACACCTGTTTAAAATATGCCGCCACGTCCTTGGGATTATTTCCAAAGGCTCCGCATCCCCAGGCCCCCAGCACTAAATTCTTATAATCATGCTTAGCAGCCACTCGGAGCATGATGCGAATCCTGTTGACCATGGTTTCCCTGATGACCGCGGAAGAAGCAAGCAGTGCCGCGCCATGACGGTTCGGCGCAGGAATCGTTATCACGCCTACGTGAAACGGCTCCTTCAAAAGCTCACATTTTTCATTGCGAAATACCAGTACGTCAGGCGAAAGCAGCATATAATCCGATTCCACCGCACTAATTCTGGAATTGTTATAGCGATACATTTCCGCTGCTTCCCGGGAGTGAATGGACGCATAGAGCGTGCTACATCTGCACAGCGCTTCTTCCTGCGCCGTTGCGCCCATTAGAAAACCGCCGCCAGGCACGTGCGCATTAGCGAAATTCATGACCAACGGATTCTCGTAACGCCTTGCCGCCTGAAACGAATCCGCGTTGATCACCTCATATTCGCAGTGCTCTCCGCGATACTTCTCGCTAATATCCCATACCAGCAGATCCTCTCCCATCTTTGGAGAGATCACCAAAACATTGTCATAATTGGCTTTGGGAAATGAAATGGTCTGCCCGTCCACTTGATAAAATTCTTCTTGAGAAATTCTGACAGTTTCCTTTGCAATCTGAATCAGGTTCATGATCATACCCCCTGTCTCATCACTGAAACTCTTCCGTTCCCCTGTCCTTTACAAATTTAAGGTTATCATCTCCATTTGTAAGAATCAAGTCCTTTCGGAAATCTTTCCACCTTCGGATTCCCACCGTCAGCATGTTCAGACTAATGCTAATTGCTGCGATAATTGCAATGATATAGGCAATCGTCAAATATTTCGGGACTTCCACCCAGCCTAGATTCCTGCTCCACGAAACGAGAGCCGTCACAATGCGGTGTAAAAGCAAAAATGCACCCGTACAAAGGGCGGTCAGAACCGCCAGTGCACCCGTAAACACACCTGCAATTCGCGGATAGGATACGGGAATGGCTGCAACCGCCTTACCTGTTTGACCATTCACCAGCATCGTATAAACTCGCGAACCTATGGTAACATTCAAAAACCATACTGGCAAAAGCGCATAGGAAATGTCCGAAATACGATGCTTTGCCCTGCTTTGTACCTTTTGCGTACTATATTTCATCACTCTCTTTTGCATCTCTGCGCCAAACTGTTCCTTCACGTTCTGAACGGCAAAGCTTTCTATCTCATCAATTCCCTCATCGAAGCGATCCGCATAATATCCGGAAAGATAAGCGGGGTCAAAGGCTTCCATTTCCGTCAGGTCAAATGGTCCTATGCGACTTGCGGTACGATCATCCAAAAGCTTCGATCCATCTACGGCATATCCATTCAAATGAATCTTTCCGCCCACGCTTGCATAGTATACGCCGCTTCCATTCTTTTCCGGTCGATAATAAACATATCTTTGATAATCCTCATAATAAAGATTCATGACCCAGTAGGGAACATAAATCGGCGTCAATTGACCCATTTCAATCTTTTTAAAACGCGAAGGGATGAACGCCCCCTTGCGTAGCTCCTTCTTTAGGCTCTGCGCTGCTTCCTCCTGGGTAACCTTAAACGGAATGATAAAATCGGGTGCAAGATAATCCGATATTTGCTCCTCTAATACCGCTGCCTGTCCGCAATAGCGGCAATGTGAGGTTGCCTCTCTATCCTTTGCCAAAAGAGTTGCACCACAGGCCGTGCAATGAAAGGAATGCATTTCCATCACGGCACGAGCGCGTTTTTTCATTTTGAGCAATGCATCAATCTTTTTTGCTTTCTGTTTCTGCTCAAATTCCCTTTTTCCGTCAGCCTCACTCGGTTGAAATCGAAGGCCGCAATACACACAAGTCATTTTTTGATCGTTTACGGAATATTCTGCCGTAGCCCCACATCCAGGACATCTGATATTCATTTGCGCACCTCCATTCCCATCTTGCGAATTTTTTCTTCCGTATACTCCATACTGTCACGCTTAGAAGTCCCACAGGAGCAATTGTAGAGAAACCCCTGATTCAGCTTTTTACACTTAGCGCAATACCATCCTCCATTGTTTAATATCTCCTGTAATTGCTCTTTTTCCTTTTTCAGCACTTCTTCCCGTTCTTCCTCATCCATGGCCCATCTTGGAATCTCCATCTCATTTTCAGATCTTCCTCCAGACCATTGGTGGAAAGATCAATAATACTGGTTTCCGCACCGATATTATTTGATTTTCTAATCCATCCCACCAGATAATAGGAGACAATACCCAAGCTGATTACGGCAGAAATGCCTATGTAAATAAGATTCCAGCCTCCAAAATCTAACATACTTCCCCCTCCTGTTAAATTTGTAATCATTCTACTCGTTTCACCGTACTTCACTTTCTCTAGTTTACAAAGAATTTCAAAATTATTCAATAAAAACAATTGCACAGTAACTGTTGATAATGTATGAAAGCGTACACAATTTAGCATACAACGAGATAACATAAAAAACGCCATGGGCCTTTTTCTTCAGCCCATGGCATCCTTATGATCTCTTTGCATTAGAATAAAATTCCCCATGGAATCTTAATCTCACACTCAAAAATAGCGCTCTTTTCATCATATCTTAACTGATATTTCCACTGATGATCTTTTAAAATTTTTGCAACCACATACAAACCAATGCCCGTTCCCTTTTCTCCGCTTCTGCTTTCATTCCCGCGGACAAACGGCTCCCACAGCCTCTTAAGATTTCCTTCCAGCTTCTGTGCTGATTTGTTTTGAATGCGAATTCTTCGTCTCTCCCCGATGATCTTAATTACACTCTCAGGCTCGGAATACTTCACGGCATTGATGATCAGATTATCAAAAGCCCTCTGCAAAAGCTCCTTGTCACCGCGAATGCTCGTCTGTCCCTCCACCGAAAAAAGGAGCTTCTTTTCCTCTGCCTTGCCCTGAAATCTTTGGATGGATTCCTTACAACACTCTACGAGGTCTACAGTCTTTTTCTGCAGCTTCCTTCTTTCATATTCGTATTGAGAAAGTGCAAGATTTTCAGAGATTATCTCATTCATGTAATGAACGTTTTTCTCAATCTCCCCCGCATAGAGCTCCATTTTATCCGTATGAAGATGCTCCTTTAAGCTTTCGGCATAACCGCCTGTAGCGGTGAGCGGCGTCTTCAGGTCATGTGCCATAACATTCACCAGCATCTTCCGATAGGCTTCTGATTCATATTGATATTTCTTACGGTTATAGGAAAAGCACCAAGCGACCACAAAAATCACCAGTAAAACTTCATAACCAATGAAAAACATGAATTGAAACATTTTCATAATGCCACGGGAATAATCATTTATCTGAAGATATTGATAAATGGTATAGGCTTTTCCATCCTTAGCAGTCACCGTGCCGCATATGGCAATTTCAATCTCATCAATTACCCCAAGAATCTTTTTATTTTGTATGTTTGTGGACAATTCGCTTTTTCCAAACTGAAGAATACGATTTTTAGCCTCCTCCTGAAAGGCTTGATCCTGCGTGATTCGGTTTATCATAATCGAAGCGAATAGATAGGAGCCACTGATACCTTCTTCTGTCTGAGGTCGCCCCATATGCTCTAAATTTTCTAAGTGAAAATACCCATCCGTATTCGCAGGAGTAAAATCAAGACTTATGCTTTCCTCATTGCGTTGATCCTTCCACGTGATTAGAATCTTTCCAGGCAGAAAGGTTCCATCTTCCTTTCGCCAAATATCTTCCGGCTTAAAATCCAGGCCATTCGATGGATCCAAAAGCTCGCTCAAGGTTGTTTTTTCTCGAATCAGCTTCCCCATCGTGCCAGTCAAAGCACCTTCCTGTGTTCCTCTTGCGCTTGTATAAGACTCTTCAAACTGGCGAAAAGGACAATAAAGAATCACAAAATTTTTTTCCAAGTTAAAACCACGAATTTCATTTGCTTTTATGTCGTCTTGGAAGCGTAGGGTTAAAAATACATTTTCAATGGAATCCGTAATCATCTCCCCTGTTTCGCGGTCCTTTACGAAACCATAAGTGCGAACGGTGGAATTACGACTGTCACCATTGGAATCAACAGGATCAATGGCCATGAGGTTTGTTGACCAAGTTGTTAGATAATAAAACTCCGGTATCATCTTTTTTTCCGTGAGTGATACCTCATTTTCCGTAAGATATGTTTGTGCGCTGTCTACAAAGGAACGAAACGTATCTACGCGCATCGTGTTTTCATGCTCTGCAAATAGATTCACAATGGCTGCAGATCCCATACAATTGATTCCGGCACAAACTATAAGATATATTACCAGATACTTCAAAATGAGGGAAATGATCTTCCCTTTGGGCATTCGAGCTTTCATCCTTCTCCTCCACGATTATTTCATGATGAATTGGCTTCACTCTTCCGTGATCTTATATCCCCGTCCAATAAATGTCTTGATTTGCGAGCCTGCGCTACCAAGACTTTTTCTAAGCTTTTTGACATGATTATCGACCACACGATCTCCGCCATAATAATCCTTACCCCAGACCAAATCCAACAGCATGTCTCTGGTGAAAACCCAGTCCTTACGCTCCATCAATACAGCCAACAGTGAAAGCTCCTTAGGTGCTAAATCTACCTTTTTACCGTGAACCGTTACCGTCAAGGTTCTTTTGTGAAAGCTGATTGCTCCGCAAGTAATTATTTCCTCTCTGAATTCACCCTTGGATCTTTTCAACAATGCCGTGATCTTCGCATATAATTCCGCGAAAGAAAATGGCTTGCAGACATAATCATCACAGCCGAGCTCATAGCCATAAAGTCTGTCTTCCTCCATTGTTCTCGCAGTGATAAAGATCACTGGAATATCACTAGTTTGCCGTATTTCTTTCATCAAGGAAAATCCATTTCTGCCCGGAAGCATAACATCCAATAAGACAAGATCAAACTCCTTTTCATGAAAAAGCCGCAGTCCTTCCAAACCATCCGCTGCACAAATTACTTCATAGGAAGGTGACTTCCCTTCAAAATAATCGCGAATGATTTCCCGTATCTGCTTATCGTCTTCCACCAATAAAATTCGATCTTTCATTGCAGGTTCTCCTGAACTTGTTCTGGTTTCGTAACAATTACCACGAATGCCAAATTTCAATGCATAACTCCTCCCTGTCATGTTACCGCATTTGATTTACTTTGGCAATCCGTTTTGATATTCATAAAATATCAAAGTCATGTATCGTTCGTATATCCTTTTGATATTTTTTTTGCCTTTTTAACATTTTGTTATTAAGCTTGAAATTGCAAGTTACTTTACCGCTGGTATGCATTAATCAACACAAAAAGGGCATATGTCATCCTGCAAATTTGACATATACCCTTTTCACTATTTTTCTTATTATTTTTTGATATAAAAATGGGGCCTATAGGGCTCGAACCTATGACCCTCTGCTTGTAAGGCAGATGCTCTCCCAGCTGAGCTAAGACCCCAGTTCCTCAACATATTCCTACGAA
>JAEEGG010023690.1_pt1 | contig 11969 bp, 9 predicted proteins | sample 9134161 | NCBI WGS metagenome assembly JAEEGG01 (sample SAMN16246543, study PRJNA631951) | gut metagenome | biome: gut microbiome; feature: rumen; material: CR-attached | host: Bos | place: Iran: Karaj | collected 2018-10 | reverse complement strand
TGTGCACGGGCCTGACGCATGGCCAGATTACCTATGGTCAGCATGAATGCCACGGGTACCTTCTTGGCCTTCTCCGTTGTCAGGCGCAGGGTCTCGAAGTCAGAGGCCAGACGACTAATCTGCAGGGCAGGCACATTAGCATCGCCAGCGTGGGTGGCAACACAGTCGCCAGAAACTACAGGCTGCTTGCCCTCGCTCTTCTCGGTGAAGTTCGGGAACTGGTTAGTACCCAGCAGGAACTCCTTCCTCTTGGCAGCATCACCATGACGCTTGACGTTCGTGGCATTGATGTCATCTTGGATGGTACCCTTCTTGACGGCCTCCAGGAAACCACCCTCGTCCTCCACTTTCAGGAACAGCTTCCAAGCCTCCTGAGCCAGTGCGTCGGTCAGGTGTTCGATATAATACGAACCTGCTGACGGGTCGACGATACGGTCGAAGTGAGCCTCCTCCTTAATCAGCAACTGTTGGTTGCGGGCAATACGCTCGCTGAATTCGTTGGGCTTCTCGTAAGGAGCATTGAACGGTGTGACGACCATCGAGTGTACACCACCGAGGGCAGCACTCATGGCCTCCGTCTGCGAACGCAGCAGGTTGACGTAGCTGTCAAACACAGTCTGGTTGTACGTTGAAGTAGAGGCGTTGATAATCATCTTGCATGCGCAGTCGCACTTGGGTTCATACTGCTTCACGATCTGTGCCCACAGCATGCGGCAGGCACGGAACTTGGCAATCTCCATGAAGTAATTCTCCGAAATACCCATGTAGAACTTGATTTTCTTCGCTGCCAAATCGACGTCCACACCAGCATCCACCATCTGCTGCAGATACTCGTTACCCCAAGCCAGGGCGTAACCCATTTCCTGCACGATATATGCACCGGCATTGTTCAGCAGGTCACTGTGTACCATCACACAACGCAGGTTGGGATAGTCCTTCAGTTTCTCCACCAACTTTGGCATATCGGGCAACAGGAACGTCGAGTCCTTGCCCTTCATCAGCATGCGCTCGATGGGGTCGAAGCCGACACCACCCACAATCTTCTCCTTGTTGAAGCCCATCTTCTCGAAATAGGCCACGAGCAAGTCAGCCAGCTGCAAGGCGTGACGCAGGCAGGCACGGTAGCTCACCTCCACGATATCCAGACGGATGTCCTTCAACAGCGCGTCGATGTACTCAGCGCTCACCTCATCGTGTCCCAGTTTGAAACCGATACTGTCCACACCCTTCATCAGGATGTCCAGCGCCTTCTTGTTAGCTGCTACGGGATCACCGCCTACAACGATGTTCTGGCGGACATACCATTCGTTGGTGTCTTTCTTGTTGCCGCGAACGAATGGGAATTCGCCGGGCAGTGCATCAGGAGTCTTGAGGTCTTTCAGGTCCTCACGACGGTAGAAGGGCTGTACGTTGAAGCCCTCATTCGTTCTCCATACGAGTCGTTTCTGGAAGTCGGCACCTTTCAGGTCCACTTCAATCTTGTCCAACCATTCCTGTTTGGTCGGAGCCTGGAACTCGCTGAAGAGTTTTTCTTTGTTTGCCATAAATGTGTTTATTATATAAGTTGTTTTAAGTCGTATTTGTTTGCAAAGGTAATAAATTATTCTGAACTAACGAAGAAATTAATAAATATTTCATTTATATAAAAAAATGTTGCACAAAATTGCAGATATTGCGCAAATTCTTCGTACCTTTGCACGCAATATATGTTAGTAGGTATTTATGGAATCATTTAAATGGTTAGTTGATTTGTTTACGACGACTGATTCTGTGGCACATATCGTGTTACTATATGCCATTGTCATCGCCGTAGGTGTGTATTTAGGAAAAATTAAAATTGGCGGAGTATCGCTGGGAGTTACATTTGTATTGTTTGCAGGAATCGTTGCCGGACACATTGGATTTACGGCCCCCACACCCATTCTGACATTTGCACAAGACTTCGGTCTAATCCTCTTTGTATTTATGATAGGTTTGCAGGTAGGACCAGGTTTCTTCGAGAGTTTCGGAACCCAAGGTATCAAACTGAACGGTTTGGCGTCATTGGCCATTCTGCTCAACATCCTTGTGATGTTTGGATGTTACTATATTTTCTTTGACACCAGCGACAAGACCAGTCTCCCCATGATGGTCGGTACACTCTATGGTGCCGTAACGAACACTCCAGGTCTTGGTGCTGCCAACGAAGCGCTGGGCACCGTTTTTGGAAGCAACGCCCCGCAGATAGCCTCGGCCTATGCGTGTGCCTATCCTTTAGGTGTGTTAGGCATCATCGGCGCCATCATACTGATTAAGTACATCTGTGGCGTAAAGCTGGAGAAAGAGGAAGAACAACTGATGGCTATGGACGAGACCAATGCAGCCAAAAAGCCATACAAGATGCATTTGGAGGTAACCAACAAATACCTTGAAGGTAAGACACTGTTGCAGGTCCACGACTTCCTGAACCGCGACTTTGTGGTTTCAAGACTAGTACACCAGGGAGAGTTGTTTATCCCTAACCGTGATACTATTTTCCACATGGGCGACCAGATGCTGATTGTATGCGCTGAGGCAGACCAGGAAGCCATCACTGCTTTTATCGGGCCAAAACTCGACATCGACTTTGAGCAACAAGATCAGCCGATGGTATCGAAGCGCGTTGTGATTACCAATCCCAAGGTTAACGGTAAGACACTGGCATCGCTTCACTTCTCGAGTGTCTATGGTGTTAACGTAACCCGCGTAACCCGTCACGGCATGGACATCTTTGCCTCTCCCACCCTGCCTTTGCAGGTTGGTGACCGCATCATGGTGGTTGGTCCTGAGGACGCTGTAGACAATGTGGCTGGCAAGATGGGTAACTCCATCCGTCGTTTGGACGCTCCCAACATCGCCACCATCTTCGTAGGCATCATGATTGGCCTCATCTTCGGTTCTTTCCCCTTGGCCATCCCAGGAATGCCCGTACCTGTCAAACTGGGTCTGGCTGGTGGTCCGCTGATTATCGCCATTCTTATTGGCCGTTATGGTTACAAGATACACCTTGTCACCTATACCACGACATCTGCCAATATGATGTTGCGTGAGATAGGACTTGTACTCTTCCTTGCCTCAGTAGGCATCAAGGCTGGTGCAGGATTCTTCGAGACTGTAGTTCAGGGCGATGGTCTGCTATATGTCCTCACGGGTTTCCTCATCACCATCATCCCTATTTTAATTGTTGGTCCGATAGCTCGTCTGAGATACAAGTTCAATTACTTCACCATAGCCGGTATGATTTCCGGTACCTATACCGATCCCCCTGCACTCGCCTACTCTAACAGCATCTGTTCGAAGGAGGCACCCGCACTGGGATACTCCACTGTTTACCCACTGTCGATGTTCCTGCGTATCTTTACGGCACAGATCATCGTACTCTTCTTCTGTGGATAACCCTTGGGGGACCCATTTCCCCATTAGCCCCATCAGACCCATAAAATAATAATACACGAATAACAAACAGACCAATGAACAAACTTAGATTCCTATTAGGGGGACTCGTGGTTCTAGCCTCACTACCGATGATGGCACAGATGGATGCCAGCATCAAACTGAATGAGGTAATGACCAAGAACGAGACCAGCCTGATTGACGGATACGGCGAGAGGAATGCGTGGGTGGAGATAGCCAACATCTCCCACTCTACGTATAACATCCGCGGGATGTACCTCACTACTGACCGTACCGTGCTCGACAAGAAGATGAGTGTGCCTGAGCGCGTCAAACGCATGAGCCAGATTCCCAATGGCGACACGCGTACCAACCTGAGCGCCCAGCAGATTATTGTCTTCCAACTCAACAGCAGCCCTGCACAAGGTGCGCTACATCTCTCTGTGAAAGTTGATGCTGACAAGCCTACATGGATTGCCCTCTACAACGGTAATGCCACACAGCTCATCGACTCTGTGACCGTTCCTGTACTCGCTGCCGACCAGTCGTATGCGCGTATAAATAATAATGGTATAGGAGATTGGGAAGTTAAGTCGGCTGACCGTGTAACGCCAGGCATTCAGAACCAGACCGTTGTCAGCGAGTCGAAAGTTGCTAAGTTCAAGCGTGAAGACCCTTACGGCTTTGGTATGGCCATCATGGCAATGAGCATCGTCTTCTTCTGTTTAGCCCTGCTGTGGATTACCTTCACACTCTTCGGTTTGTTTATGCGCCATATGGAGACAGCCAAGAAGGTGGCCCACCACCAGCCTATCAAGCCTATCACCAAGACGGTGGAGAAGACTATCGAAGTAGGTCACAAGACGGGCATCATGCTGAAAGAAGGCTTTGACAAAAAGGGTATTGACAAAGAAGTTTATCTGGCCGTCATCGGACTGGCGTTGCGTCAGTATGAAGACGATATCCACGATGTGGAGAGCGGTGTCATCACTATCAAGCCGAAAAATACGGATTGGGACGACGAGTATAGCCAGATGACACATCTGCACGAGCCGCTCATCCCCACCAAGCACAATGCACCCACAATTCCAACTTTTAAAAATTAAGCAATGAAAACATATAAATATAAAGTACAAGGCGTGGACTACGAAGTGGAAATCACCGACGTAGAAGGTAAAATAGCCAAAGTAAACGTAAACGGCATCCCATTCGAGATAGAGATGCAGAAACCCATCAATGCTGCCAAGCATCCTGAACTGGCTGCAACGAAACAGACCCACTCCCAACCCCTCCCTGTGAGTGAGGGGAGTAATAACTCTCAAGGCGGTGGTTCTGCTGCAAAACCATCTACTCCCCTCCCTCGCAGGGAGGGGCAAGGAGGAGGGTCTGCATCTGCCCCGGCAGGCGCAGGTACTCCCGTAAAGGCTCCACTGCCTGGCACCATCAATGCCATCAACGTGAAGGTTGGTGACACTGTTGCTGTCGGTCAGGTGGTTATCGTGCTGGAGGCCATGAAGATGCAGAACAACATCGAGGCCGAACAGGCAGGCACCGTCACCGCTATTCTCGTCAATCAGGGCGACACAGTGATGGAAGGTGCAGTAATGCTGACCATTGGATAATTTCGTTATATCGTAACCACGTAATCACGAATGACTATGCTGCATTTCATCGTAGAAAACTTCAATGAGTTCCTGACGTACACGGGTTTTGCGAACGTGACGGCAGGCAACCTCATCATGATAGCAGTAGGCGCCTTCTTTATCTGGCTGGCCATCAAGAAGGACTTCGAGCCCCTGCTGCTCGTACCCATCGGACTGGGTATCATACTGGGCAATATCCCCTTCCGTGCTGATGCAGGACTGGAGATCGGACTGTATGAGGACAACTCCGTGCTGAACATCTTCTATCAGGGCGTACGACAAGGGTGGTATCCGCCGCTGATATTCCTGGGCATTGGTGCTATGACGGATTTCTCAGCATTGCTGGCCAATCCGAAGTTGATGCTGATTGGTGCTGCTGCACAGTTTGGTATCTTTGGTGCGTATATGTTTGCATTGGCACTGGGCTTCGAACCCAACCAGGCTGCAGGTATCGCCATCATCGGTGGTGCCGACGGTCCTACGGCCATCTTCCTGTCGTCGAAGCTGTCGCCAAACCTGATGGGTGCCATTGCGGTGTGTGCCTACTCGTATATGGCACTGGTACCGCTGATTCAGCCCCCATTGATGCGTCTGCTGACCACGAAGAAGGAGCGTCTGATTAAGATGAAGCCCGCCCGCGAGGTTTCACAGACGGAGCGCATCTTGTTCCCCATCGTGGGACTGTTGCTGACCACCTTCATCGTACCCTCTGGTCTGCCCCTGCTGGGTATGCTGTTCTTCGGTAACTTGCTGAAGGAGAGCGGCAAGACCACTCGTCTGGCCAAGACCGCTGGTGCTGCGCTGAACGATATTGTGGTGATGCTGTTGGGTCTGACGGTAGGTTGTTCGACACAGGCTTCTGAGTTCCTGACAATCAACACCATCTACATCTTCGCCATTGGTGCCGGAGCCTTCATCATTGCCACCATGAGTGGTGTCTGCTTCGTGAAACTGATGAACGTATTCCTGCCGAAGGACAAGAAGCTGAATCCGCTGATTGGTAATGCTGGTGTGAGTGCTGTGCCGATGGCTGCACGCATCTCCAACAACCTCGGACTGGAGTACGACCGCCACAACTTCCTGCTGATGCACGCCATGGGACCAAACGTTGCCGGCGTTATCGGTTCAGCAGTTGCTGCGGGTGCTTTGCTCGGCTTCCTGTCGTAGAACATTTAAAAAATTCAAATAACAATCAATTAAAATCGGTAATCTTTTTCGATTGCCGATTTTATTTTGTACCTTTGTGCCATTAAATCTAAGACAATGCATATTGCTGTAGCAGGAAATATAGGAAGCGGGAAGTCGACACTGACTCAGTTGCTGGCCAAACACTATGGGTGGGAGGCTCGCTTTGAGGCTGTTGACCATAACCCCTATCTGGAAGACTATTATCGTGACATCTACCGATGGTCATTTAACTTGGAGGTGTACTTCCTCAAGGAGCGCTTCCGTGACCTAATAGATATCGCCCAATCCGACCACACCATCATTCAGGACCGTACCATCTACGAGGGAGTCTATGTTTTTATGGAGAACAACAAGGCCATGGGACACCTCTCCGATCGTGACTATGAAACGTTTATGGAACTCTTCGACCAGATGATGACTGTTGTCCGTCCACCCGATCTGATGATATATCTTCGCGCGTCAGTGCCCCATCTGGTAGGAAACATCCAGAAACGTGGTCGCGAATATGAGCAGAGCATCCAACTGGAATATCTGCAGAACCTCAACAAGCGCTACGATGATTTCATCTACCACAAGTATCCTGGCAAGGTGATGACTGTCGAGAAAGACCAACTGGACTATCTCAACAATCCCAAGGATTTGGCACAGATCATTGACCGCATAGACAGCAACCTCTTCGGACTCTTTGCAAATTCCGAATTCCAAATTCCGAATTCCGAGGAGCCCATTATTCGTAATTCGTAATTCATCATTCGTAATTTATCATACTATGCACATCGCAGTAGCAGGAAACATCGGAAGTGGTAAGACCACATTAACCAAGATGCTGGCCCATCGTTATGGATGGATACCCCGTTTTGAACCCGTCGACAACAATCCCTACCTTGCCGACTTCTATGCCGACATGCCTCGTTGGTCATTCAACCTACAGGTGTACTTCTTGAACAAGCGTTTCAAGGAGGTGGTAGAGATTTCCAAGTCGCCAGACACCATCATTCAGGACCGTACCATCTTTGAGGATGCCCGCATCTTTGCGCCTAACCTGCATGCTCAGGGGATGATGTCTGACCGCGACTTTGCCAACTATACCGACCTCTTTGACCTGATGATGTCGCTGGTAAAGTTACCCGACTTGATGATTTATATCCGTTCCAGCATTCCCACTTTGGTGGCACAGATTCAGAAGCGTGGTCGCGACTACGAGCAGACCATGCGCCTGGACTATCTGGAGGGTCTGTCGAAACGTTACGAAGAGTGGATTAGCACCTATAAAGGCCAGCTCATTATCATAGAGGGTGACACTTGTAAGTTTGGCGACAAACCCGAGGATTTCAAGATTGTCACGGACATGATTGATGCCAAGCTCTACGGCCTGTTCCCAATGGAGTAACGTAACGGTTAACGGTTAACGGTTAATGGTTATTGGTTATTGGTTAGTGTCTCCGACGCTTACGCTTTGCCGTTGCACGATGGCGACGTGAGCTCTTACGGTGACGCTTTGACACCTTCTTCTTGCTGACCTCAGGTGGTGCCGTACTTTTCCAGGTCACCAGATCTTGTGCCGTATAGTATGGCACATCGTCATTCGGATAGCGCTCACAGTATTTCAGAATGGCATAATAGTCGATGTTTCGCACCTGGTGATTCTCATAGAACCATACCTCAACGGTGCTCTGCGCAGTGGCAATCATCACGATATCGCGGTCATAGTCCACAAACCAGCGTGCAAAGCGGTGACCACGTACTGTCGACTCCCACGTAGGCTTGCCATAGTGCTTCTCCATCCATTTCAGCAAGGCCACATAATCCTCATGCTGGCTGATGCCCTGCTGTCTGCCCGTTGTCATCAACAAATAGTTGCATCCCGTCGTATCTTTGCTGGCTTGGATGCTCAAACCCATTTCTAGGCCTGCAATTCGTCCCGTCAAACTATTACTATCCACCCTGTGCAGTCCCTTCTTCACCAGATTATCCATCAGTTCTTCAAGGTTCTGCGATAGTGGAAGTCCTACAAATTCTGTATGTTTCTGAGCTGTCGCAACCAGCGGCAACAACAGCACAAGAAGTATCCCTATGATATGTTTTTTCATCATTCTGCAAAAATTCGGCTACAAAGGTACAAAATAATTGATAATTGATAATTGATAATTGATAATTATTTTGTATCTTTGTCGCCAAAACAGAAAAATATAAGTATGCAACACAGTATTACTCTTACCAATGACATCGAACAGGTGCCACAGTTAGCAGATTTCGTCGACATGGTATGTGAAGAGGTTGGCTTTGACCCCTCTGTGTCCATCCAGATGAATCTGGCTATCGAAGAAGCCGTCGTCAATGTGATGAGCTACGCTTATCCCGTTGGAACAGTGGGTAATGTCATTATTGAGGCGCAAGCCAATGAGGACTGTCTGACGTTTACCATCATCGACAATGGCACCCCCTTTGACCCCACCGCTAAGTCCGAAGTCGACACTACGCTCAGTGCCGAGGAACGTCCTATAGGCGGCTTAGGCATCCATCTTGTTCGTCAGTTAATGGACAGCATCAATTACGAAAGAATTGACAACAAGAATATACTGACGCTACGTAAAAAATTGGCGTAAATATCGACTAAGACAGGCAGAAATGGCATTATTTAGTTTTTTTAACTACAGCAATACCAAGGTAGTCTGTATTTTTTAATAAATTTGCAGAGTTTAAAAGATGACTGACGTCATACTATCCAGCTTCATCAGTCTGTTTGCTTTGTTTGGCAAAGAAGAGCAAGTAGATGAGCAACGGGCAAAAGACATGCTCGTAAGTTATCTTCGTCGCCATTTTGGTATCCGTAATATCGACCTCTATCTCGACCTCTACAGCGACATGCGCATGGCCTATGAGATGAGTGACGATCTGGATACGGTAGCCACCGTCAACTCCATCTGCTCTACCCTTCATGGCAATATTCGTGCCACCGAGGAATCACTCTTATTACTCCGTCTGATGGAGTTCTGTAGTGATGACGGTCTGCAGGCTGAGGAAATCTTCAAGACGATGGCCAAGATATTCGGCATCACTAGCCAGCAATACGATTGCTATCTGGACTACGTCAACAACAAGCCTTCACAATATGTCGTCCTCCATCACATAGAGTATTTCCAGGGCGTACTGAAGACGCTGCTCGACCCCGCAACGGGTCTGCTGCTGTTTACCTATTTGGGAGAGGACACTGTTCTGCTTAACGATATTCCCGTACTGCCAGGCACCTATCAGGTATGGCTTCAGAGCAGTGTGCTCAAGAGTGCCGATGGTCATCCCGTGTACTACTCATCGATGATTAGCAGCTACGGACAAGGCGACAGCACTACTGAGGCTGTTACCTTCTGCGGTCGTGACATCAACTTCCGTTTCCCCAACAGCGATAACGGCATGCACGACCTCAGTTTCACGCTGCGTAATGGTGAATTGCTGGCTATCATGGGTGGTTCCGGAACTGGTAAGACCACTCTGCTCTCACTGCTCAATGGCACACTGATACCTCAGCAGGGTACGATTACCATCAACGGCCACAGCATTACCGAGCCTGCAGCCAAGGCCCTCATCGGTTTCGTGCCACAGGACGACCTACTCATTGAGGAACTCACGGTCTATCAAAACCTTTGGTACACGGCCAAGTTGTGTTTTGAGGGAATGAGCGACGAAGACCTTGACCGTCGCGTCATGAAGACGCTGAAAGACCTTGGTCTTGATGCCGCCAAAGACCTGAAGGTGGGTTCACCTATTCATAAATTCATCTCTGGTGGTCAGCGCAAGCGTCTGAACATCGCGTTGGAATTGATTCGCGAGCCTGCTGTGCTGTTCCTTGACGAACCTACCAGCGGTCTGTCCTCTGCTGATACAGAGAAGGTCATCAACCTGCTGAAAGAGCAGACGCTGAAGGGCAAACTCATTGTGGTCAACATCCACCAGCCATCCAGCGACGTCTATAAGCTCTTCGACCGTCTGTGGTTGCTCGACAAAGGCGGCTATCCCGTCTTCGACGGTAATCCCATCGATGCCGTTATCTACTTTAAGGAGGCTGCCAACTATGCCGATGCCGAGACCAGTGCTTGTCCAACGTGTGGTAATGTCAATCCGGAAATTGTGCTGAACATCATCGACGAGAAAGCCCTCAACAGCAGTGGCGAACTCTCTGATGAGCGCAAGACCACTCCACAGGAGTGGCATGAACTCTATCTCAAGCACCAAGAGAAGAAGCGTCAAGAGGCTGTGGCCGTCAGCGCCATCCCCGCTTCTGACCAGAAGAAGCCTGGAACCCTGAAACAGTTCTACATCTTCCTGCACCGCACCGTCCGCACCAAGATAACCAATACGCAATACATGGCCATCGCCCTGTTGCAAGCCCCCTTGCTGGCATTGGTCTGCGGCTATCTGACACGCTTTGCTCCCCCAGAGGGCTATAGCGTTATGAACAACAAAAACCTTGTCAGCTACTTCTTTATGGCTGTCATCGTGGCTACCTTCACGGGTATGAGCGGTAGTGCTGAAGAGATTTTCAAGGACCGGGCATTGCTCAAGCGTGAACGCTTCCTGCACCTGTCGTATGGCAGTTATATCTGGTCAAAGATTGTCTTCATGGGCATTCTTTCACTGGTACAGACCCTCCTGTTCATCCTCGTGGGCAACACCATGATGGGCATTCAGGGACTGTTCTCTACCTGGTGGCTCATCCTCTTCGTCACCGCCTTCCTTGCCAACCTCACAGGACTGTTGCTCTCGCAGTGCCTCAGCAGCATTGTGGCCATCTATATCAGCATACCTATGCTACTCATCCCGCAGATACTGCTCTGTGGACTCGTGGTCAGTTTCTCTGACCTCACGCCGAAGAGCACCACGGGTAATGTTCCGCTGGTGGGCGACCTCATCCCCTCGCGTTGGGCTTACGAGGCGCTGGCCGTCACGTCGTTTACCGACAACGCCTACGAAAAAGAGTTCTTCGAGATTGATCGCGAGAAGTATGAGAACCAGTTCTATAATCTGGGCTACCTCTACGAGTTGCAGTCACAACTGGAGACCCTTCGTGACGAACAGAAGAACCACAAGACTGTTGACCCCAACCACATGGAGGTCATCCGCACCAATCTGCCACGACTCATCGACTATTGTGGCATCCAGCCCTATCAGGGAAGCTACGACTATCAGTCACTCTATGACTATATGCAGAATGCCGAGAAGTTGCTTGTCAAGCGCAGCAATAAGTTGGCACTTCAGCGCGATGGCGTCATGAACAAGCTGTTACGCAACATGGGCAAGGACGGCGTCCTACAGCTCAAGCGCGACAACTACAACCTCAAACTGGAAGACTGTGTCGTTGGTGCCGACCAGCACTCTATGGTCGATGTCATCGACAACATCCTCGTACCCCGCACGGGACTCATCTTCCTCACCCCATTCAGCACCTGTGGCAGTGCACCGTTCTATAGCAGTCAGAAAGTGGTAGGTTCCTGGCACATCAAAACCCTCTGGTACAATATCAGCATCCTGCTGCTGATGAGCATCATTTGTATCATCCTGCTACTAACTGATTGTCCAGGGCGGTACGTGAGGAAATGAAAAATGAAATATTAAAGATTAAACATGAAAAAGGAAACAATAATAAACATTAGTAATAACTTAAAAATTTAAAAGAAAAGATGAAAAAGTTATCTATTCTGGCTCTCGCAGCCATCGTCTTCGCAGCATGCG
>JAEEGG010023682.1_pt1 | contig 11973 bp, 6 predicted proteins | sample 9134161 | NCBI WGS metagenome assembly JAEEGG01 (sample SAMN16246543, study PRJNA631951) | gut metagenome | biome: gut microbiome; feature: rumen; material: CR-attached | host: Bos | place: Iran: Karaj | collected 2018-10 | reverse complement strand
TCACCTCGGTCTCTCCGATATAATAGCTGTCGAGAGTAACCTTATGTGCCGGTTTCTCATCATCATTGTTTTGCGAACCCTGTTTGATGTCTTCGTCAGTACCCATATTGAAAGAGCCTCCCGGAACGGCAATCATGGTGAATGCAACTCCGTTGACATTCTCCTCAAATGTTTTCAGTTTCAGTTCCTCTGGCTTAGGGTCGTCAGAGCCTTGTTCTGGGTCGTCATCGTCGCTTGAACATGCGGAGAAAGAAATCATTCCGAATAAAGGAATCAACAGTAGATTCAGAAATTTTAAAGTTTTCATAAGCAATAATATTAATATTGATGGCTGTAACTCTATATAGCACAAGCAAGCATGGCAATGCGTTCAGCTTGCAAATAGTAACGGAGGGTTCTGTTGCAAAGATATGAAAAAATAAATAATGAAAAAATGAATAATGATTTTTTTGCTTCGAAATGATGAACTGCGGTTCCACGTCGCCATCGCCAAGTTCTAAGATGGTCGGTTGGTATGGCATCAGCGCCATTTGAAATCAATCAACGATTGTTACCTGCCCATCCAAATCTCATAGCAGAAATCCAGCGTCTGCTCCTTTCCACCCAACTGGCAGGAGAACGATGCCTTCCCACTCCTGAGGATATCGACAAAAGGCGCCAGACGCTGTTGGAACACCCTGAAGGAATTGATTTTTCCGTCATGTTCTGAATGTTGGACGATGAACAGATATCTGTTGAGAGGATAGCGCTGCATGATGCCGCAGATCTGCGCTGCCAACCGCTCTGCAAACTGAGCCGAAACGCTTGAGAAGAAGTACGACATGTTGAAAATCACCAGGCTCGGCAGTTCTGAGCAACCTTCCCAAAACGGGTCATCCAATTCGCTGAAAGAATCAAGCAACTGATAGTGGAGTTTTCCACCGAAGGTGTCGTCCAGCAGCATCTTGCCCATCCGCTTCATCCCATCAGACACATCGACACCGGTATAGACCATCTGAGGCGCCTCCTCCCTGAAAACCTCTGCGAACGCAATGCCACACGTGGCGGGACCACATCCAAAATCCAACAGCTGCACCCGCCCTTGGACAGATGAGATCTGGGCATCCAACCATCCTTTATAGCCCAGAAACAGGTTTCTGCCACTGCAATAGTGCTGCCTCATGATGTAATAACAGTAAATCAGCACCTGGCGGTCGGGCGACAGCTGATGGCCGAAAAACTGAAGCGAGTTAGAGAAATTGATCCTGCCATAGCCGATGGCGTTCAGGTTGACCGACATGTCATTGCCAAACACTTTTGAAGGCCATTCCCCACCCGACGCTTGCTTCACCGGCTGGAGGACGTTCTTTTCGAATGCAGCACTAAATTGGTCGGTCTGAGCGAAAATGGCTTGACTGAGATCCAGTTCCCCAACCTCATATTGAGGCACCACAAAATCACCCGACACGAAATCGTCCTTTCCAATACGGAAAAATCCATGCTTGCCGCGCACGAATTCCATGAGCTTGAAGAATGTGAAGTTGTTGGACAGCAGCCCTGCATTTCCGAACATCAGCAGATGCTCCTCTGCCCGGGTCATGGCCACGTTCAGTTTCCGGTCCACAACGCAGCCGTCTATCTCATCCTCAAACACATTGCTTGTCAGGAAACTCAGCTGATAATATTTCTGAATGGTGAATCCATAGATGATGTATTTACGCTGTGAGCCTTGATAGCGCTCCACTGTGTCGATGGTGATGTCGTGGAGCATTGTGATGCCATAGCGGTCAATCGCCTTACGAACGGTGGCTATCTGATTCCGGTAAGGAACTATGACACCGACCGTCTTGTTCACATCGAAACCGTCCGCCTGCTCCAGCTCATAAATCTTCACCACCGCAGCAGCAATCATCTCCGCCTCTGTAGGGTTCACCTTGTCGGAAACGGAATCTACAGGCTCATCCGTAGCTACAAATGCAATCCTGCGGGTTTTCAGCAAGTCGATGATTCCGTTCTTGCCTTCTCCAGAGCAAGGAAGCGCCTGAACCTGATGACTGAGCGGCACCTCTTCCAGCTGGTTGCTGTAGAATGCAATGTTGGGGAACAGGGCTATGTCATGGTGCATTCGGCCTTGTTTGCAGAGCATGTAGGTCACCTCGCCGTTCCGCGCATATTGCTTGAGAAGACGCTCAAACAGCGACAGACGGCAATCGGTCAGATGGATCGCATTCAGAAGCGCATCCTGCACCCGGCTGACATCCTCTGTCTGCTGAACAACGGCAGGCAGCTGCTTGTGGTCGCCTATCAGCACGAATTTCCGAATGGCCGGTATTCCATCTTTCTGAGCGCTGAGCAGGCCCAAGAGATGGGGTTCAAGAATCTGGGACGCCTCATCAATCACGGCAAGGGAGAACTGCTTGAGCTGGAGCAACTCGATGTTGCTGTTCAATGCGTTCGTGGTGCCCACGAACACCTTCGTCTGAAGAATCGAGTTTCTAAGCAACTGAAGATTCCCGCTTTGCCCCACCCTTTCCGACAGCAGGTGCGACTTGTATTCTTCCGCACAGCCGAATGGGCTTCCAATGCGGATATAGTCGATTCCCTCCTTGGCCAGCTTGCTGCAGATTTCATCCACGGCGCGGTTGGTGTAGGACAGAAGCAGGATGCTGGCATCAGGCTCCAGCAGTTCCTCCTTCACGGTGTTCAGCAGTCCGTATGAGGTTTTGCCTGTGCCTGGAGGTCCGATTATGAGAAACAGGTCCTTGGCTCTCTTCACCCGTCGCACCAGTTCATTGAAAACGCCATAGTTGCCCTTCAATACGGCATCGTCTGACGTTTGCGGTTCCCGTTGGAAGAGCAGGAGTTCGCGCCTGGCTTTCGGGGCGGTCAGGAATGCCTGCATGCCACGGTAAAGCGAGCTGAAAGATGATTCCATGAAATCGTGCTCAATGGCCCATGGGCTGTCTGCATGGGAGACGAACACGCGGTTGTCGCTCTGCGCAGCCCTCAGGGAAAGCCGGATGGTGTCGGTGCCAATATGCTCAATGGTGCAGCGGTGCACCATCGTGCGGCGGGCATCCGGTTCTCTCCCGGCTGTGTAGGGATAGAGGATGACGATGTCGCCCGCACGGAAATTCAGCATGTCGTTGTCCTCGCTCTCAGAGAATCCCAATTCCACACTCCTGATTTGCCCTTCCGTCTGTTTGTCGGGCGTAAGCAGGGTAAGTCCGTCATAGATGTTACCAGCCTGCCGTTTCTCTTCCAAAGAGTCATGCCACGCAGCGGCAAAGCCAGAGCTTTCCTTGGTTTTGTTTCCCAACTTCGACATCACATGCTCATTGGCAATGAAGGTGAGGAATCGGAAATAATAGGCTTTCTCCAGTTCCGATGCCTGATGTATGGGGTCGAGCACACCGGCTAACTGTGGACGCAGGTAGTCGTTCCAGAATCGGGTTTTGAGATTTTTCTTGTTCAGTTTTTCTGGGGTTAGTTCCTCAAGGATGCGGTAGCCATTGGGCTGAGCGTAGCACATCTCAGCCCATGCCAGTTCGTTCCTCACCTTGATAGCCTTGAATATCAGCTCCGGTGCAAATCCCAAGCCCAACAGGCTGTTCTGATATTTTGAATACAGCAGGAACGCATGCAACTTTCGTCCATTGTGTTCATATTGCTCACGGAAATTATACCTGATGAGGAGCATGTAGAGAAGCGTCTGAACATAATGTTCATCTGTCTGCACAGGCGAGATGAAATTGTCGTATGGAAAACCGCCCTTTCCCGATTTCTGCTCCATAAGCACCTTATAGTCCATCTGAAGGTAGTCCATACGCCCTTGCAGACCCAGCATCTCCGAAAAGAACGAGGGTTCCACAATGCCATTCTTGGAATTGAACTTGCCTACTTGCTGCGGCAATGTGGTGTGGATGGCATCGGCTATATGCTGTTTCTGAATACGCGCATCATCATGGAACTGCGTCCCCACATCCACAGTCAGCATGCTGATGGCATTGCCCTTGAAGAAATCCATCACACTCTGTTTGTAGGGATGAGTGTTGGGCAGTTGGTGGATGGACTCATCCAGCAGCTGCCCTGCAAAATTACCCAGCAAAGTGGCGGCTGTGGTTTGCTTTGGCTCCAATTTCTTGATGAGTTCAACTAATGGAGAATCAGCATAGCTCGTGAAGCAATGAGCCACGGTAGAGATGTTCACCAGATAATCGGGCTCGAAAATAATCAGTTCAGGGTATATCACCCCACCCTTTTCACGCGGACGCACCAGATTCAGCTGGGCATTCTTATAGAAGAGTCCCTTCAGATAGGTCCAGTCAAAATTGTACGTCAGGTTCCCATCCGCATAACATACTTTCTGGAATCCGCCGTCGTCGGATTCCTCTGTCCTGACATAGACAAACTCATCATCCCAACTCTCCACGATGCCCCTCATGCAGTCGCCCACCAGCATCGGAGTGTATGAAGAAGCCCTTTCTTTAGGAAAAACACGGGTCAGCCTTGGAGGTATGTCGGTCTTACAGATGAAAGCGATAAACTGGCAGAGATGTTTCACGTCGGAAAGACAGGATTTCTCCAGGTCGGCATCCGACATCTCATACTGCTTCCGAAGGCGTACGCGGGTATCGTTCACCATCTTCACCATGCGGTTTGAAGCCCCATGCTCTTTCAGCAGATAGTCGGTCTTGGCGAAGGTTCCGCCAAAGTTGATCCGTGTGCCACCGGTTTGCTGACCAAGAAATTTCTTAAACACCTGATTAAGCTGATTATAAACCTTGCGGTAATCAGGAATCCGGCCTATTGCCGCTTCTATCTCATCAAAAAAATTGGTGGAAGCTTCAGGCTCATAGGTTTCATTGATGATATTGAATATTCTTTCTGCCATTCTGTTGTCCGGTTAAGGGATCATCTGTATTGTATGTAAAGTTACAAATAATTTCTTCAACTTGGAACGATTTAGTAATGATAAAAAACAAAATGAAGGTCAAATGAGAAGTTTTTGACAAACATCATATTTTATTCTAAAATTTTAGAGCAAAAATTTGGTTGTTCTAAATTTTTAGAATATCTTTGCGCTGTAAGTAATGATAAAAAAATAAGTTGCCTCAGTTTGTTCATATTTTGGAGATGTTTTTGTTCGTTATCGAAGGAGTGATGCGGGCATCATGACTGAGGGAACGGGCAAAAACAGCCCGAAAGATGAAAGGATTACAAACGATCTGGACATATCAAAATGAGGCAAGTTATTATTTTATCGTTACTAAAATCATCTTTTTATTAGAATATGAAAGAAAAAAAGCAACTGACTAAAGCCGAAACCCAAGTCATGAACATTCTCTGGTCGTTACCGGGGAGTAAAGGCTACTCCTCTGAAATCATGAGTAAATTCCCCGAGCCCAAACCGGCTCTGACCACACTGCTCACATTCCTCAAGATATTAAAGGACAAAGGATTTGTGACATCAGAGAAGATTGGCAAATCACAACTCTTCAGCGCAGCCATCAAGAAGGAGGAATACACCCGTTCTTTTATGAAAGAAGTGAAGAACACATTCTTTGGAGGGTCATTGAAGTCGATGTTCTCATTCTTTGCACAGACTGAGGATGTGTCGGAGGAGGATTTGAAAGAGATTCTGGAAATGATAAAAAAGAAATAGCAACAGGCAAAATTTGAATTTATGGGTGGCTCTAAAAATTAGGTCGGATTTATTTTTGAATTGATGTGGATGGAACTTTGTCAGTTTTTAAAGGCGCATAGCGAGCTATGCAACTGCAAACAATGGCAAAAAGACGCCACATCAAACAAAAAGCAACCGAAATTGAACCCATCCCATGAGATTTGTAAGTAAAAAACGAAATTTATAGAATTACCCTATATATGATATTGTTCATCATCAAATCAACAATCACACTTACACTGCTCTACTGCTGCGTGTTTGTGTTGCTCCGAAACAACTCCTTCCATCGATTCAACAGGATGACGCTCCTATGTATCATTCTCGCTGCATTTGTGGTTCCTATGGTTCATGTGAGCACAAACCACCCCACTGTGATTAACGAAGGAATGAGGCAGATGGAGATACTGATGGAAGACAATAATGGCCATTTACCGGAGGTGAGGTCTCAGGAGGCACAGTCCCTGATCACGTGGGTGCAAGCAATCAAGTGGATTTACCTGGCAGGTCTGACCACGATGCTGGCAGTCACCCTTGTGCAAATCATCAGATTTGTAAGGCTGATGCGCAGAGGAATGCGTCATAAAGATGAGCAGGGCAACACCATTATTCTGTTCAATAACCCCATATCCCCATTCAGCATTTTCAGCTACATCGTGATGAGTGTGAAAGACTATGAGGGAGAACGCCATTTCATCCTGCCTCATGAAAGGGAGCATATCCGACTCGGACACTCATACGACCTGATACTGCTCCAACTGCTGAAATTCATACAATGGTTCAATCCATTGGTGTGGCTGATTGGCCGCGACCTCAAGACTGTACATGAGTATGAGGCAGATCAGGCAGTGCTTCAACAAGGCATCGATGCAAAATCATATCAACTATTTCTCGTGAGCAAGGTGGTGGGGAATCGACTGCAGCCTTTCACCAACAACCTCAATCACGGCTCACTCAAAAAAAGAATCACTATGATGTACAGAAAAAAATCAAGCCGATGGCTCATGCTCAAGGCATTGCTGGTCATCCCTGTGGCAGCACTAACACTCAACTCATTCGCAAGTCTGGACGACATCGACTCCATGAAGGAAATGGCAGATATACAGGATAAACCACCTTTTGCCATCCACCCGGAAAAGGACCAATATGGAAGAATCACTGGTTTCTCTCATGAAGGAAAACCCGCCGATGGAGATTTTGAATGTACTTATGAATATGTGTTCATAAACGGCCGGCCTGCAACGGAGGAGGAAGTAATGAATTATCAGAAACTCCCTATCAAGAGCTTCTCCATCGTGAAGACAGCAAATGGCACTGCTGAATACGACTACAAAGACAAACATGGCATATTCTGCTTCACATTAGAAGAAAACAATATTAACAGCTTGGTGGACAGATTGCCGGGTATGGAAAAACAGCAGGACGGCAGCATCACTATCAATGGCAAGAAAGTGAAGAAAATCCTGGTGAACGGAGAAGAGGAATGGCCTAAGAATAAATAAGGTGATGTGCGTCAGTGCCGACTCCATATCGGCACTGACACCTATGCTTAATATGAATTGAAACGTGAAGACAAGAATCCCGTTAGATGGCAAGGCCAAAATTATGGCCATATTGATTTCATTCACTGTCATTTCATGTTCCGATGGCAATAAGGCTCCGTCAGGTGGAAATAAGAGGAGCCAAACGAGTCTCTCTTTAATTGACAATGTGATGGAACTGGCAGAAGACAGTACTGAACGTAGATTCGAAAATATTGCCGATGCTTATGTCATGCTTGTATATAAAGACAGTATTCTTATCGTAAGCAATAAGAATCCACAGCACGGAGCCCCGCTTATTTCTCTATATGACATTAACGGCCGAATGCACCATGTCGCAGACTACATTCCTCGAGGTTCATCCACCAATGAGATGACGGCTTGCCGAATCCATATTGCGGGCGATGAGCTGTTCGTCAGCGACAGCTACCACACGGGCCGCTATTGCTCCATACCCCTTCGAAACCCACTGGTCCCTTCTGACAAACTCCGTTTGTCCGCTTCGGGTGTGAACGAACGTGGTGTGGCAATCACTCCGTTCCGTGATGGTTTGTTGGTTGAGAATCCGCAATGCTATTCCAATGACGAAGCCGGCATACACAACGACGTGCCACGATTGCTCCACTACAGAAACCGACGTTGCCTCAATCCACACGGGCCAGTCAGCTTTCAGGTGGCTGATGTCAACACCGGAGCGGACATCCATTATAATGAATCACACAAGCGTATATGCTTCGTTTCCCATCGTCAGCCGCTTGTGGAATTTTACGACGATTCCCTTCAACTTGTCCATAGCATAAAGCTACAATCGGAAAGCCTTCAAAAGATCCACATTGAATCCACACAAACAAAAGCGGACAAGTGCCCAAGCAGAGACATTGGCTATGGAAATGTCACAATCGAAAAAACACGACGTGTGGTAGGTGCAGGAAGCCAGTTGCATGCCTTCCTATGTTCTTCATCCGATGAAGAGCATGTCTATCTTGCCTATTGCGGCAGACTGTTCAGCCATGCCTACCACACCTATCCAACATACATTCTTGTGCTGGACTGGAATGGCAACCTTGTCAGCACCTACCACTATGGTCGTTGGATTCAAGCCATATCACCCAGCTCGGAAACAGGCACATTCTACTTGACCGTCTATGCCGACGAGAACCCTGATTCTGCGCGGATGAAGTTGGTGAAGGTGACAACTGAAATTTCTGAAGAAACAGAGATTTGAAATATTCATTTATTTGCTGCTATCAAGCAAAATTACTACTTTTGCCTTCGATTTAATGTAATCCATTTTTTGTCGGAGAATTCAATAATCAGTTTTTTAGAGCACCCCTTTAGTGGCGAGAGTGTTTATTGGCAAGCGGAACACAACGCACTTCACTTTTACTTTTCACTTTTCTTTTTTCACTGTTTCTCATTATTTTCGTACATTTTTTTGTCATGATGGATTATTTGTCTGTTGAAGTTAGCTTTTTGAGCTGTTGAAGGGTATTAAGTAACGATAAAGAAAAGACATGATGGAAAAGATGCATATTCAGCAGCTGTTCAGGCAGAACTATGGCAAAATGATGAGGGTGGCGCGTTCCATTCTTTTTGACGAGGAAGAATGCAAAGATGTGGTAAGCGACATTTTTGCGAACTTGCTTCATGGGAACAATGTCCTGTCGGCCCAAACTGAAGAGTACTATCTGATGACAAGCGTGCGCAATCAGTGTCTGAAGCGGCTGCGACATGAGGAGGTGAAACGGAGAATGGCAGCGTATGCCACATCCTTGCAGACTTCGGACGACGAGAGTGGTGACGAACGTCTTTCCGAAATCGACGAATTCGTGGAACGTCATCTGACAGAGCAGGAACGACGAATCTTTCAACTCCGTTTCAGCAAGGGCTTCTCCTATGAGGAAATAGCGGCTGAGGAGGGAATCAGCAGAGTGGCTGTTTGGAAGCATCTTTCACATGCCTTGAACCAGATCAGAAACCATTTCAAAAAGTGAAGACCATGCAGAAAAACGACATCCAACAGACAAAAGCGCGCCGAAGAGCGTTCACAACGACTCCACTGGCTGAACAAGAAGGAGCCAGCTCTCTCTTTCATGACATGCAGGAGCATCCTGAATCCTACTCTGACAATGAGTTGGAAGCCATGATGGACTCCCTTGACCAACAGCCAGACCTGGAGAAGGCGTGGAGGGAGTTCGAAAGCAAGTTCTCTGCTGACCATCCGAAAAGCCATCCCGCAACTTTTCACCATCAAATCCGAAAAGCAGCCGCAATCCTGATTGGCATTCTGATTCTATCGGGTATTGCCTATGCCGCAATTCGGCTTGTACGCAGCCATCAGCCTATGGTTCATCCAGAACAGGCAGAAAAACCGAAAGATTCTTTGGGAAGCAATCTTCCAGAACCACAAAAGCCATGGACAACAGAAGTAAACAGTTTCCGTACTGATAGAAATAAGTTTGAAGACAGAAAAGACGGCAGTTCAAATCCACCTGTCCGGTTTAATGATGTCAGTCTGGACAGCATCCTGTCCGTTGTTTCTGCCCACTATGGAAAAACTGTTGTTTTCCGTAATGAAATGTCTAAAAACATGAGGTTCATCATCACTTGGAATCCTAATGAACCACTTACAGAATTTACTGACGAGCTGAACATGTTCGACGGAATGTTTGTGACAGTTCATCAGGACACAATCTGTGTTGAAACGACAGATAGAAAGGAGGTTGCATTATGAAAAATGTGCTGGCATTACTTCTGCTGCTTATCTCGCAAGTCACCGAGGCACAGATAACGCTCAGATTCAAAAACACACCAATCCTTGAAGCTTTGCAAACGATAGAACAAAGTCAGTCGGAGTATTCCATTGCCATTCTATCTGACGGACTCTCTGATTTTCGCACATCGGCTGAAATAGATAATCTCACCACGATTAAGGCTGTTAAACTGCTTTGCAAAGACCTGCCATTGAAGATTAAGACGAAAGGGAATACCATTTATGTTCAGTTCAAGAATGACCATTCACCAGAAAACCGTGAAAAAGAAATCGAAATATCAGGCAACGTGGAGGACGGTTTTTTGGAAATGCCGTTGCCCCATGCCAAGGTGTCGATATGCAGGACTGACAGCAGTGTGATTGTGGATTCGGCAGCGATGTTCACTGCTTATAACCCTGATTTGAGACCTTTGCTTACCAAATACATGGTGAAAGTGACGACTGATGCAAATGAGCTGTTGGTTCATGCAAGATTGAAAGGCTACAATGATGTTTGGAAACAGGTAATTATTGGAAAAAGGCAGACAGAGGTGGAAGTCCCTCCAATCCGTATGCGGAAAAGGATGGGAATGGAACTGGGAGAAGTGGTGGTGAAAGCCACCCGTGTAAAAATGTTCTACCGGGGCGACACCATCGTCTATGATGCCACAGCATTCAAGTTGCCACAAGGTTCGATGCTCGACGATCTGATACGCCAGATGCCTGGGGTGACGATGAATGACGATGGAGAGATATTCGTGAACGGACGGAAGATAGATGAGCTGATGTTAGGGTCAAGATCGTTCTTCAAGGGTAACCGCAAGGTGATGCTTGAGAACTTGCCTTACTACGTTGTGAAGGAAATCAAGGTGTATGACCGCCAGACCGACAAGAGTAAGGCGCTAGGCTATGACGTGGAGCCCAAGATGTATGTCATGGATGTGAATCTGAAGGAGGAGTATCAACGCGGCTATATTGCCAATGTGGAAGCTGCAGCAGGTTCAAATGAGCGGTGGCTTGCCCGTGCCTTCGGACTGATGTTCACCGACCGGCACCGTCTCACGTTGCTCGGAAACCTGAACAATGTGAACGAGACACGGCATATCGGGCAGTCGGGCAGCTGGACACCAGCCACCATGCCTAAAAATAAGCTTACCACAAGAAGCGCCCTGGCGGAACTGGACTACCATTCCAAAGGAGACAGATTAAAGAACAACCTGACGGCCTCGTACACTTCGACAACAGATGTCAGCGAGAGCCGGAGCCGTCATGAGCAGTTTTTAATAGGACTTACACCCACGTCGCTGACCGAAAGCACTAACCGCACGGGCAACAGGGCATGGAATGCACACGATGAGTTCACGCTGACCAAGCCTTTCTATCTCTATGCTGTTGCTGATTTCCGTTATTCCAAGAATCACGGCGCGTTTAGTTCCATGTTCGACCAGTGGAACGACACGCTGACGGCCTCGCAGCGGACCCGTGGCTTCAACAAGGGAAAAACATGGAGCGGAAGCATGGAGGCGCAGGGCGCGTTCAACGTGGGTAAAAGCCAGAAGCATGCCGATTACTATGTCAAGGTAGAGCACAGTGAGAACGAGTCGGAATCGGCTATGAGATACAGTACTCGGCAATACGTGAATCCACAGCAGACCGTTCAGCACAACGTAAATAACATCAGTAACCGCAATACTTGGGGCGTCGCATCGTTGAATTATGGCATGCAACTTTTCAAAGGCGTGGACATGCGCCTGGGCGAAAGTTTCTACCTGACGCGCATCAATTCCCACGACTATCTTTACCATCCAGACACACTGCAACTGCCTTCGCAGATAGACGCCCTGACGGCCATCACAGACTTCAACAACTCATACGACAGCCGGACCAATGTGGCCGAAAACACGGTCGGCATCTCCTTCTCGGGCAAGGGGAAATACAAACTGGCTCCCAACAGCCCGTTCACCATCAACTACCAGCGGTGGAATGTGGGCATCAGCGTCCCCATACGCCATGAATCG
>JAEEGG010023679.1_pt1 | contig 11973 bp, 7 predicted proteins | sample 9134161 | NCBI WGS metagenome assembly JAEEGG01 (sample SAMN16246543, study PRJNA631951) | gut metagenome | biome: gut microbiome; feature: rumen; material: CR-attached | host: Bos | place: Iran: Karaj | collected 2018-10 | reverse complement strand
ACTTTACCGTACAATTATAGTCGTTCGGCAAACTCAAGGCATAGATGGCCGCCAGAACAAAGGCCACGGGCAAGACTATGAAGTATAGTCTTTTGTGGCGTAAAAGATCTTTGAAAATCTTTCCAAAATCTATAGAAGATTCCTCTTCTAAAACTTCTAAGTTTTTTACTTCTTCATTCATATATTATAATTTTTCTTTTTTCACAACCACCCGCCCCTCCTTGCCTAAGGAGGGTACCTACTTACCCTCCAGACCTCCCTTTCTTCAAAGAAGGGAGACTCAACCGCTCCTCCTGTCGCTCTCATTTTGGCATCCTCGACCCATCAAAGAGTCGGGATAAGTGCCTACATCCCTGCTTACGCCGTCCCTTGAGAAGGGACTCAATATCGTCCGTCAGGTAGAAGGAGCTATCACCTCTTTTAGAGTTTTGTCAGGGCGACAACCATCGTGGCTAGGGAGGCGAGTGACGAACCGATACCAAGCCATTGCGTGAGGTTGGCTAGGTCTCGCTTGCCCTTCTTAGGCACCACAATCTCACAACCGGGCTCAATCTTACCCTTGCCCACCTGAGACACCGTACCGTTCTGATAGACAATATACGACTTCGACTTCTTCGAACGGTCACCAAAACCACCGGCCTGGTTGATATAGTGCTTCCAGTTCTTGCCATCCATAAAGGCCACCGTGTTCGGGAAACGTACATTACCGGAGATCTTCACCGTACCATTGTACTCGGGCACGACGATACGGTCGCTGTCGCGCACCACAATGTCATAGTCGCCACCGGGATTGGCCAAGGCTTTCTCCAAATCGATACCAACGGTATAGTACTCAGCGGTCTCCAACTTCGCAAGATCTACGGAGTCTTTGTCACCGGCCGTCTGACGGGCGGCCTCAAGCACAGCCTGCATACGGGCCTTCTCATCGGCATTCATATGTCGCTCCAGACGGGCGCCCTTCACATAGGCTTCCTGGGTGACACCTCCGGCCTCCTTGATAAGGTCTGACAAACGCTGGTTCTTCTTCGACAACGTGAATTCACCGCCAAAGGCTACCTCACCTTCAACCTTCACCGTACGGGGCTCCATATAACCGGGACTGCGACGCACCTGAACCACATCGTAGGGCTCTAGCACAAATCCTTTGTCACCGTCGACCACAAAACCGTCCTTGATCGAGAAACTGTAGTTCTTCGAAATCTCCTGACCGGCATTCAGGGCCTTCGGGTCTCGGATACGACGGGATACATCGACCTTCGACAAAGAAGCGGCATCGGTCAGACCACCGGCACGCAGGATGAGGTCCTCAATGGTCTCGTTCTCGGCAAACTGATAGGTGCCGGGGGAGAATACCTCGCCCTGAATCGTGACAATACGCTCGGAGACGCGCTCACTCTGCGTGGGCACAAAGAGCACATCCTCGTTCTTCAAAGGGACATCGGCCACACTGCCGGCCATGATACCGGCAATGTCTACCGACAGGGCCTCCAACGTGCGGTCTTCTTTCATACGGTACATCACACCGCGCGACGTGAAGGCGTCTTCGGTCAGACCACCGGCGGCCTCAATCAGGGAACGGACAGAGGTGATCTGCTTGCCCAGTTCAAACTGGCCGGGACGGAACACAGCTCCGTTCACCTGAACCATATTCTCATAACGGTTGATCATACCGTCAACGGTAATGGCATCGCCGTCGGTGAGCTTGAAACTGCTCATGTCAAACTCCTCAACGGTATGTACACTGTAACGCTCGCCGCTCTTACGCACCAGACGGACGGACTTCTTAAAGGCATCGCCCGTGAAACCACCGGCATACTTGATGATCTGGGCCACTGACTCCGTAGGACGCATCTCATAGAACATCGGACGCTTCACATTGCCCTGAATACCCACCAGGCATTCGTAAGGACCAACCACAATGACATCGTTCTCCTGCAAACGGATATTACCGGCCAAACGACCGTTGAGGATGTATTCATAGACATCGACCACCGTGACTTGCTTGCCACCGCGGTAGACCTTGATGTTACGCAACGTTCCCAGATCATTGATACCACCGGCCATATAAAGGGCATGGAACACGGTGGCAAAGGCACTCAACGTATAGGTGCCGGGGGCTTTCACCTCTCCCATGACATTGATCATGATGGTACGGGTCTGACCAAGGGCGACCTTCAGACTGCTACTGGCGTAACGGCTGCCTAGGGTACTCCGGATCCTGGACTGCGCACCGGCAACCGTCATACCGGCCACACGGATGGGACCGTAACCGGGTACGGTGATGTCACCATCGGGCGACACGGTGAGGTTCTCGGACTTCTGGGAGGCACCGTAAATGTCAATCACCACCTGGTCGCCAGGACCCAACACATAGTTCTGAGGGGTGGCAATGTTCATATTGGGCTCGAAAGAGAGGAGCTTGTTATTGAAGATATCACGACCGAAGACTTTCAACGAGTCGGGACCGGTCTTGCCGTCACCTACCTCGTTGATGTTCTGCTGGATCTGCTCGTACTGCAGGTCGGCTTCCTGGTTGAGCTCGGTACTCGTACCTTGCTGACCGGCGGTCAACTGCTGCTCCTTGGCATTGTTCTTACGCATACGGGAGTCGGCAGCAGAGACGGCGGCATCGGCGGCGCCTTGCATACCGCGCTGCTTCAACTGCTGGTCGTACTGCTTCCTGAGGCGCTGGATCTGCTCGACCTTCACGCCGCGCTGCATGAGTTTTGTAACGATCTGACCTTGATTGGTACCGGCCTTCTGTTCTTGTTGAATGAATTTAAGAACTTGCTGGTCGCTCATCTGAGCACTGGCTATTGTACAACACAATAGCATTAGGAAAAATACAACGTATTTCTTCATATCATTGATTTTTGCCTGCAAAAGTACTGTTTTTTTTTCATTCAAACAAACTTTTCCCACAAAAATCATATTTTTATATATAATTTATTCCTTACTTTCTTTGGCGCAAAGAAAGAAGCAAAGAAACATCCACCCCCTCCAAGGCCTCCCCCTATATGGGGAGGATGCAACTGAAAATCGCAGAAACCGCCGATTTTCAGAGGTTTTGGTTGGCTCTCAAGCTTTCGTCCCTTCGGGATTCGCCAGAGTTCCTACATCCCTGCTGTCGCCGCCCCTTGGAAAGGGGCTCATTCGGTTGAGCCAACGTTCATCAGTTGAAGTGCAGTTCATTCGACTAGGCATGTGCAAAGATATACCAAATGAACCTTGAAGAACTGAGGGCCTTTGAGCCCCTTTCCATGCCGCATGGTTTTCATATGCCCTATGAGCCTCGCCGTTCTTATGGCCTTTGAGCCCCTTTCCATGCCGCATGGTTTTCATATGCCCTATGAGCCTCGCCGTTCTTATGGCCTTTGAGCCCCTTCTCAAGGGGCGGCGTAAGCGGGGATGTAGGCACTCTATCCCGACCCTTTGATGGGTCGAGGATGCCAAAATGAGAGCGACAGGAGGAGCGGTTAAGCCCCTTCCCTGGAGAGGGAAAGGGGTTTGGGGTAAAGGTTGAAGCCCTCCTTAGGACAAGGAGGGTTGGGTAGTTGTGACCCTGCAGGGGGAACCCCTGCACCTCTTGGTTCGTTCTCTGCGCCAGAGAATGAACAGCAAGGTCTTTTAGGGGCGTTCCCTAAGAATCGAATATTCCTCGAGAATATCTCGCTGCTTAGGCGAAAGCGGTGATTGACGCCAGGAGGCTAAAAGCGATTCGAGCGCTTCTTTCAGCGCCGAATCCTTTGCGAGGATCGCCAAATACATTTGGCACCGGACTTTCAAAAGGCTGTTGTCCTTCAGGGCAGCAACAGCCTTTCGAAGCCGGGCTTCGGCTTCATCTACTTCGTCTTCGAGAATCACCGAAGCCAGATAGAGGGGAAGGGCCAGTTCCGCTTCGGTGGCAGCCGTAAAGCCCTTGAAGCTGGCAATACGCTGTTGCGCTCGCACTAACTCCGAGCGCAGGAGATAGTATTCGTTCTCGTTCTGGTATTTGTCGGCAATCTCAAAGAGCAACCGATGCGCCAAATCGAATAATAACTTCTTGTCTTTGTCAAGATCTTTCGACTTTGATTCAACAGGCTTCCGCACCTCTTTCCTGGTTTTGGCAACAAGAGCTTTGCGGGGGCGCGCCTGGAGCCTTCCTTGCGACCCATCAACAGGCTCAGGGTCCGTACCCTGCATTAATTCGATCATCTCCGGCGACAACTCCACCGCAGCGATGAGAATGCCCGGAATCTGCACCACCAGGTGCTTATTCCGCTTCCCCTTAATCCGCATGATAACGCCCTCACGCCCATCATAGAATCCGCCCCGGATCCGGATCTGGTCGCCCTCACGCAACGAGATTTCCTCCGGCCGGAAATAGGTAACCCGACGCTCCGTCATCTCCGTGACAGCCATGAAATTCTCCATGGCATGCAGGGAGACCGTGAGATAGTCCTTGTGATTGCTATACGTCGAACGCTTGATAAAAACAGCCAGGTGGGCATGCTCAATGTAGTCGTTCACCGCGTCCAACGTGCCCTTCACCAGGACAATCTGCGTCACAGCAGGGACCAACAGGCGCTGCTCACGGCCTCGGACCTTCTTCACCTCGTACTTCAACGGCACAAAGGCGTCAAGACCGTAACGACGGGCATCGTCACGAATCTTCAACTCATGACGGGGACTGGTACTACCAAGGGCGTACCAGAGTACCTCAGTATCTTTCACAGACGACATGCCTAGGGACAAGAGTATTCTACCACCGCACGGATAAGGGCATTGGGATTGCCCATGTCGAACATCCTACCCTTCAGGCGCACACCCACCATACCACTGCGCTGACGAACAGCCTCCAAGGCGGAGGTCAACTCAATCTCAGTGACATGATCGCCGTCAATCTCCTTCTGCATGATGTCTTCATGCAACTGGGCAAACACCTCGGGCGTGAGGATGTACTGACCGAAGACACTGTAATATTCTTTCGCACCGTCTTTATTGCGCACACCCAAGAACTCCTCGGCATAACTGGCCTTGGGCTTCTCCTTCATCACATTGACATTCAGAATGGTATGGTCCTTGTCTTCCCACACTCCGGAGAGAATGCCATAATGACTCACCTCGGCCAAAGGAACGGTATGAATAGACACCATCAGACAGTTGTAACGCTCGTACTCCTCAACCATCTGCAGGGCACAGGGCTTGTTGCTGTCACTGCGATAAAGGGTGTCACCCAAAAGCAACAACACGGGTTCGTTACCGGCAAACTGGGCGGCCTGGTACACGGCATGACCGAAACCGCGCTTCTCACGCTGGTAGACATAATGCAGGTGCTTGCCGATATTCAGAATGCGGGTCTCCAACTCCTTCGCCTCGGTATTCAACTTGCTCAGATGCTCGTCGGAAAGGGGACGCTCGAAATAGTCGGCATACTGCTGACGCTCTTCCTCGGAACCGAGCACCAGACAGATTTCCTCAATACCGCTCTGGATGAGTTCCTCAAGCAGGATGAGTATCACCGGACGAACCATGCCATCGGAACAGGGTATGGGGAAGAAGTCTTTCTTCAAAGCGCGGGTAGCGGGGTATAAACGGGTACCGAAACCGGCCACAGGGATAATGGCCTTGCGAACGGTATGCACGGGCTTCAACGTCAGGGAATAGGCTTTCAGGCCCTGGGCGTTCAGGTAGTCGACCAACTGCTGTTGGGCGGCCTCACTGCGCGCCAGGAACTGCACCGAACCGTCACCATGGGAACCGACACCCTTACCTCCCCAGACCAACGGCTGGATCTGGGGGTCCTGGAGCACGGCATGGAGCTTGGGGGCATAGAGGGCTTCGGACATCGGGGCGACCTGGGCATCGAAAAGGGCCTCGGCCTCGGTCATCAACCGACCGAGTCCTTCGGCATCACCGGAGGCCATGCACTGGATGGCCTTGTCAACCAAAGCGAGGTTCTGCTCACCCAACGCGTCGTGCTCGGCTTGTTCCTTCGCATTCGAAGGGAAGGGATAGGCCTTGTTCAGGTCGGAGAGAATGCGTATCGTGTCTTTCTCGGCACAGAGGTCGGCAAAAACCCAGTAGAGGTGCTTCTTCACATTCAAAGAACGAACCTCAATCTCGTCGCCATCGAAGGTCATCAGGTTGGGCTTCACACCAAAGGCACAGGCCTGGTCCAGACGACCGCAACGGCTCGACGTGCGCAACTCACCCAGATAGGCGATGTTCATCTCACCCAACGTGTTCAGATTCAGATGATATAATAAATTGAACGCGCGCGCTACAAGAACACAAATGGCGGCACTGCTCGACAGACCGCTCTTCATCGGAAGGGTCATACCGGTGATCTTGATGCGGACACCACCGACCTTGTACCACTCGAGCATGTAGGAGGCCACACCGGCACAATAGCAGAAGAAAGAACCGCTCTTGGCAATGCGCTTCAACTCGAGCTCGTCCATACGACAGGAGAAATCCTGCCAGACACCCTCGATCTCAGGGGCGGTACTGTACAACTCGAAGATACTGGATTTCTCCACCTCGGCATAGATGCCTTGCTCGATACCGGTCACAATGGCGGCACCGGGGGCTATGGCGGCATTCATCGTACGATAATGACCGGCCCAGTCGGTGTGCTCACCGAATAGACAAAGACGGCCGGGAACAAAAAGTTTCATCATATTTACCTGTTTTGTGATGCAAAAGTACGAAAAAAATAACAAATTGCTCAGATTTTAAGGATTTTTTTTGGTCGTTTCCAGAAAAATATATACTTTTGCCAACGAATTATTAACGCATTAAACGTATATTGCCTATCGAAACAGCATTACTCAATACTAATTAAAGAATCGTATGAGTACATGGAAAGAAATGTCCGACGAACAGTTGGCATTGCTTTATGCAGATGGTAATAACAAAGCTTTCGACATTCTATTAAGTCGTGTGCAGGACAAGTTGTTCGCCTACATCTTCTGTATGGTGAAAAACGAGGAAATGGCTAATGACCTGTTTCAGGAGACCTTCATCAAGGCCATCATGAAACTCAGGGACGGGAAGTACAAGGACAACGGCAAGTTCCTCTTCTGGATGACTCGCATCGCACATAACGTGATCATCGACTACTTCCGCGATATGAAGAACTCGCATATCGTGGATGCACCTAAGGAGAATGACCTGGGTAACCTGCGGGGGGATGCCATCCTGGAAACGGACCGCGAGAAGGCATTGGTCAACGAACAGGTGCTGAAGGATGTCAAGGGACTGATGAATGCTCTGCCGGATGTGCAGCGGGAGGTCGTCTACATGCGCTACTATCAGGAAATGTCATTCAAGGAAATCGCACAGGCCACCGGCGTCTCAATCAACACCTCACTCGGCCGCATGCGCTACGCCCTCATCAACCTACGTCGCCTCTCCCGCGAACACGCCATCGAACTCCAACTTGCTTAGTCAAACATCCGGGGACGGTTCTTTTTTGTTTGACGAGCTGTCAAACATCCGGGGACGGTTCTTTTTTGTTTGACACCGCTATGCGGGATTACTGTCAAACAAAAAAGAACCGTCCCCGAGTGTTTGACGACTACCATTAAGGAAATCAGAGGCGGACATACGCTTCTTGCCGGCGAGCTGAAGCTCCACGAGCTGAAGCAGTTCGCCATTGAGACAAGCGACATAAAGGGACTTGCCCTCGATAAGAAGCCGACCAGGCGGAAGAGCGGACACACGACCGGTCTTCGCAGACTTGAAGATCTTCAGCACCGACTCCTTACCATCTGATGAAACCAAGGTCGTCCAAGCGCCTGGTATAGGACAGAGGCCTCGAATAAAGTCGTAGACTTGCTTGGCAGACTGATGCCAGTTGATCTCGCAGGTCTCCTTGAAAAGCTTCGGGGCAGACTTCAGCGTCCCTTGGAAATCTGCTTGGGATATAGAGGCCGGATGACCATCTGACGCAATGATGGCCTCGATGGTCTCGAGACAAATCTCCGCACCCAGGTGCATCAGACCGTCATAGACGTATTCGACATCGGCCTCGTCAGGGATGTCAAAGGACTTCTGCAGGATAATCCGACCCGTATCAATGTCATGATCAAGAAAGAAGGTCGTCACACCGGTCTGGGTCTCTCCATGAATGATGGCCCAGTTGATGGGGGCGGCACCACGATACTGAGGCAATAGGGCCGCATGGACATTAAACGTACCATACGTGGGCATGGCCCAGACGACCTCCGGCAGCATACGGAAAGCCACAACCACCTGAAGGTTAGCCTGATACGAACGTAACTGCTCGACAAATGCCGGGTCTTTCATCTTCTCCGGCTGCAACACGGGAATACCCTGCGACAAGGCGTACTGCTTCACGGCGGAGGGCTGTAGCACACTGCCATGACGACCTACAGGCTTGTCGGGCTGCGTCACAACAGCCACCACAGGATACTGATGCGACACCAAAGCCTGCAGTGTCTCAACCGCAAACTCCGGGGTGCCCATAAATATAATTCTCAGATCTTCTTTCTTCATTGACTGGTCTTTACAGGTCTTTTAGACTTTTGATGGTGGCAAGGGGATCCTTGGCCTTGAAGACATAACTGCCACTGACCAACACATCCACACCGGCGGCTACCAGACGGGGAGCGGTCTCTGCCTGCACACCGCCATCTACCTCAATGAGGGTACTCAGACCCTTGGCATCGATCATCTGCTTCAGACGTTTCACCTTGGCAATGGTGTTCTCGATGAATTTCTGACCACCGAAACCGGGGTTGACACTCATCAGCAGCACCATCTCCACATCGCCGAGGATGTCCTCCAAGACAGAGACGGGCGTAGAGGGATTCAGCGTCACTCCGGCCTTCATACCTGCATCGTGGATCTCCTGAATGGTACGGTGCAGATGCACACTGGCCTCGTAATGCACATTCATCATCATCGCACCGACCTTCGCGGTCTGGGCAATATAACGCTCGGGGGCGTTGATCATATAATGTACGTCAAGGGGCTTCTGACAGACTTGGGCTACGGCCTCAATCACTGGGAAACCAAAAGAGATATTGGGAACAAACGAACCGTCCATGATGTCCAAGTGAAGCCAGTCGGCCTCACTCTGGTTGATCATAGCAATGTCACGGTCGAGATGCAGAAAATCAGCTGCAAGCAAAGATGGGGAAACAAGTGACATTTTTTATAAATGCTAAACGAATAAATGATTAAATGACTGGTGAACAAATCACTAATTCAGACTTATACTGGGAGTCTGGTTACTAGCTGGGCGGTAGCTGTAGGCCACCTGGCGAATAATTTCTAAGGACAAAGCACTGGGCTTGAATTCTTCGGGAGTAAAATGCTTCATAGGCAAACGCTTTTTTTATGATTACACTTATTAAACGCAGAAAACTTTTTTTTATTATGCCATAACAGAAAAAAATAAAAGGGGATGGTTCTTGTTTGACCCCCGGTAAGCGGGGTTGTTGTCAAACACTCGGGGACGGTTCTTTTTTGTTTGACAACTTTCCCGCGTCTGCGGGTCAAACAAAAAAGAACCGTCCCCGGATGTTTGATTAATCCATGGAGATGTCTGCGACCATTTTGCGATACATGGTATAGACGCGCTGACGGGAGATATAACCCAGGAGTCTGGTATCGGGATCGACCACCGGCAACCAGTCGGCACGGGTGCGGTCAAACGTCTGCATCACCTCAGCCATGGGCGTGGACTCGGATAGCGTCGCCTTGGGCTCAACCATCAGTTGACTGGAGGTAAAATGATGGTAGAGCTCCGTACGGAACATCACATTACGGATCTTCATGATCTCCACCTCGCCCAAAAGCACTCCGGAAGGGTCCAGCACCGGGAGCACAGACGAGTTGCTACGACTGATACGATGGACAATCTGACCCAGTTCGGTATCGGGCGACACACTCTGATAATCGCGCTCGATGACAGAATCCAGATTCATCAACGTCAACACGGCATGGTCTGTATGATGGGTAATGAGCTTACCTTCCTTGGCCAGACGCGCACCATAGATGCTATGCGGCTCGAAGATAATAATAGTAAGGTACGCGCATACGGACACAATCATCAACGGCACAAGAAGACTATAACCGCCCGTGAGTTCGGCAATGAGAAACATACCGGTCAACGGGGCATGCATCACACCCGACATGACACCGGCCATGCCCATCAAAGCAAAGTTCTTCTCGGGGATATACACACCGATCTGGTTGATGTTCCACAGACGAGAGAACAGGAAACCCGTGAAACAGCCCACAAACAGACTCGGCGCGAAGGTTCCACCACAACCGCCACCGCCATTCGTGGCAGAACTGGCAATGACCTTCGTCAACAAGACCAAAGCGATATAGCCCAGGACCAGACTACCCTGACCCGAGAACAAGGAGTTGTTGAGGATCTGGTTCCAGTCGGCCTCAGTACGGCCATTGAGCAACAGGTTGATGCTGCTGTAACCCTCACCATAGAGCGCCGGGAACAGGAAGATGAGCAGACTCAGAACGGAACCGCCAATGGCCAGACGGATATACGGATGTTCCTTGTAACGGGCGAAGATCCCCTCGCAGAAGCCCATCATACGGATGAAATACAGGGAGATGAGTCCACAGGAGATGCCCAAGAGCACACAGGCGGGGATGCGCTGAACAGACCACTCACTGTCGAGATGGAAGGTAAACAGGGCTGCATCGCCACTGAAGATATAGGTGAAACACGTCGCCGTGACACACGACACCAGTATGGGCAGAAGCGACGACATGGTCATGTCGATCATCAGCACCTCAAGGGTGAACACCAGGCCTGCTATCGGGGCCTTGAAAATACCGGCAATGGCACCGGCCGCACCACAACCGACAAGGGTCATCAGCGTCTTACGGTCGAGATGGAAGATCTTACCGAGGTTAGAACCAATGGCGGAGCCAGTCAACACAATCGGCGCCTCGGCTCCCACAGAGCCACCAAAGCCGATGGTTATGGCAGAGGCAATGACCGACGACCAGGTGTTATGCGAACGGATGCGCGACTTGTTGGAGGAGATGGCATAGAGGATGCGCGTTATACCATGGGAGATATTGTCCTTGACAATGTAACGCACAAAGAGGGAGGTGAGATAGATACCCACCACGGGATAGACCAGGTAGAGCCAGTTGGCCCGCGACTTCTCGAAAGAACTGGTCAGGAGCATCACAATCTGGTTGATAATCCAATGCAAGGAGAAGGCTGCCACTGCGGCAAAGAAACCCACTAAGAGCGCCAGGACCAGAACGAACATTCGGTCGCTGACATGCGCCACCCGCCACTCATGCAGGCGCTGGAGCCATTGCCTTCTCTCCTTACTCCTCATCTCCTTATAACCTTCACTTCGCCGTTTTCTTTCAGTTTGATGATACTGGAGGGCGTATGGGGCTTATGCTCCTGACGACGCGACCAACAGACATAGTCGACGGCCTCCAGGATACGCGGATCAATGTCACAGTAGTTCTGAGCTGCGGGCTCGCCACTGATATTCGCAGAGGTGGAGACGATCGCCTTCTGAAAACGGTAACAGAGTTCTTTCGAGAAGGGCTCATTGGTAATCCGTATCCCAATACTGCCATCCTCCGCAATGAGGTTCTCTGCCAGGTTTATCGCCCCATCCAGCACCAACGTCGTCGGCTTCACTTCGTCAAACACCCGGGGACGGTTCTTTTTTGTTTGACGCGGGGTGTCAAACAAAAAAGAACCGTCCCCGGGTGTTTGAATGGAGTCGAGAAGCTGCCAGGCGACATCGGGGACGTGGCGGAAATAACGCTGGAGACGGGCATCACTGTCGACCAGACAGATGAGGGCTTTGGAGTCGTCACGCTGTTTGATGGCATAGACACGCTTCACCGCCTCTACATTCGTGGCATCACAACCAATGTCCCAGACCGTATCCGTCGGGTAAAGGATCACCCCGCCCCGCCGCATCGTCTCAACTGCATTTCTGATATCTTCTT
>JAEEGG010023678.1_pt1 | contig 11974 bp, 7 predicted proteins | sample 9134161 | NCBI WGS metagenome assembly JAEEGG01 (sample SAMN16246543, study PRJNA631951) | gut metagenome | biome: gut microbiome; feature: rumen; material: CR-attached | host: Bos | place: Iran: Karaj | collected 2018-10 | reverse complement strand
TGGATTGCGCGAGCGGAGGCAAGCTCACGCTCGAGGGCGCGAACGTCCTTTGCCTTGCGCACGCGGATGGCGTCCTTCGCGCCGCGCTTCTTCTCGCGCTCAAGAAACTCGGATGCCTTCTTCCCCGCGTCGCCTGCGGACATCGAAGGCGACGTGTCGAGAATCACGGTGAGCGAGCCTGACGACTGCCGCCAGGTGAGCGGAGTTAGCGCGGCGCACACGAGCGCCAAGAGAATGAAGAGCTCCAGCCAGAAGCTTGGCGGCGTGCGCAGGCGGTCGCGCCTGCGCGCAGCGGAAAGCGAAACCGCCGGCTTCGGCCATAGGAGGAGCGAGCCCACCGTTCTCGGAGGGCTTTTGCGGCGGAAGCAGTAAACTGCCGTCAGAACCGCGGCCGTTGCGAATCCAGCGGCGGCCAGAGGCGTTGCGAGTATCATCTGCGGCCCTCCATGATTCCCGCGGCGGCTAGCTCGCGAACGATGTCGGCGCGGGGCGATTCGGCAGCAAGGTCGATGAAGGCGGCGTTGAAGCGGCGAGCGGCGGCGCGCCAGCGGGCGGTGTGGGCGGCGAGCGCCTTGAGGTATGCCGAGACGGTCGCATCATCGAGGGCGAGCTCGCGCTTCTCGCCGGTTTCGCTGTCCACAAGCTCACCCGAGCCGCCGACTTCAGGCGATGTCTCCGAGCGGGAGAGGACTCGTATCACGATGACGGATGCGGCGAGATGCGAGAGGCGCGCGAGCTCGCGCTCGGGGTCGAGGTCCGTCAGCGTGTCGGAGATCATCACGCGCACGGCGCGAGGGGTGCGCGGCTCGTCGCGTTCGACGACGCGGCAACCTGTGGCGGCGGAGGTGAAGAGCCCGAGGATGTAGGCGGAGGTTTCGCGCTTGGCGGGCGGCACGTCCATGGATGCGGACTTGTCGCGGAACATCTCGATGACGGGCGCCACCTCCTCGCGGTGCACCTTCACCACTTCGCGGTCGGAGCGCGCGAGCACGTTCCAGTCGAGATTGCGCAGGTCGTCGCCGGGAGCGTAGTCGCGGTAGTCCTGGAACTCGAGCGACTCGCCGGCGCGCGGCGCGGCTACGGAGCCAGGCCCGCCGCGCAGTGCGCGCCGGGGGATGAGGAAGCGCAGTGCGCGCCCGTCGGCAAGTCCCTGTTGCTCTGCTTCTGTCATGGGGAAAGTGTAGCAAAAACCCGTATTCAACGCAATAGCGAAGAGCGGAATGAAAGTGGAATGTTGCCAATGTGGAAATGTTGCCAATTCCATTGTTACCAATTACCAATTGGTCATAGGAACTGGATATTGGCAACACTGGCAACATTCCATAATAGTCTTGGAGGACAAAAGACAGAGGACAGAAGACAAAAGACAGAGGACAGAGGATGAAGGCTGGATCTCGCGAAGCACTCTTCAGCCAGATCCTTTGTCCTTTGTCCTCTGTCGTCTGTCCTGTCTGTCATTGTGGCATTCTGAAATTATGGCATTGTGGCATTATGCCATTATGGAATTGTCCGCCTTCAATTTCATAATGCCATAATGGCATAATTGCACAATTGCACAATTCCATAATCTCACACTCATTGCTTTCGCTGCTTGGAGTTTCGCAGTCTTGGAGTCGTTGAGACTTTCTAAATCCCCCAAACTCCTAAACTCCCAACGGCGAAAGCAAGAAAGGTTCTGCAACTGGTTCTTATGATTGTTCACAAATCGCAATTGTCACAACTGTTCACAAATCACAAATATCAATTGTCGGGGGCCGGTCTTCATGTCACGGCGGGAATGTTGCCAATGTGAGAATGTTGCCAGTTGCCAATTGGTCATTGGAATTGGATATTGGCAACACTTCCACATTGGCAACATTTCCACATTGGCAACATTTACTGGACTCAACGGCGGAACCGATTGAAGTCCTTTCCGGCCGCACATAGGAGAAGCATTACTGCCGCCAAGGCGATGACGGGGGCCAGGCCACCATGCAGCGTGTCGAACTTGTCGATTCCCGCGACACAGCACGGCAGAGAGTACACCAGGTTCTTGTCCAGCACTTCAGCCGCCGCCAATGCCGAGAGCGCGTTGACAATGCCTATGTACGCAAATGCGATCTTCCCGAGCGCATTTGCCATGCGAGGATGCACGGCGATGATCATTCTCGCAATGGAGCCTGCAATGACGACCACGCCGCCGCACTCCATCGCCACGAAGAAGAACTTGGTCATATCGCGAAGGACGTAGCTTGGGGAGAACACCACCAGCGCGGACGCCGCCGCCACGGCAATTAGCACCCCGAAGACCATCGAAGGCACGCTGCCCGTGGCAAGCGGGAAGAGAATGGGCCACAGGGCCTTTGACCGCGGCATGTGCGCCACGGCGCCACGTGTGATCGGCACAGGATAGAACGCCGCATGCAACAAGATTATACCTGCGCCTATGCACAATGCAGCGCACCAAGGAGGGCCAGACACCAGCAGCGTGCTTATGCCGATGACGACGAGCTGCGTTATGCGGAGCGGACGGAGATAATCGGTGTGCGGCGGCGCGAGCATGGCCGCGGCCTGGGCACGGCATAACGCGACAATGATCGCCAACAGCAAGCCATAACAGACGAACAACGACGACGCCGCAAAATCGCCGCCTCCTCGCACTGCCCGGCCAATGCCGATTGCGGCGGTGATGCTCGAAAAGAAGAATGGCAGAAAAATGTACAGCACCACAAGCGAGATAACCTTCATCGCGATCGAGTGGCGCCGCGAGCAGGCCGGCAGAAGCCCGACGGCAGTCAACGACACGCTGGACACGAACAGCAACACGGGAATTAAAACGGTAATGGACAGGTCGATGCCTCGCATCAGATACGAAAGCACGAAGAACGGCATCGCGATCGCAACCGCAATCGCGGAAATGACCGCGGCCGCAGTTATCTTCCCGGAGACGATCTGGCCCGGCGTAAGGGCAGTGGTGAATTCAAGCCCAAGATCCGTCTTGCTAGTCTCAATCGCCGTCTTGATCGATGTGAAGAGCGGAATCAGCACGCACGTGACGACGCCGGTGATTATCGACACTGCGATCAGCGGTTCCTCTCCTAGCCCTTTCCCGTACATCGCCTCCTGGATCGAGATGTCGTGCATTTCGGACAGAAGCACGGCTCCGGTCGCCAGGATCAGCACGATCGGGAGCGCCACCATTCCCCAGAGGATGAGACGCGAGCGCACGAGCTGGCGCAGCTCCTTGAGGGTGACGGGGTTTATTCGCGGCTGGAACTTCATGCGAGGTTCCCCTTTGTCACGTGCATGAAGATGTCCTCAAGCTTTCCGAGCTCCGGCTCGAAGAGAATCGGCACGAGGTTTCTCGCAGAGAGTTTTCCGAGGAGCGCCGCCGCTGCCTCGTCGCCCGAGGCCGTCTTCACGCGCCAGCCATTGCCGCTCTGCTCGGCGGCGATAACGCCTGGCGTCTCGAGAAGGATCGGCAGCGCATTCTCGTTGACGGCGGGAAGGAAGCGGAGCTTGATCCACACCTCCGAGCTCGCCTCCACCTCCGCCTTGAGGCGCCTGCCTCTTTCGATGATCACGGAAGACGAGCACATCTCCTCGAGTTCGGTGAGAATGTGCGACGAGATCAGAATCGCCTTGCCGTTCTCGCCGAGCGCCTTCACAAGTTCGCGCAGCTCGATGCGCGCGCGCGGATCGAGTCCGTTGGCCGGCTCGTCGAGGATCAGCACCGCGGGATCGTGCACGAGGGCGCGGGCGAGCGATACGCGCTGCTTCATCCCCTTTGAGAGCGCGTTGAGCGTGCGGTCGCGGAATCCCGTGAGTCCGGTGAAATCCTCCACTCCCTCGACAGCCCTGCGTATCGCAGCGCCGCGAAGGCCGTACGCGCGGGCGAAGAAGTCGATGTACTCGTCCACGGTGGTGTCGGTTCTGCTTGGAAGGTCGTCGGGCATGAAGCCGATGAGGCGGTGCGCCTCGTCGGGATGGTCCAGCACGGAGACGCCGTCAAGCGTGATGTCGCCCGAGTCCGGCGTGTCCAGAGTCGCCATGATGCGCATGGTCGTAGTCTTGCCCGCGCCGTTCGGGCCCACGAAGCCGATCACCTCTCCGGACGAAAACGAGAACGAAAGGTCGTCAACGGCGCGGAATCCGCGGTTGAACGTCTTCACGAGGTTTGTCACTTCGACCTTCATTCGGCCACCTCCTTGAACTTCCCGAACACGATGCCGGCGGCCGATGTATCCGCCTTCTTGCCCTTGAGCGGATTCTCGAAGAACGGCGAACCTTCGACTTCCGCCACGTATTCGCCCTGCGGCAGCCTATGGCACGAATCCGCCACAAACATCAGGTTCTTCTTCCAGTCGCGCCCGAATGTAGTGCCCTTGTCGGCAAACGGATAGCGTGGCCCGCCGGGGGGCTGCGGAAGCTTTTCCAGCTTCTCGGCATCCACCGTCGCGCCCGGCTCGACGTCGTGGAACGCCCACAGCCTTCCGCCCACGTTCACGTGGCCGGTCTTGACCTTCGCGCCGAGCAGGTTCACAACCGCGACGCCGCCTGTTGGCGATACGCGGAAGTCGAGCCGCTCTGACCTCTCGCAGACGCGCGTGAAGTCGAAGAACGTGGTGACGAGCGGCTTCACCCAGCCGCCGGCAAGTCGCTGGGCGGCGGCGGACTCCACCCGGATGTCGTCGTTCTTGCCGTTGAATCGTGCGTTCCTCCTCGCGAAGGCGGCGTCGGACGGGAATTCGATGCGGCCGTTCACAGACATCGGCGAGAAGATCGCGAACTGCCCAAGCGTGAGCGCCTTCTTCGCGGTCTGGTCGAGAACCGTCACCGACTGCAGGCGCACCGACGGAGTGGTGCCGAAGAAGACGTATGCCGATATCGCTACTATGACGGCGAACACGGCGGCCGAACCAGGAAGAAACGCGAGCAGCTTCATCCGCACATTGCGCCTGACGCTGATGAACACCGCTAGCGGAACGATGCCAAGAGCAAAGACGGCAAGCACCGCAAGCAGCGTCTTCACGGGAATGGTCGCCTTTGCCGCGATGGGAACGCGTCTCAGGTCTTCAGTGGTGTCGCTTTTGCCGCCGTAGTAGTAAGCACGAATAGTCAGATCGCCGACGAGGACATCGCAGGATTGATCGATCATCTGGGGGATGTCCGCAGCCTCCTTCTGGTCTGCAAATCCGTCGGATCCCTTGGCGACCACAACGGTTCCGCCGAGCGTGCGGTAGGCGTCGAGCGCCGACTTGGCGGCGGCGCCGAGAGTGGCGTATTCGTCCGCCGTGATGAACACGCCGTCGTATGTGGAGTAGCAGCGCCAGTCTCCGGGCCAGTTCTCAGCCGGGAACTTGAACTGGTTGGCGTTGAAGAGAAATGGCTCCGCCTTGTACTTGCCCTTCGTGCCTCCGGAGTGTGAAGTGTAGTCTGGGCGCTTGTGCTTCTGCGTGTATCTCTTCGCGTGCATTGCCTTCGAGAGATCGTCCTGCAGCTTCTTCGGCGAGATTCCGGCGGAGAGCAGCAGCTGGGGGTGTTCGTTGCGGTCGAATTGGCCCATGGACACGTCCAGATTCTTCATCACGCGGCCAGTGGACGCGTTTGGCGTGGTCTCCAGGATGCTAATCGATCTATAAGGGACATCGCCTGTTTCGCCGGCAAGCGGCATGAAGAGCGTAAACTCCACCGTGCCGCCGGGCTGCATGGAGAAACTTCTGTTCACCGACGCCGAATAATTGACGCCCGCCGAAACAAGGAAGCTGCGTTCTTGCGCGGCTCGGTTGCTGAACCTGAGCGTTATGCTGGGCGTGCCATGGCAGATGCTGTTGGCGCTGTGGACTAGGTATGACCCCTCTATGTCCTTCATGTCGATCTTGTCGAGCCTGAGATTAGTCGCGAAAGGCGTTGAGACGACATTCTCCGAGGTGTCGGGAATAGCTACCGACAGCGCGTTTACACTCGCGGCCAGGGCGGACGCAACGACCGCGAGCGCCAATGTCTTTGCAAATTTCATATGTCTAATTCTCCTTTCGTTCCTTGCCTATAAGTTCTATTGGTGGAAACAACAAAAACAACGTGTAAAAACAACATCCTCTTTCTCGCCGCGAAACCTCGCGGCGTTCTTAAATCGGCGGGCATGTTGCCCGCCGTAAAAGAAGTTGTTTTTATCAGTTGTCAGTGTTGTCTCCATACTAGCTTATCCTCATTTACATTCCCATTCGAAGCGCGGGTGGGGGCTTTCCACCATCTTGTGAAGTCAATTCCGGCCGCGCAGAACAGCAGCGCCACGGCGCCGACGCCCATGGCGACGGCGATGGGAACATGCACATCGAACATTCTGACGATGCCGACCAGGCAGCACGGAACCAGGGCGAGAGCGTCTTCGCTCACCACGTGAACTTCCGCCAGGAATATTAAAAGATTGGCTATGACGATGTACGCGAGGCCGATTTTCCCGATGACGTTCGCAATGCGCGCGTTGCCTGCGAGAGACATCCGCGCAAGTGCGCCTGCGGCTATGGCCACTCCGCCGCACTCGTACGTGAAGACGATGAATTTCTTCGCACCGTCGAAGTCCGAAGTGCTGTAAGTGCGCAGAGCCATGACGGCTGCCGCCGCCGTGGCGAGCAGAATCGCGAACGTCATGGATGGAACGCTTCCCGTGGCGAACGGGAACGCCAGAACGCGGAGAATCTTCGAGCGCGGCGAGTGGAGAATCGCGCCACGCGTGACGGGCGTTGGCGAGAATCCCGCGCAAAGGGCGATCATGCCGGCGATTGCAATCCATGCAATGCCCCACAGCATGCTTCCATCTCTGTCCACTGCGAACACAAGCGGAACGCTTGCGGTGAAGACGACGAGCTGCGTTATGCGGAGCGGACGGCTGAAGTCGGTGTGAAGCGGGGCCAGTTCGGCTGCGGCCTGCGCACGGCAGTAGGCGGTTGTGGCCACAGGCAAGAAGACAGCGGCAAATGCTCCGGCGGGCGACAATAGAATCGACGCGACAATCTCATGCACTCCGCTGTTGCAAATGTTCATCACGGCGACGACGATTGCCGAGAACAGCCACACTGCCACACCCAGTAGAATGAGCAGCACTATCCTACAGACGACCGACCGCCGCGCGCAGGCAGGCAGAAGCCCGAGCGCTGTGATCGCCGTGCCGCCGAGGAGAAGCAGCGCCGGGATGGCTACGGTGGTGGAAAGCTCGATGCCGCGCATCAGGTAGGACAGCGCGAAGAACGGCATCGCCAGGGCCACGGCGATTGCGGATATGATCGCCGCGGCGGCTATCTTCCCGCTGGCTATCTGGGAGGAGGTGAGCGCGGTGGTGAACTCTAGCCTCTCGTTGGTTCTGCTCGTCTCGATCATCGTCTTGATGCACGTGAAGAGCGGTATCAGGCCGCATGTGACGATGGCGGTGATCAACGTCGTCACGTTCAACGGGCCTTCGCCGAGGCCGTTCCCGTACATGACCTCCATTGGCGACATTCCGTGCATATCGTCCGAGAGCACGATGATCATCGCGATGAGAAGCACGATCGGAAGCGCCACCATGCCCCAGAGGATGATGCGCGAGCGCACGAGCTGGCGCAGTTCCTTGAGAGTGACGGGGTTGATCTGAAGCTTGAGTTTCATTCTGCGACCGGGGTTGAATCAAGCACGCCTTCCACAACGCTGCGCGCGTCGACGCCGTCCAGCTTGGCGCGGTAGTCGAGGATGAGCCTGTGGTTCAGCACGGGGAATGCGACCTTTCGCACGTCGTCGAAACCGACCGACGGGCGCCCGTCCATCAGCGCAAGCGCGCGGGCGCTCTCGGCCATTGCGATCGCGGCGCGCGGCGATGCGCCGCACGTGACGTACTTCGCGGAGTGCGTGGCCGCAACGAGCCGGCCGATCCAGCTGGCCACAGCCTCCGGCAGAAGCACCTTCCCCACCGTGTCGAGCGCGCGGTTCAGCGACTCCTTGCCGAGCGTGAATCCGCTCTCTGGCATGTCGCCGTGCGAGCGCGTGGTGATGATTGCGGTGAGGGTGGAGGCGTCTGGCGGGGAGACGTGCAGCTTGAAGATGAAGCGGTCGGTCTGCGCCTCGGGAAGCGGGTATGTGCCTTCGAGCTCGATCGGGTTCTGGCTTGCGAGCACGAAGAACGGCTTGGGGAGAGGACGCGTCACGCCCATCAGGGTGACGGTGCGCTCCTGCATCGTCTCGAGCATGGCCGACTGCGTCTTCGGCGAGGCGCGGTTTATTTCGTCCGCGAGAAGCAGGTTGCAGAATACGGGGCCCGGCTTGAACACCATCGCGCGGTTGCCGTCCGGGCCGGTCTCGAGGATGTGCGAGCCGAGGATGTCGGAAGGCATCAGGTCGGGCGTGAACTGCACGCGCTTGAAGTCGAGGTCGAGAATCTGGGCGAGGGCGCGGATGAGCGCGGTCTTGCCGAGTCCGGGCAGGCCTTCAAGGAGGATGTGCCCGCGCGCGAGAACGCCTGCGAGCACGAGGCGGTGGAGCTCGGGGCGGCCGAGGAGCATGCGGTCGAGCGCGGCGAGGGTGGCGTCGAGATCCTGCTTCACGGGGGCGACGTCGTCTGGGCTGAGAAGTGTCATGGAGCTTTCCTTTCGATGTCGAAGAATCTTTTCACTGTGCCGCGGTGGCGCGGCAGCACGTTCTGGCCTGCGGAGGCGCCCTGGCTGCGCCCGCCGATCGCGCGCCTTGCGCCGGGCGAGGAGGGAACGCCGCGCTTCGCGGGGTCTTCGTTTGAGATCGACTCGCCCACCTTCGTCACGGAGGGGTTGCCGGCGAGCCCGGCCTTCTCGGCGAGGTCCTTGAGCTTGGACGCGCCGAGCTGGGTCTCGTCGCCGAAGTCGAGCGGCGCGTCGTCTCTTCCGCGCGAAACGCCTCCACTGCCGGGGCTGTCACCATCGCCGTCCTTCGACTCCTCGCAGGCGCAGCAGTCGCCGCTGCATTCGTCTTCGCCTTCGCCGAGTTTGCGTCCGCAGTGGGGGCATCTTCCCTCGGACGACTCCTCAAGCATCTTCTTGAGCTGCTCGGCGCCGTTTGTGAGCGTGGCGAGCGAGGCGAAGGTGTTGTTTTCCGGAAGAAGGTGCTTGGCGGCCTCGGCATTCATGTCGAGAAGCGCGTCGAGCTTCTCGCGCACTGCGTCGACCGCGTCGAGCGTCTCGCCAGGGGCGGAGGGATCGGCCTCCTTCTCGATGCGGTCGAGCTCCTCCTGCAGGGCCTTGATCTCCTCTGCGTCGAGGGTCTTTGCCTCCTCGAGCTCGGCGAGCTCGTTCTTGATCTCGGTGGTGACGTCGGGAAACGCGGGCGCTGGCGGCTGCGGGGCGCCTGCGGCGAACCAGTCGTCCGGCGCGGCCGCGACGGCGGCGAGCGCGGCGAGGGCGGCGATGGTGCCTGGGATGGCACGGCACCAGGTGGATGGAACGTACGGCGCGGCCGGAACGGGACGCGGCCATTTTTCGGCGCCGGGAACATCCTTCGCGAGAATGAGTCCGCCTGCGTGCGAGGCGTCTTCGACTAGCGCGAGGCACATTGCGCGCGACGGGGCGCGCCTGAGCGCGAAGAGGGCGCAGGCGAGCGCGCAGATGGGTACGGCGGCAAACATTGCGAAGGCGGCTGGCGGCAGCGGAGACAGGAACGCGCGCGCGGCGAGGAGTCCGCACGCCGCAACCGCCGCGCCGATGGCGACGCCCCGCAGCGCGCCTCTGGCGAGAAGGTCTCGCCTGAACGCCCGCATCGCAGGCTCTGTCATTTGGTCGGTCATCGCGAATCATTATACCAAAATGCGCCTAATCCTTCAATCTGCAAGGGCTTGCGCATTTTTCATCCTTGCGCGGCGGGAACGAATTTTGATATCATACATGCAGCCATGAAAAACTCCATGAACGTTATCGCAGCCCTTGCGCTTGCATCGGCATTCCTTGCTCCACATGCGCAATGCGCCGAGTTCGACGTCACGCGCTACGGCGCAAAGGCAGACGGCACCACGGACAACACCGCCTCCATCCAGAAGGCGATCGACGACTGCAGCGCCAAGGGCGGTGGACGCGTCACCGTGCCGGGCGGCGGCAAGTACATGACATATACGCTCAACCTCAAGAACAACGTGGAGCTCCACATCGACCGCGGCGCCACCCTTCTCGGCGGCGAGGATCCGCTCAAGTACCCCGTGTTCGAGACGAACGCCGTGTGGAACGCCGAGCGCTCACCGCGCTTCAACCGCCGCGCGATGTTCTACACAGTCGGGCAGACGAACGTGGCCATCACCGGCGCGGGTACGATCGACGGCAACGCCGAGAAGTTCCACCACGAGGTCAAGGGCAAGCGCAACTGGACAGGACACGCATGGTGGCGCAACAGCGACACGAACATCACCGGCCGCTGCGTGTTCTTCGTCGGCTGCCGCGACGTGCGCCTTGACGACGTGCTGATCCTGCATCCCGCCGGCTGGAGCACCTGGTTCCTCGACTGCGACCGCGTGGGCGTAAGGGGCGTGCGCATCGAGGCGGACCGCCGATTCCCCAACGGAGACGGACTCCACTTCGGCGGCTGCCGCGACGTGACCGTATCCGACTGCATCGTCCACTCGCAGGACGACGCCTTCATCGTGCGCACCCATCAGGAGCAGATGAAGAAGCCGCGTCCCTGCGAGCGCGTGGTCGTGAACAACTGCATCTTCAACTCCTACGGCGCCTTCGCGATCCGCATCGGCTGGCGCGGCGACGGGCCGGTGAAGGACGTCTCGTTCAACAACATCGTATCGACCAAATCACGCTGGGGCGTGGGCTTCACCGTGCCGAATGCGCCGAAGGGCGAAGACGTAGACCCGCCGCGCGGACGCGGCCTCGTGCCGCCACCGCCCGAGTCGCTTCTGCCCTTCTCGGCGGAGAACATCCGCTTCTCGAACATGGACATCGTGTGCGACGGCGGCATGCACCTCGTGGCGCTTGGACAGACGACGCCCATCGCGTTCCTGAAAGACGTCTCGTTCTCCCACTGCCGCTTCAAACTGCCCGGCCCTCCCACCATAAAGTTCCGTCCCAAAGACAATCTGTGCAACTGGCGCTTTGTCGACGTCACGTTCGACGTCCTGGAGCCGGTCAACGGACTGGGCGAGTTCGTCGGTGCCGGGGACTGGGAGGATGCCTTCACGGAAACAATGGCGTTCTCTCGCAACAACGTAGATTTCCTCTATCGACCGCGACCGCCATTCTGGAACATGGAAGTCGAGATGGAGGGCGAGAAGAATCCGCTCTCGATCGAGAGCGCCCACCAGACATACGACAAGCAAGGCGACTCTTTCGTCTACGGTCCGCTCACGTGCGGCGGCAGAACGCTTGACATGAAGGTGGCCATGACCGTGCGCGGTGACTCAGGAGAGAAAGTCTATTCCGCACTCGTGGAGAACAACGACAAGCGCGTGCGCGTGACGATGTTCAACGGCCCGAGGCTAGACAAGGTCTCCCTCGACCCCGCAAACGCAAAACTATACATCCCCAGCGGATTCGGCCGCCGCCTCAACCACTTCCCGCTCGACGCGAAGGATGCCGCGCCCTGGGAGCCCAAGACACCCGCGTTCATGTATCTTGAAACGGGCCTCTATCCCTCGCGGCACCTCACTATGCCGTGGATCGCCCTCGAAACGGGGGATGGCGTCACTTGGTACGCGGCGGTGCACGACGCCAAGGAACGCGCCAAGCGCATAGGCGTGAGATGGTACCACCGCGAGAAGTGCGCCGACGTGCGCTTCCGCCATCCCGTCTCGATCCGAGCGGGCGAGCGCTGGGAGATGCCCCAGACCGTGTTCAGCAGAAAACGCATCTGGCAAGACGCGGCATTCGAATACCGCTTCTGGTACGATTCCGTACACTCCAACGTGCGGTCCGCCGCGCCGGATTGGACGCGCGACCTCACCGGGTGGCTGCTCGTGATCATGAAGCAGCAGAACGAGGAGCTGATGTGGCCCTACGCCGACATC
>JAEEGG010023673.1_pt1 | contig 11975 bp, 3 predicted proteins | sample 9134161 | NCBI WGS metagenome assembly JAEEGG01 (sample SAMN16246543, study PRJNA631951) | gut metagenome | biome: gut microbiome; feature: rumen; material: CR-attached | host: Bos | place: Iran: Karaj | collected 2018-10 | reverse complement strand
TGAGTATCCCCTCCCCCAATAGGCGTGGTGCGTTCTCCGCTGGAACTGAGGAGGGAGGCTGTTTGTAGTACAAAAACTATTTCTGTACGCGGAGCGATATAGTGTTTCTGCATCATAGTTTCTGTCCGTTTATGGAGTATTTCTCTCCGTTTCTAATAATGATTAAATGGCCATCTTCGATAATCTTATTGGTCTTTGGTAACTGGTCATTAGTAATTTGATCCATGTCCGTAGGGGTAGAAACGATGCGGAAGGAGGCGGGCATGTTTCGATGAACGGGAGCGAATGAAGCCACTGTACTTACCTGAAACCATGCGCGGAAACCAAGCATTTTAGCGGATGCGATATCTCCGTCGGTAGGCCAATAGAGGGTGTTGTTTCCGCCAAGGAAGAGGTTGAGGTGCTGCGTGCCGTTGGTAGCATCGTCAATGTGCGTCCTACCGTAAAAACCATGGTACGTCACTTGTCCTGCACCAGCATCATCAGCCATTTGGTCAACGTCCCATGAGATGTCCATAAAAAGCATTGCATTGAGCACCTCGCCTGTGTTCGGCCATTGGATAAGATACGGTGTGCCAGCAGTAAGAGACGAACCTGCGAGCAGCGTGATGTCGAGTTGGAGGGCATTATCCACAACGGTTGCGCCAACGAACTCATACACCTCTGCTCCTGCGAGCGGGGAAGTGGCGATATTCGGCACATTGAACGGAAGCGTGAGGGTATTAAAACAACCTGCCTTACGCAGCGTACGGAAGAGAAAGACAGCGGGTGTAGATTGCGTTCGAAAGGCCGATATCTGACCAGCGGTAGTCTCCTCATCGTCACGTTCGTCGAGAAAACAGAGATTTAGTTTTTCTCCATAACTGGTGTTCCAATCCGAAGAGTTATACCCATCCGTACCTCCTAACTTAGGCACACATATCTGCAGACTTGCATGACAGCCCGTGAAAGCATCTGCTACTAACGTAGGGGCGCTGGTAGGACGACAGAGTACACTTACAAGTGCGGAACAATCATAGAAAGCTTGCTCACCGACTAAAGTAACAGAAGGCGGAATGACTACACTTGTAAGGGCAGTACAATTCTTAAAGGCTCTCGTGTTTATCTCAGTCACGTTATCAGGTATGACGACATCCGTGAAATCCATACGCCCCATAAACGCCTGCGAATTAATCGTTGCTGCTTGCGTGGGGTCGGGTGAAGTGAGGACAAGCGTAGTGCCGTCCAGTTCGTACTCCAGGTTCGTACCGCAAGGAGTGCCTGCGATAGCACTGCCTACTGCCCCGATGAGCAAGGCAGTAAGCAGCAGTTTATTGAAGTTTTTTTCCATCGATATCATACTTTTCGCCATTTTTAATGATTACTACATGTTGATCTTCGATGATCTTATACGGACGGCTGGTCTCGCCGGGTTTCAGGATAATAGGAGCCTTTAACGAACCGTGATGGGCATCAGAGGTGTATCGTATAGGCTGCTCGGCACGAAGCGGGGTCCCATCTTCTGTTTCGAAGCGAAGTTCGTCAGCAAAGTCAGACGAAACCGTTAAGAAGTAGAGCGTTTCGTTGTTCAGTTCAATCGGCGTTGCGATACCTACGAGTTCATCACCGCTGAACGCCTTAACTCCCTCATTCATTAATTCATTCCCTCCTTCAACCTTACAGATCATCGTCATGTTCGTAGCGGCTTTGCCGTTGAACTTCGGAGCGCGTTGCGGCGCGTTAGCGGCCTTGTTGTAGAACTTGATCGTTACATCTGATTCAGCAAGGCGCTTGAAGAAGTATCCTTCGCCCGGACGGAAAGCAGTGAGGTCACCTACCCATTTGCGGTCGGGCGAGAAGACGGCGAAGCGATTATGTGCCTTCACCATATCACCCGGAGTGGCATTGTCATAATAGCCGGCGAAGGCTTCGGTGATGGTCGTTGCTTGTTGTAACAAGCACGGCATCGGACTCCATTCGCCACCACCCTTAACCGTGATCTCCATCTTGTCTTCCGGCAGCGGATCACCACTGATATGCATCGTATTGCCTCCGGCGGCATACATCATATACATATCGCGGTAGTTCAAGGTCTTGATAGTACCGAGGAAGGCATCCATGGCCTCCGAATAAGTGACGAACTGCTGGGTGGAGGGGTTCTTGATGAGGTCGCCTTCTTTCCACGGTTCGTTCGCAGTCAGCATATTACGAATTATACCTGTGGTTTCATTGAGGTTCAGATTGAACGATATCCAGTTCCAACCGGAATAGATGTCGATATTCTGTGTCTCACTACCACCGGTGGTGAAGAGTACCTGTGCTTCGTTTCCGCAACCATGGACATCACCTGCACGGAACTGTACATCCCGATCGACAATCAGGTTATATGTACGCCCGGTGGATGCCTGCCATAGGATGAAATTCACCGTCTTACCCGTCATCGCTTCGTTACCGAAGATCGTGAGATAGACATTGGAGGTATTAGCGGTGTTATCGTAGTCCACGTTGGCTTTGCCGATACACTCGTTGCGATAAATCGCATAGATGATATCGTTCTCGTCGGAGTCGTAGATATTGTTTATCTTCACCTGACCGCAAATGGACATGTTCAGCGGGTATTTGGATTCGTCCACATCGATGTATGGCGGGAAGGCTTCTACCTTGTATTCGATTTGCAGCGGTTCCGCCAAACCATCTTCGTCCACGACGTAGATAAGGTCGCCATACGTACCTACCGGCATAGGCTGCTTATATACCAGTTTGATAGACAACTCGCCTAATGGCTCTATCGTACCGTAAGTTTGATCCACAGTAAGCCAGTCGGGCAACGACTCAATCTTATACGTATGGCGCTTACCGCTCTTGTTGATGATCTGTGTGACGGTGTAGTTATTCGAATCTTCCATGCCGTATCGACCCCATATAGTCAGTTGTTTGTCTGCCCATTTGAGACTGTTATGATCCACAAAAGCGGTCCAAGTGATAGGCGAACGCATCGGGTTGCCGTTGAGGTCCTCCACATCGCGCACAGTGACATAGATAGACTGCTTGTTAATCTCGCGGTCAAGCATATTGAGGTTAATCATCAGTTCATCGCCGTTGAACGACCAGTCGAAGTTCAGTTTGGTCAATGCCCCGTGACTGGTGACAGGTGCGTTCTGCGTCTTATCTGCCAGTGCCGTGATGTCGCCATTTACGAGTGGCAGTATTTTGTCTATCACCTTGCCGGTAGCCGGATCTTTGAACTGACGACGGTCGTTGATAGAGAAGCGTTGTTCGAGTTTGCCGTTGGGGTTGAGGAACTGCTCTTCGAACGGCAGGTAAGCGATCAGACCCATCTCGTCTCCCACGAGAGCGATGTTGTCATACGCCTCCACAAGCGATTTCGGCAGTGCTTGCTCGAACACAGCGAACTCATCGATGTTACCGGCGAAGTTACCTCCCAAGTACATATCGCCTTGCGCACCGGCTGCAACGGTTGCGGGGAAAGTCTGAATCAGACTGCCGTCCACAAACAGGGCGGCGTTGTTATACGTGCGGTTGATAGACAGCACGACATGATGCCATTCGCCGTCGGCATAGTTGACAGAACCGATCCAGGTGAGCGAGTCGGAGCACAGTACAATGTTACCGTTCTCCAGCGCGATGAGCGCGCCGTGTTTATCGTCCGTACGTCCGGCACTGAAGAGGTTCGCACGCTCGGCAGCATTGTCCGTGGTGCGGAACCAGAACATAAGGGTAGCATCATACGCTTTGGAGCGTCCGAAGAGGTCGCCTATCAACTTGACACGCTGCTCTTTAGCCAGTTGAACCGAGAAGCCTTGCAGTTTATTCCATGTGCAACCGTGCAACGAGAGCGTAGCACCGTGTGCATGGTCTTTCACCATTTCACCCTTACCTTCGCTCATGCGATAGTAAGCCAATAACTCTTGTTCGTATCCCGTCAGGTAATGGTCATAAGTGGCGGCTATCTCGTCGAGCGTCAATGCCTTGGTCCATACGCGTGCCTCCAGCATTTGACCCGCATAGCCCTGACCGAAGATGAGCGGTGCAGAGAGGGAGTATTCGATGTTTTTCGAAGGCAGTGCTGACGGTTCGGTCATATCTACCGTACCTACATAGAAGCAGAAACCATTCTCTTTGGAATAGGTGACAGCCACACGCGTGAAGGCCAACATCGGGTCTGCCAACTTTTTAGAGTAGTACGTCGTGAGGTCACCTATCTGCGCATAGAGGCGGTTATCAGCGGTCTTTCCGAAGATCAATCCTTTGCCTTTGTCACCGTGGGTGAAGAATACTTCATCATTGTACGGAGACGTCGGCTTCACCATCATCTCCACCGTGAAGGATTTGTCGGTCAGACTACGCTCCACGGAGGAGGCGGCATACGAATCAGCCGTTCCTCTGAACAGGATTGCCGTCGAGGCGGAGATACCGGTATGGTTGGTGATGCCGAGGAGTTGGAAGTTATTATCCTCATCGAGGTAATTACCGGCTATCGGTTCATTGAACCGCAGCAACAGATGGTCGCCTATACCGAGGATGGCATTCGCCGGTTCGGGATCGCCGAACACACGCGGAGGACGGGTGTCTTTCGTTCCACGGATAACAGGCGAAGCCTTCGTTACAAATCCCGAACCGTAGCGGCAGAAGCAGACGGCGCGCAGGTCATATTGCTGCTCCATCGGGTCCCGCTCACCGTAGAAACGGAACTGCGGAATACGTCCGTTCTCAATCATCGCTTTATTGCCTGTAGCGAGTGCATAGAGGCTGTCGCTGGCGTAGAACGAACATTGGTTCACCCATTTCTCCTCGCTCTCCGTGGAGAGTTTATATTGGAACTCGATATGGTCGAAGTTCTTATGATGGATATTGAATCCGCCGATGTCCACCGGCAGGTAGTATCCGATAGAATCGTGCGGCGAGAGGGTATTCATCACCCAGTTCTGACGCGGCATCTCGATGCTGACCGGACTGGATTCCGGCATGAAGTGCGCCGAGAACTGCAGCATCGCATAGGTCTTCGGGCAGTCGGCAAGGCGGAAATAGAGGGTCAGGTTGTCGTAGTCATCCACTTCGCCTCGTTCCACCTCCAGTACTTGCGTGGTGGATTGTCCCGGCGCGAGGAAATAGTCGAGTCCTTGCACGAGCGGTGCACCGTTGATATAGACCTTCGCGCCGTGAGGGTTGCTGTCACCCGTGAGGGAGAGCGAGAAGGTCGTTCCGGTGTTCGCCAGACCGTATTGCACTTGTCCTTCGTTCTTGAGTTCGATATGGAAGACGGCGCGCTGATCCGCCGGCACATTGCTTACCTCATGGCGGTCGATGCTCAGTTCAGGCAGAGCCAAAGCCATCGTCCCGTTGTTGATGACCGTACCTTTGTTGTAGAACTGCGTCTTCTCCTCTTTTTCGTGTACGCAATAGGTAGCGCCCGCTTGCGTGAAGAAGACGTACGAACCGTAAAGTATATCGTCGTTGTTGGACTCGCCCACTTTGCTGACGATAGTACCGGTCGTGGCCTTCCACAGGCTATCCACCTCTGCCCGATAGACCGAAACGGTGATATCGCCCTGCGCATCCGGCACGATGGTGAAACCGCAGGATTTCTTGACGGTCTTTTCATTCGACGTACGCGCATCGGAATTGAAATCCAGCACGGGATCGAAACTCATCGTCCATTTGGACGTGTTCGTCACCGTACCTAACTGCGACTGTGTCTTTTGGCCGCTTCCGTTCGGGTTCTTCTCGTCCTTGAACATGGCCGAGATAGCATCTGTGATGGTGGTTCCGAAGCGTTTCTTACTATCACTACCCCAGAAGGCGCTGAAGTTTTTGATAGCATCCTTGAGAAGATTTTGGGCATTGGAGGTAGCAGCCGAAGCGGCGTTCTTACCGATTAATCCCATTCCTTGCGGCAGTTCGTTGTAGTTGGCAGTAGCCGAATAACTGTCGGAGTGCGAGAGGGTTGTTCCGGCATTGACGGAATAGGTACCTACATGTTGACCGAACTGACGCGCCGCTACTTTCTCCGCCTCGTTATAGATAAGGATAGTACACCATTTCTGGATGATATTATCGATTGCAGCCACGCGGTTCGGATAGGCCTTCGTGCTATTAGTCGGCAATATCATCCGATACGAGTCTTTCGCCAGCGGGTCATGCAGACTGACGCTCGTCAACGAATCGATATACCAATATACGACGTCATCCGATGCATTCGCAGCCGCTTGCGCGGAAGCCGAGTCCGGGAAGATTGTTAGCAGGTTCTGACGCTGCATCGCCAACTGCGGGAGCACGCTCTCCATAATATAATACTGCGAATAGGCGAAGCTATTCGTGATACCGGAACCCATGACGACCTTTTCACCCGTCACGAGGTAATACGGCTTGTTGTCTGCGCCGGTACCGCTGGCGAGCACATGCATCGTGCCTGCCTGAATAGCCGGCTGACGCGCCTGGAAGATGGTATCATTGATGACGGCGATAGACTTCGCTTTACCGGTCAATTGACTGTTCATCACGCCGACGAACACATCCGCATTCGAACCTACGCCGGCTTTGGCATGGCTGGACGATGTGGAGATTTTATCGGTGGTGGTGAAGGTATAAGAATATTTATAGCCCCATGCCCATTCGTGCGTGATAGGAATAGTGAAGGACAACTGCTTGCTGGACGTATAATTGCTACCGATATACGAACCGGCACCGGACGGCGCTGTGACAATACCGATATCATTCGATATGTTCAGTCCGTATTTCGGAGTAAGGTTGATACCGGCTTTCCAGTCATAACTCTCGGTATAGCCGTAGTTATACGTGGTACCGTTCTCCACCCATGCGGAGCTACCGTTTCCTCCCGGGTCACGGATGATGTCGAGCAGCGTAATATCCGCATCGGCAGTGGTCAGTTCGTTCGCCTGAATGACATCTCCTATCACAAAGGCTTGGAAGGCGTCTGTCTCCACCGTGTTGCCTTCTTGCTCCAGGGCGATGCTGACCGTACTGAGTGCATCTTCACCGTAGGTCTGGGGCTGGATATGATCTACCAACAGCCATACATTGCTGTTTTTACCCAAGCGGTCGAGCTCGTACGGCAGTTGCTCCGTAGCGCTATGCATACCGTTATGGACGATTACCTTGCCTCCTCGTTGCGGAACACGGTCCAGTTTGGCTGTCTCGTCATTGTTGTAATAATAATCTTCGAATGCCTCCGCTTCAAACTGATAGCGGCGGTTGTACTGGAAGAGAGGGTGGCCCAAGGTATAAGTGACGGTGCCGTCACTGTTTTTGGTGTACAGTTGTACTTTCTCTTTCCGGGACAGGTCGAATCCGCTGACCGAGATAGAGGGTTCGCCGTATCCGTCTTGCTCCATACCATATAGGAGTTGCTTGAGATGCACTTTGACAGGCGAACGGTAGATGCGGTCATACACGGCATTGTATATCGCGCTATCCTGATTATAATAGTTCTTCGTCACATCCAGCGGCGCATTCGTCAGGTCGATGACCTCACTGCCCTGCTCTGCGGCAAAAAGCGTAGCGTAACCTTTGGCGGTAGCCTGTACCACTTTGTACTTGACAGGGAATAAATCCACGGCATACTCTCCCGTCTTCGGATCCGGCTGAATCGTGATACGCTTCTTCTCAAAGAGCGTATTGGTGACAACCGCAGATTTGTCCCCTTTGACGGATGCATACTGAACGCGTTGTTGTACGGTGTCGCGCGTTTGGTCATTGGGGTCATGCACTATCTGCGCGATGTTATCACCCTCCAGCTGGAGCACCAGTTGCAGGTCATCACCTAAGTTGTTCGTTCCCAAACCGAAGGCTTCGGGCAGGTCGCGCTGGTCGATACCACCGGCTACGCGACCGACAAGGCGCACTGTGGTCATATCGTAGAACCGCACACCGTCTTCCGGAGCATCCAGCGTGAAGGTGTCCTTACCCTGCTCTAAACGCAAGATACCGTCGCCCTCGAAGGTATGACCGTGTTTGACGATACGCAAGACATACGGTTGACGTTTGGACAGCGTCAATTCGAAATTACCATCCGTGCCGGTCTTCACCGGTGCTCCGTTGCGACGAACGGTGTCGCCGTTGAGCGTGAACATAGCTCCGGCTACCGGAATGGTCGAGTACTTATACAATGCCCGTCCCGTCAGACGCACAGTAGAAGTGTTCGCAAAATTGAGGCCTTCCACCACCGCATTATCCGTCGATAGGCCGATAGAAGCCGTTGGAGCTGTGGTATTATTGAAACTGAACACCGCATACGAATGCGTCGGGATAATCGAATAATTAGAGCCTGTGGCTATATTGTATGTCAAGCTGTCGAATTTAAAGGTGCCGGTAGGATCGGTGACGCACTGTAAACCCGTAACCGGTAACCCATCACCCGTAATTGTTACGGTAACGCCTGCCAAACCACTGTTATCCGGCATCAGGACACTACCGCTAATCTCACCGTACGGACTACGCCAACCTACCGCCTCGGCACTGTTGTGTGAAGACTTGCCGTTGCAGTCATATACCGCCGTGATCGAATAAGTATATCGTTGGTTCGGCACAGCTGTCTCGTCAAAGAAATTATTGTCCAAACCGATGTAAATCGTGTCCGGCGCTGCATCACTATTCTTCGCTACACGGCGCAGCACATATTGATCTACCGCCGTAGAGGACGCCATCCACTCCAGCTTGACTCCGCGTTTATGATGTCCCACAGCATCTCCCTCACTCGCCGTAAAGGAGGTGATGGTAGCCGCTTCGTCGAAATAGAGACTCGGACCACTTATGGCCTTTGGCTGCAACTGTGTGGAGTCTTGTACATGCAGGTCGGACTTGGACTGGTCAATACGCACGGAATACGAATAATGCGTGCAGGCTTTGTCCGCCACATCAGAATAGGTCGCTATCCATGAACCGTCATCCTGACGCTTGATACTATCTTGCGGAATGATAAACTCCGAAAACTCTCCGGTCTCTTGGATCGTTCGCCGGAGGATGAGACGTGCGGTTCGATCCCACATACAACGACCGTAGCCTTTCGCATATTCGGTTTGCAACTTTTTGAACAAACTGTCTTTGATAACCGGCTCGTATACACTAAAGTCAGGCGAGGAAGGACCATCAAACCCGATGTCGATAAAATCTTCCGCCATCACGCATGTGGACTTACACTTGATGGTACTATTTCCCCATACCGTGAACTCATATGACTTATACGAACTGCGTACACCTTTATCCACATTCACCTGTACCATACCTCCTATCGGGATGTCATACGTACCGGCGTCCATACGTTGCCAGTCTCGGATGACACTCTTCTCCGCATTCAGCACGCGGAACGTCAAATAGTCTTTGGGATTGACCGTATAATAGGCATATTTCTCATAGGCGATAGTAAAGGAGGTGGTTCCTTCCGTATAAGCGCTGTTGATAGTATAATTCATCGAGCAGTCTTCCTTACTCAGCGGGTGCACTTGAATCTCGGAGTTGTCAATCTTGAATTGAAAATGCACCTTATGGTTCTTCTCCCACTCCGCATCCTTGATATAGTTCTCTTGCTGATTCGCCAGCGGCGCCAGGAAGTTATGCTTGTAGAGCGTCACCTGTCGCGAGAAACCGTCCACCCATCCCCATACAGAAGAGGTCGCACGGCGGATACGGTAATAAACAGGCACAGCTGCCATATGGCCTTTGTTGCACGTGAGCGTAGCCGACACATCAAGGAGCAACGTGCCGTTATCATCATAGATATGGTAATGTTTTAGGGTTGTTTTCCATCGTGCATCCACCGTATCGGTCCGAACCGCCGCATTGCCGGTCCATATCTCACGGCTGTTGTCCTGGAAGGTATAATAACCGATAGAATCGCGCATCATCCGCTGGATACCTAACTGTTGGGCGTCCGAGAAATCCTCCTTCAACGCGCGCTGGATCTCGAAATAATCCCCATCAACCAGGTCCACCAACCGAGGGTTCTTAATCGTCCAATGCAGCACATTGTTACCCGTGTAGGTACCGGTAGCATCCTTCTCCTCCTCCGCTTCGAAATTATAGATACGGTGGTAAGGCGGGATATCCACTTTGGTGGTCATCTGCGTACTCATCACCACCTGAGGAGTCTTCATTCGGTATATCTGGAAGATGGCACAGAAATTCTCCTGCACCGTATCGGTCGTCGGCACAAAGATATTACCCGATCGGTCCGCTGTTTGAAACTCCGTTGCATCCAACGTGGTATGATAACTCTTCGGGTCATAGAACACCATATACGGCACCGCCGCGTTACCGTATCCCGTCACGCCGGCATTGTTGACCGTATAGAAATACGGGTCGTACAACTGCGCCTGAATCATATTGCTATTTCCTTTGATATCAGTAGCCAGGATCCAGTTCTTCGTGTAGTTGACATTACCCGTCATACGCTTACTGATCTTCACATACGTACCGATGTTGAAGGTCTCTCCGTCCAGCGCCTCCTGCGGATACCAGTCTATCTCCACCCAAGTCACATTGTCCTTGTCGTTGTCCGGCTCCGCCACTTTTTTCACGTCGTACGCGTGCTCCTGATTGTCATTCGGCACCACCTTGCGTTGGCCGTCGTGGATGTTCGTGATCTCCACGACACCTCTGCCGCTGTAGGCTCTCACCCACGCGCGACCGTACGCTTTGTTGTCGTCCGCACTCGGGCCGTCGCTGGCGCGTTCGCTACTATAGGAGAAAATCTTGTACTCCGAGCCGTTCAGCTTGTAGTACACATACGACTCGCCCTGGTCGTTGGTGGATACATAGTAGTCGTATGCACCACGCGAGTAAATAGGTAACTTGAAATGCACTTTGTTCGCTCCGGCTGTATACGCCGAGTAGTGCTTTTCTAACTCCAAAAAATCATTTGCCTCGGCTCTGTTCACACCAATGAACAAGGAGCACAAAAGAAGGATAAGTAAAAACAGTTTGTTTCTCATATTTTGGTTGTGTTTTTATTTCTGCTGCAATTTATGCTGCGATTGGTATGTCGCACGCAAATTTGCGTGCAAAATTACACAAAAAATTTTACATGTGCAAATTTTATAGCACACTTACTCAAAGATTTAACCAAAATTAACGGAAAAATGCAATTTTTCCGCGCGTTAGGGATTGAAAGGGCTACGGTATTAGGTACTAATGCGGAACTTGTGAACCCCTGCAAAGCCCGACCGACGTAGCTCTGGAGATGAGCGGATCTGCAGAACTATGCCGGGAACGCCCAAATAAAAACAGTCGGACAAAATACTACGATAGCAGTCATGCTGACGAACAGGATGCCCGTCATCCGGAAGAGCCTGCGACCGGTCTAAAAAAAAGGAGGGTTGCCCCTCCAAATTCATTTCATGAGCGGGTTCGGGTTGCGCTTTGTTTTGCCCTGTGCGCGGGCTGCAAGCTCGGTAAACACAAGGCAATTCAAGCCGTAAATTTTCCAGTACTGCTCGTTATCACCAGCGAGCTGTAATGAAGTGTGACCGGTGACGAACTCCATGTGCGACATGATTGTTTGACAGGAAGAAAGGATGGACTCCAGCTGCTCTTCTGTGCAGCGAACGAGGATTTGTTGAATAGGAATCATAACGATAAAGAATTTAGAAGTTATATTTATATGCTTCGGCTCTTAAAGCCTCAAATTCAGCCAATGCCTTTGCAGCCTTGCGCTCGTGAGCCATTTCACGCTCTAACTGCCGGTAGAGCCATGCGCCACGGCCATACATCAAATCCTTTTCAAGTTCCATTTGAGCTTCGAACTCTGCTCTGGTAATGGAGTAGCGGACCGTTTTTGTTTCGCACTTAACTTCTTTCAGCGTAAGAGAAACTTGCTCTTGAACGCACTCGAAATCAAAACTGAGTTGTGAAACTTGATTTTTCATAAAGCCATTCTTTTTAGAGGTGATTGCCACCCGCCATTTGAGGCGAGTGGCTTTCTACATTTATGCTTGACAAACTGCTTGCGGAACGTAAAAGTG
>JAEEGG010023669.1_pt1 | contig 11979 bp, 5 predicted proteins | sample 9134161 | NCBI WGS metagenome assembly JAEEGG01 (sample SAMN16246543, study PRJNA631951) | gut metagenome | biome: gut microbiome; feature: rumen; material: CR-attached | host: Bos | place: Iran: Karaj | collected 2018-10 | reverse complement strand
CTTATTGTGCACTGCGCGGTGAACGCAGTGGCGAAGCATTCGCCGAAGATGTACGTGCTTCGCAGCGTACCTTGTTGGCGGCTTGTTGCGCTTCTGCCGCTCGCCGTTGTGTGCACTATCTTGGCTTTTCGGAAGGGGCCGCCCCTGCGCACAGATTCCGATCCGCCGGACGATCCGGAGGACGAGCTGCGATTCTCTTCGCTCACTGTCACCTCGAATTCCGTCACGCTCGAAGTCGCCTGGCCCACGAACATGTTTCCGTTTGGAACGACGCTTGACCTCTTCACGGCTCCAACGCTCACAAGTCGTTGGGTAGTACCGGGTGTGCACGAAGGCGCAGGCTGGACGGGGCTCCATCTGCCCGCTCATCTCGTGCTCATAACGTCGCCCGACGGAGGCCGCTCACGCGCGTGCACGCTTAGATGTCATTCGTTTCCGTTCAGGAGGTGCTGGAATGAAGTACAAGATTGTGAAGTTTCTTATTTGTGGTATTTTGTTGGTGTCTTTCTTTGACGCCTATGCTGCGCCGATTGCCTGGAAAGACTTCGAGTATATATGGACATACAACGGCGAGTATCCGCATGTAGAGCACGATCCTTTTTCAGGATACGAATGGTATACTTCCCGCTCTCCTTTTTTTAACGTCTTTGGAGAGAGGGTTGGCAGCGGACTGCGATTCTGGGCTCAAGCTGATACATACATGGAATTCAAGAACACCGTTGTGTTGACGGTTCTGGGAGAGGTTGTCTCGCGTGAATATATGGACTCACAGACGGAATTCTTCTACACGGCTGAATACAGCACTTCTTCGGAATCAGTTGCCCGCGCTGACTACTCGGTATTCCTTGATGTCGGCGAAAGCGCGTTTTTCGCATATTCCATCTCTTCTGCCATGTCGGGGGATGAGCTAACATGGTACGGTTGGATGGAACTACAGCTAAACGAAGAAGGTCTTCTGGTAATGAAAAACAATGCTAGTGAAGAAGCTTTTAAAAGTATTGTCGTAGGAGGAATTCCCGAGCCGTCGTGCGCGCTGCTGTTTCTGGTCGGCTGCGCAGCGTTGATGCTGAAACGCGGGCGGGGGGACTAACGTTCTCCGATTAAGGCAGCCCGTATTTTGATATAACATTCGCTACGATGAATTAGCCATACAACTAAACCTGCCATGATCGACTTCCATTGTCACAGCACTTGTTCGGACGGAACGCTGACGCCCGAGGAACTCGCCGAGAGGGGGCGCTCATTCGCGGCCTTGGCCCTCACCGACCACGACACCCTCGACGGCGCGGAGAGGTTTCTCGCCGCGTCCAAAGGCGACGGCATGATGCGCCTTGCCGGCCTTGAACTAGCACTTGCATCGGAAGATGGCTACGGAAAGTTCCATCTGCTCGGGCTTGGCGTCGACCCCGCATCACCGCAGCTGAACGCCATGTTGGACGAGATACGCATGGGACGCGACGAACGCAACAGAAAGATGGTGGCTCGTCTCGCCGAGCTCGGCTATCCCATTGAGATGGACGAGCTGCTCAAGTATGCCAACGGGAGAATCATTGCGCGGCCGCACTTTGCGCGCGTGCTGATGGACCACGGCTGGGTCAAGAGCGTCAGCGAGGCGTTCAATGGACTTCTTGACGACGGAGCGCCCGCGTATGTGCCGCGATGGAGTCCGTCGCAGAGTGCGGCCATCGAGGCCGTGCACGCTGCGGGCGGCGTGGCCGTGATGGCGCACCCGCGCTACTGGACGCAAGATTCCGTAGCGCTGCGCGCAGGGCTGCGGCGCCTTAAGGAGATCGGCCTCGACGGCATCGAGGCGATCTACCAGGCGAACGAGCCAGACGAGACGATCGAGCATCTGCGCGCCGCGCGCGAGCTCGGCCTCGCCGTCACGGCCGGCAGCGACTTCCACGGCGCAAACAAGCCGGATATCCATCTCGGAATGGATGTGGCGGGCGAAGCAGAGATTCTAGATGTACTTCTTGAGAAACTGTCATGAAGGAGAAACTATCATGAAGGTATTGTTTCCCATTCGCAGAATCGTGGCGCAAACGATGGCCGCTGCGGCGGCGTTTATCGCGTTATGTTCCGCAGCCGCCGCGAACTACGACTTCGACAAGGCCTGGAAGGAGGTCAATACATTCAATAGCGACAATCTTCCTCGAAGCATCACCAACAAGCTCGACGAGATATCGCGCGAGGCCCTCGCCGCAAAACGCTGGCCGCACTATGCCCATGCGTTCATAGCCCGTGCAGAGGCCATGAAGGAATGGGTTCAAAAGGATGGTCGAGTTGACTGGATCGCGGAATTGACCGCATCCGTGAATGCGCAGCCGGAACCTGTTCAGGCTGTGCTACAGCTGTTTCTCGCCCAGATGTATCGTGATGTTTCATCTGAAATGGAGGATGACGAAAGCGCCATCGCCGACTTTGAAGCCGCGGCCGTCTCGGGCAAGATTCCGCATTTGTCGCCCGCACGCATCGACGAGACCCTTGACGGACTGTTCGCAAAGGTCTTGGCGCGAGAGGCGGAACTCAAGGTCCAGAAGGTCGACGACTGGAGACCGCTTCTGCTTAAGGACAAAGTTTCCGATTCATACTGCCCCACGCTCTTTGACTTCGCCGTGCGCGATATGATGGAATACTATGAGCATGGTGAGGTTTTGGACGCAAAGTTGAAGAAGGCGCTGGCCCTATACGACAGACAGATGTCGTTCCATCGCGGGAGCGGGAATGTGGATGCGCTTGCGATGGCCGAACTGAAGCGCGCGGAGTACATATACGAAAACAGCGGAAAGCCGTCCGATGAAAGAGTGGCCGAGTTTGCGTCGTTTCTGGACGGATTCATCGCCCGCTACGAGGGCAGGACCTCCGTTGTGGCCGTTGCCGCGGACGAGAAGGCGCATTTGATCAAGTACAAGAAAAATAATGGCGCGGCCGCGCATGCTCTGGCCTTGGAGTACGCGAAGAAATGGCCTGGAACGTTGGGCGGGAAGATCTGCGCCAAGACAGTTGCCGACTTGGAGGAGAAATCGCTTGACATATCAGTGGAGCGCAATTGGTGCGTGCCAAGCCAGAAGATTGCGGTAGAAGTCAAAAACGTCCGAGACATCTACTTCCGCCTTGTGCCTGTGACTTTTGAGGAGTTGATCGAAGATGCGTACAGGAGAGGGGACGAAAGCTACAAGTCAAGTCGCAATGCGCTCAAAGACAAGTATTCAAGGCGAAGCGCGGTGAAGACGTGGAAGGAGACTCTGCCGCTGAAGCCCGACTACTCCGAGCAGAAGTTCAGGCTTGGCCTGCCCACCGACATCGCGCCGGGGCATTATGCGCTATATGCCGCGACCGACGACAAGTTCGTGGCCGGCAAGCACCAGCCCCTCTGCGCTAAGTTCGTCACGGTGACGTCGCTCGCGCTTGTGCTTCAGACTGGAGATGGAGAATTCGGCGGAGTGGTGTACAACGCGGATACCGGCTACCCCGTAGAGGGGGCGACGGTTGAGCTTTGGGAATATGGCGACGATCCCGAAAGGAGGATGAAGGTACGCGAGAAGTACGTGACCGACCGCGAAGGACGCTTCAGCGCAGAAGTTCCGAAGGGCGAACGCGGCGCGCTGAACCGCCATGTGCGTGTGGTGAAAAATGGCGAAGAGGTTATATCGCTCAGGGGTTTTGGCTCCGGAACGCGCAGCGAGGAGAAGCAAGACCAGGACCACATCGATCTGTTCACGGATAGAAGTCTATACCGTCCCGGACAGAAAATACAGGTCAAGGGCATCGCCTACCATGCGGATCCCGACGCGCGGGAATTCAGAACGCTCCGGAACGCGTCCGTAGTGGTGATGCTCACCACCATTGGCGGCAAGGAGATCACGATGAAGACATTGAAGACGAACAAGTGGGGTTCGTTCTCGCATGCGTTCACCGCCCCGCAAAGCGGGATGTATTGCGTCAAGGCACGTCTTGCCAGCGGCAGCGAGAGTCTTGGTGAGACGGACATTGAAGTCGAGGAGTACAAGCGGCCAAAGTTCTCAGTTGAGCTGGAGAAGCCCCGTGGCACGTTGGCGCTCGGCGTTCCTGTGAATATCAAGGGGCGTGCAACGACGTATTCAGGCCTCCCGGTGACGAAGGCGAAGGTGAAGTGGAGCGTGGAGCGTTCGACAAAATACTCGGCATGGTGGTGCAGGCTAAACGGACGCTCGACGAGCGAGTATGACCTGGATTATGTCGCCAAGGGCAAGGCCTTGACGGACGAGAACGGCGTATTCACGATCACGTTCACCCCCGCAGCCTCGCGTGAAGCTGATCGAGCAGGCGACCCGTCTTTTGAATTCGAGATCAAAGTGGAGGTCACCGACGATACAGGCGAGGAGCATTCCGCTTCGGAATCGTTCGAGATCGGCTCGGTGGCATGCCGCGCGTTGGTAAGAGCGGGATGCGGATATGACACGGTGTCAGATCCTGTGCCGGTGGAAATTGAGCTCGAATCTCTTTCCGGCGAAAAGATTCCGGTGAGGGGAACGCTGAAGGTGTTTCGCCTCAAGGCGCCGCCGAGACCGGTAAGAATGCAGAGATTGTATCGTGACGACAAGCGCTTCAAACCATGGGACTGGACCACTTGGGAATCCGGCGAAGAGGCGCTTTCGCTTGACATTGCATCCAGCAAGGCGGATAGGTGGACAGGTTCGCTGAAGCTTGGCGCAGGTGCGTATCGCATTGCCTTTGAAACGACCGATCCTGGCGGCAAGCCGGTAAAGGACGTTGATACGGTTCTCGTGTTCGATCCTGCCGCAAAGGGGCTTGGTATCGCCGTTCCCGAATACTTTGCCGTTGAATCCGACGAAGTCAAGGTGGGCGAGACGCTGCGCGCCTACTGGGGCACCGGGTATGGAAATGGATACTGTCGCGTGAAGGTGACGAGCAACGGCAAGCCGCTTCTCGACAGGGCGGTGAGCGGTGAGAGTCCAAAATGGCTATACGAGCTGCCGATTCGCGACGAACACAGAGGACTGATTCGGATAGAGACTTTGTTCGTGAAGGAGAACAGCATCTACTGCAATTGCAAGACCGTATATGTGCCCTGGGAGAGCAAATGCCTCAAGATTACGGCGGAGCACATGACGAGCAGACTGACTTCGGGGAAAAACGAGACCTGGAAGTTCAAGGTTTCGGGTTTTGCCGAAGTGCTGGCCTTCATGTACGACATTTCTCTTGATTCGATTGAAGAAGGTTTTTATTTCCCGTCGCTTGAATTCTCACGTTTCTTTACGCCGCAGATCGCTCCGTACAGGGAACCGGCGCTGCAGAATGGCGTTGGCATTGCTTATAGTCTTGATTTCGATTTCCGCGATTGGAGTACAGTAGGAATCAGCTGGCCGACGTGGAATTACTGCAAGTTTATGGTAAAGCCGTTTCTGGACCGGTGCAACGAGGCTGGAGATTTTGGTTCCGATGGAGGCAACACTTTAAAGGGCGTGTCTCACGATGTTCGTTTCAATGAGGCTTCGGCGGCAGCCGATTCGCGAGTGCCCCGTTTGGACAATGCCGACTGTGATGTTTTTGAGGTCTCCGAGGCCAATGAACCTACGAAGGACCAGACGCGCCGCAACCTCGACGAGACGGCGTTCTTCTTCCCGCACCTCGAAACCGACGCGGATGGAAACGTGTCGTTCACTTTCACGGCGCCAGACGCTCTCGCAGGGTGGAAGTTCTTCCTCTTGGCGCACGACAATTCGCTCAACGGCGGCGTATTCTGCAGAAGGGGTATCGTCACCACGAAGCCGCTCATGTGCGAGCCAAACGCGCCGCGCTTCGTGCGCGAGGGCGACGACTTCCTCTTCCCGGTCAAGGTGACGAACAGAGAGAATAAGCCGCAGAGTGGGGTCTTGGAGTTTAAAGTTCAAACTTCGAACTTTAAACTTCAAAATCTGAACTTCTCTCTCGCGCCTCGCGAGGCGAAGACGTTCGAGTTCCGGTTGAGGATTCCTGAGGGATGCGGTGACCTGAAGTACATCGCGAAGGCGAAGAGCGAGCTGTTTGCGGACGGAGAGGAGGGCAGGCTGCCCGTCCTCTCCCGTCGCGTGATGGTGAGCGAGGCTGTGCAGCTCAGCGCGCGCGGGAACGAGACAAAGAAGTTCCGCTTGGAGAATCTTGTAGGCAGCAAGGGGTCGGACACGATTCGCTACAAGGAGCTGACGGTGAGGGCGGTGTCGCATCCGGAATGGTATGCGGTACTGTCGCTACCCTATCTGATGGAGTTCCCGCACGAATGCTGCGAGCAGACGTTCAGCCGCTACTTCGCCAACGTGGTCGCAGAGCGCGTGGTGAACTCGGGCGCGCGCGTGCAGGAGGCGTTCGACGCTGCGGGTGTGAAGGGCGGTGAATTGTTCGACAGGGAACGTCTCGGAAGCGAGCAGTCGCGCTGTCGCATCATGCTCTACAAGGCGAGGAACGACGACGAACTCTGGCCTTGGTTCCCGGGAGGACCGTCCTCGAAGGAGATCACGCTCTACATCCTCACCGGGTTCGCGAGGCTGGGGTGTCCATCGGAAGCGCCAGAGGCGATTGCGGCGCTTGACGAAGCGGTCTCTTGGGACGTCAAGCGCCGGCTCAAGGACGAGGGCGCGTCGTTCCGCGTGGGCGATCTCGAAGCGCGCTGGCTCTATCTGCATTCCTTCGCAGGGATCCCACAGGCCGAGGACGAGAAACTTGCGCCGCTCATAGTGGAGCATCTGCGCAAGGAGTGGACGGGCCTCTGCCTTGAGGTGCAGGCGCTTGCGGCGGTGGCGCTGAAGAGGATGGGCGAAGAGGCGCTCGCGAGGAAGATAATGGCGTCCGTCAAGGAGCGCGCGATTGTTTCGGAGGATGATGGAATGCACTGGAACGATCGCGGCGCGTTATCCACGGGCGTGTTCTCCGCGGCGGCGTCCGCCCAGGCCGCCGCGATGGAGGCGTTCCGCGAGGTGACGGGCGACGAGGCGAGCGTGGAGGCGTGCAGGGTGTGGCTCTTGAAGGAGAGGCGCACGCAAGGGTGGGGAACGACTGCGGCGACGGCGGATGCCGTGTACGCGCTGCTGTTGGGCGGCGGTCACGCGGGACGCGTGACCCTACCAGGCGGCGGTGCAGTTGCGGAGGTGGCGATAGGGGGCGAAAGGGTGAAGGCGGAGAGATCCGCTGCGGAAACGGGGATGTACAGTGTGCGCTATGCGGCGGACGCCATCAGGCCCGAGATGGGTGAGATTGAGTTCAAGGGCGCAGGCGGGGAAGGCGTTTCCTGGGGCGGCGTGGTGTGGACGTACTATGAGGATGCGCTCATGGTGCGCGCGCACGAGCCGAAGGAGCTTCGCGTCGAGAGGCGTTACTTCAAGAGGGTGCGCGGGAATGGCGGGCCGAAGCTCGTGGAGGTCGAGGGTGCGCTAGAGCCGGGCGACGAGATCGTGGCGAGGCTTGTGATATCGAGCGACCGTGCGTACGAGTGCGTGCACGTCACGGACGAGCGTCCTGCCTGCGCGGAGCCGGTGGACGTGATTTCGCAGCACCATTGGAGAGGCGGCGCGGGCTACTACCAGACGACGCGCGACACCGCCACGCACTACTACATCGAAAGGCTAAAGAAGGGCAGAACTGTGATCGAGACATCGTATCGCGTTCAGCAGAGCGGCACGTTCTCTTCGGGGCTCGCCACGATAGAGTGCATGTACGCTCCCGAGTTCACCGCGCATTCAGCCGCATGCGAACGCACCCGCGTCAAGCGGGCCCTCCAGCCACTAGGCACTAAGCACTAGGCCACAATCGGGTGGCCCGCTGAATTTATGCAAAACTTTCAGAAAACCCCTTGTCAGCCCGCATGTTAGATGGTATAATATCTAACATGAAAAAGACACAGCCATCCGACGGCCGCACGAGGGCCGAAATCCTCGCGAGCATCGCCAACCTCCCCGACTCCGTGCAGGGTTCCATAAGCAGCTACACCGTCACCACGAGCAGCGGCAAGACCATCACCTACCACAAGCTCCAGTACTGGGCCGGCGGCAGGAACCACGCGGTCCACATCCCCAAGGAGAAGCTCCCAGAATTCGAGGCCGCCGTCGAGAACGGGCGCAGGCTGCGCGAACTGCTCGCCGAACTCACCGAGGCGACGGCGCGCGACATGCTCTCGTCCGATCCCCCTCTAAAAAAAACCTCGTCGAGATCGCGCTCAAGGGCGCGGCCGCGCTGACCGCGCTGGCGGAACGCGCGGCGGACAGCATCGCGCGGGACGGCATCGGATGCACGAGCCAGCTTGAGCACGGGCTCAGCACGACGGCCAAGGGCGTGTGCCGCGAGCTGTACGAGGCCCTCGTCACGTCCAAGTCGTCCACGCGCGACACGTACGGGCGCGAAAGCGGAGAGCGGCACGGCGGGACCCACGAGAAGGAGGTCGTCTCGCTCTTCGGGCCGGTCGGCCCCGTGCCAAGGGCCTACTTCCACAAGAAGGGCGCGGACGGGACGAAGCACGGCCACTACCCGTGGGACGAGCGGATGGGCCTGCTGAGGCAGTACACGCCCGCCGTCGTCTCTGAGGTCCTGCGCCTCGCCGCGATACACACCTACGAGGAGGCCGCCCAGGAGTTCGAGAAGGCGCACGGCTTCCGCATCTCGCCGGACGCGATGAGCGAGATCGTGCGCGACAGCTCCGACGACGCGGCGAAGTTCCACCAGCCGTGCGAGAGCGTCAGGCAGGAGGACAGGTGCCGCCTCGCCTACGTCCTCGTCGACGGCACGGGCATCTCCATGTTCAAGAGGTACCTCGAGGGCGTCAAGGGGAAGGACGGCAAGCCGGCCAAGACGCGCGAGGTCAAGCTCGCTGCATTCTTCACGGGCTCGATGAGGAAAGGCAAGCCGTGGCGGGACAGGGACTCCACGACCTACGTCGCCACGACGGAGCGGTGGGAGCCGTTCGGGAAGATGGCGCGGCGCGAGTTCGACAGGCGCTTCCCGCTGACGCCGGACGTGACGGTGTTCCTCTCCGACGGAGGGAACTGGACCAAGTCCGTACATGACAACGACTTCCCGTTCGCGGTCATGATACTGGACATCTTCCACGCGCTGGAACACCTCAGGGAGATCATGAAGCTGCTCGGCTACAAGGAGGGTTCCGATGAATGGGCGCAGTGCTTCAGCAGGTGGAAGCGAATGTTCAAGGAGGGGCGCGTCAAGTCGGTCGTCGGCGAAGCGGAGAAGAAGGCGGCAGGGGGGAGGTACGCCAAGACGGTGGACAAGAAACTCCAGTACTACCGCGACAACTACGACAGGATGAAGTACGACGAGTACATCCTCAACGGATGGTTCATCGGATCCGGCGTCGTCGAGAGCGGGTGCAAGTGCGTCGTCCAGCAGCGCCTCGACCTGTCGGGGATGCACTGGTCGCTCAAGGGCGCGGAAGCGCTTCTGCCGATAAGGGCGCTCTACAAGTCAGGGCGGCTCGACGAGTTCCACAACTGGCGCGTCAAGGACCTGGCGCAGGTCGCCTTTGATGCCGCGTGATGCCATCTACGGCATGTCACTGCATAAATTCAGCGGGCCACCCCGTGGGCCTTTTGACGCAAGTCCGTGGGGTGTGGTATAATCTTTCCACATGAGAAAATGTCGCGTATTGCAAAGAGTGTGTGAAAAGGGTCTGGCCCTTTTACTGGCAGCTACGATGGCGGCGCTGGCGAGCGACCCGCAGGAGGTGTTCGAGAATCCGCCGCAGAGCGCGAAGACGGGCGTCTGGTGGCACTGGATGGGGTGCAACGTCTCGAAGGAGGGGATCGTCAGGGACCTCGACTGGTTCAAGGAGACCGGCATCGGCGCGGCGACGATCTTCGGCATGGCGGACGCCTGCACGCCGTGGGCGGCGTCCATCCGGAACAGCCCGACAACCGGGCTTGTCGCCTTTACGCCCGACTGGTGGGCGCTCGTCCGCTTCGCGTGCGTAGAGGCGGAGAAGCGCGGCATTGAGCTGGGCATCCACAACTGCCCCGGCTATACGTCGACGGGCGGACCGTGGATCCCGCCGCGTCTCGCCATGCGCGAGCTCGTGTTCGACGTCACGAACGCGGAAGCGCAGATCTCGCTCAAGGCGCACGCGCTCTTCCCGGTCGAGATCGGGGACACCGGCACGTTCGACCGTCCCGACGTGCCAAGCCGCCGCACCGACCTCCAGGAGATCGGCGTCGTGGACGGCATCCGCGTCCAGCATATCCCGATGGGCTCCTTCACCCAGCCGAACCAGTGGGAGGCGTTCGGGCTGGAATGCGACAAGATGAATCCCGAGGCGGTGGCGTTTCACCTCGATCACGTGATCGGCGAGATGAAGAAACACCTCGGCGACCAGGTGGGACGCGGACTCAAGTTCGTCCTGCTGGACAGCTACGAGGCGGGGAAGCCCACGTGGACGCCACGGATGCGCGAGGAGTTCCAGAAACGGCGCGGCTACGATCCACTGCCGTTCCTGCCCGTCCTCGGCGGCTACAAGGTGTCCGCCGCGCCGGACGAGGCGTCGGTCAAGAAGTTCAAGGCGGACTACGCGCGCACGATCGCCGACCTCTACCGCGACGTGCTCTTCAAGATCATGCACGAGAAGCTGAAGGCGGCCGGCCTCGAATTCGCCTGCGAGCCGTACGGCGGGCCGTTCAACACGCAGGAGTGCGCGGCGTACGTCGACCGGCCGATGACCGAGTTCTGGTTCCGTCCGAACCTGAACCGCAAGATCCCGGGCGTGCTCGGGTGGAACCAGTGGACGGGGCCGGACGGGAAGCGCCACAACGTCGTGGAGGCGGAGGCGTTCACGTCGGGTCCGCCCGCCTGCAACTGGACCGAGACGCCGTACCAGCTGAAGGCCGTCGGCGACTCGCAGTTCTACCGCGGCGTCAACCGCATGACGCTCCACACGTGTCCGCACCAGCCGTGGGACGACACGGTCCTCCCCGGCAAGGTGATGGGACGCTGGGGCACGCACTTCGGGCGCACGCAGACGTGGGCCCGGAGCGGGAAGGGGTGGTTCGACTACCTCAACCGCTGCCAGGCGCTTCTCCAGTGGGGCGAACCGAGTCCGACGCGGATCGTCGGCAACAACATCACCCCGCGCGGCACGTTCCTTACGGCGCAGTGCCGCGAGTCGGACGGCACCTACGTGTTCTTTGTGATGAACCATTCCGACAAGCCCGCCTCGATGAACATGGGCCTGCCCGACGTGGGCAAGGCGCCGGAATGGTTCGATCCAGTGACGGGACGCATCACGCCGCTCGCGCTCGTGAAGGGACTCGTCCCGATCCAGCTCGCGCCGTGCGGGAGCGGATTCCTCGTCCTGCGCAAGCCCGCCGGCTCGCTTGCGCCCACGCGCGAGTCGGTCTACCTCCAGCGCCTGCCCAAGCCGTACATCGGCCCGTCCGCCGCGACGGTCGCGGGACCGTGGCAGATCCGCTTCGGCGAGGTTGAAATCACGAGCAAGGACCTCTTCGACTGGACGACGAGCGACACCCCGCAGATCAAGTACTTCAGCGGAACGGCGAAGTACCGCACCACGTTCACGTGCGCGGAGGATGCTGCTGCGGATGTCATCTCGTTGGGAGATTGCAACGGACAGATCGCGAAGGTCGTCCTCAACGGCGTGAACGCGGGAACCGTCTGGTGCGCGCCATACGAGATCCTCTTGCCGCCGGGTGCGGTGCGGCGGGGCGAGAACACGCTGGAGATCGAGTTCACGAACGTGTGGGCGAACCGGCTCATCGGCGACGAGCAGGAACCGCCCGATTGCGAGTTCGTCGAGCAGAAGGCGTTCAAGAACGCGGGCGGCACGTACCTGGCACGTTTCCCGGACTGGTTCAAGCACGGCCTCTCCGCGCGTCCGTCTAAAGGCCGCAAGTGCTTTACGGACTGGAACTATTTCACGAAGGATTCCAAGCTCGTTCCTTCCGGTCTCCTCGGCCCTGTCCGTTTCTTCCATTTGCCCGTGAAGGTCTC
>JAEEGG010023668.1_pt1 | contig 11979 bp, 9 predicted proteins | sample 9134161 | NCBI WGS metagenome assembly JAEEGG01 (sample SAMN16246543, study PRJNA631951) | gut metagenome | biome: gut microbiome; feature: rumen; material: CR-attached | host: Bos | place: Iran: Karaj | collected 2018-10 | reverse complement strand
CGGATTTTTCTGTTAAGATTTGTTAAATAAGTGTTAATCTACTGAATATCTGCATTTTAAGCAAAAAGACCAATGACAGCCAAAAGGTTCTATGGTTCTATAGTTCTATATTTTTTAGAGACACCCCATATTTTTCGGACTTCCAATTCATAATATATAATATATATAATTATATTATATATATTATATATTATGGCTCTAAAAACGAGTTTTGTAGGGTGTGTTTAAAAATTATAGAACTATAGAACCATAGAACCATTTTAAAAAAGTGATTTGATAGTGCAAAGTATTGATATATAGTAATTTAAATGCGATTCACACAAAAGACTTCAAAAGAATAATGGTTCAACATTTTCCATTTGTACCTATTTCTCCTTGAATTTTCAGAGGTACAACAATGTGTCTCTTAGAGAATTGATGATTTATTTTGGGGGCGGGATATCCAAACCATCAACAGGGCTTTCATTGTCTTGCTATAAAAATGCAGGGATTTAATGAGTTTAAATGATATATTTTTTGGTTCTATGGTTCTATAGTTCTATAATTTTTAAACACACCCACACTATATGAATTGATAATTGAAAATTGATAATTGATAATTTTTCGCTTAGGCTCAACAAGCTAAAGCAAGTGATAATTGAGAAACGAAAAAAAAGATGAGTCCCCGAAATGAGGACCCATCCTTATCTGATTGTTCAAAAAATCTTACGAAGCGATTATTTGCCACCGAAGAGCCAGCATTGCTTTTCGTAGATATATGTGCCGTCACCTGCAATCTTGCTCAGACCAGGGTTAGACACAAGTGAACTCTGACCATAAGGGAGAAGATAAGGCCAGCAGTTCATATTGCCTTGGGTGTTGTTAGGGTTTGTGAGTGTGATATAGTTCTCGCCCATACCCATACAACGGCGAATGTCATTGTAGGTCTCAACCTGCTCGTCAACTACTCCTGCAATGTATTTCTGTTGGAATACGCTTTTGAGATCAGGCTTGCCGAGAGAAGCAGCATATGCCTTACCTGTAGTTGTGAATTCAAATTCATTACCGAGAGAAGCAGCCCATTCTGACTGTTCATCTACAGAAAGTGCAACAGCCTTTTGGAAGTCTTCCGTAGCATCTGCGCCTGTGCGAAGCTCTGCTTCTGCAAGGATGAAATAGAGCTCGTGAGCACTCATAATGTGAACAGGCTGTGAACCAAGGTCATAGTAGGCAGGATAGCACCATGTGGAGCTTTCTTTTGCCTTGTCATCATCGCCAGGTACTGCGGCTACATCTTCAGCATCTTCACCATAGCAGTATAGACCAAGACGTGGATCGTCTGCCCCCATAAGGTCAACTACAGTCTTTGAAGGAGCTGTATATTCGCGACTCCAAACGAATGCAGACCATGGGTTGTCACATGTCACGCCATTGAATTCAGAGACGAGAAGGCCTTCAAATCCGAGTTCTTTTGCTTTGTTTGCAGCCTCAAGTGCCTTTGCTGCAGCCTGATCGTCAACACATGTCTGGTGGATAAGGTAACGTGCCTTTACTGCATAGGCTGCAGCAAGCCACTTGCTCGCATCACCGTGATATGCAATATCAACATTTGCCATGTTTTTTTGTTTTGCACCCTTGGTGAGGTTTTCTATTGCCTTATCACATGTTGCTATGATATCCTTATAGATGCTCTCTTGTGAATCTGGCGCTGCTGTCATGTTTGCTGCACCCTGAAGAGCCTGTGTGTAAGGGACATCTCCATGGAGATCTGTGAGAATGCCAAAGTTTATTGCCCAAAGAACTTGAGCTGCGCCAAGAACGTCGTACATACCCACGCTGTTGGCGGTTCCGTTTTCTACCTTGTCCATCATCTCCTTGATATTTAGGAGATTGGCATATGTAGAGTTCCATACGTTGTTGAATGTGCTTGCAGCTCCAAGTTCACTTCTGTTTCTGAGCTCAGCTTTCATTAATTGGTTGTTACCTGTACCAAACTCTTGCTCTGTAAGAGTTGATGTATAGAAAGCATAGTCGCCTGAAACTGTAGCGAATGCTGTTGCCATGATGGCATCTGTAATCTGCAAGTGTGCAGATACGAGTTCTGCTGGTGGGTTCTTATAGTTCTTGTTTGCCTCGTCCATAGAATCGTCTGAGCATGATGTGAACCCAAGAACAGCAGCTGACATTGCCAAGAATATATATTTCTTCATAATTGTCTTAATTTTATATTATCAATTAGAATGTAATTTTCAGACCACCACCTATGCTCTTTGTTGCAGGAACAGAGAAACGCTCGAAGTAACCTGACATATTGCCGTTACCCTGTGATGATTCTGGGTCGAAGTTTGGCATCTTAGCCCAGATGAGGATGTTACGTGCAAAGCCATAGACAGATGCGTTGATGCCGAGGAACTTAGGAAGGTCGTAGGTAATGGTGAGGTCACGGAGCTTGAAGAAGCTTGTGTCGTAGATACCAGCCTCGGTTACGTCATAGTAGGCTGCATAGTAGTCCTGCTTGCTAACCTCAATGGTGTTCTTCTCACCTGTAGCAACATCAATACCTTCAGCAACCATTGTACCCTCGTGGTAAGGGAGAGATTCCTCTGTCGCACCGAAGTAGTTCATTGTCATGTTTGTACCATGATACATCTTGCCGCCTTTCTGCCAGCTCCATGTTGTGTCGAGAGAAATACGCTTCCAACGAGCTGAGAAGTTAAGACCCATAGTCCAGTCTGGTGCACAGTTTCCGAGATTTACACTTTCCAATGTAGCCTGTGGCAGTCCATCGAGAAGTTTCAATTGACCGTCTTCTGTGCGATCGAAAGCATAACCATAAATGTTAGGGTATGTACAACCTGCCTGGGCACGAACCTGTGGCTCTACGAAACCGCCGAGCATGATTGACTCTACGCCATCTGCGAGTTCTACAACCTTATTATCTACTGATGTCCAGTTAATGCCGAGGTTTACATTCCAGTCCTTTGTCTGAACCACAGTAGCATTAAGAGTGAGCTCATGAGAGTTGGTCCTCATGCAACCTGCGTTTGTCATCATATACTGATAACCACATGAAGGATCGCAAGGCACCTTGAAAATCTGATCTACGATGTCTTGATAGCTATATGTATAGCTGAACTTGATGCGTCCGTTCCAGAAAGCAAGATCCAAACCTGTCTCCCAGTTCGTGGTGTTCTGAGGCTTGAGGCCTTTATTGTACAGAACGTAATAAGGGGCATAAGCTGATGTGCCGCTTGGGAGTGGATAGCTTACTGGAGTGTAAGAATAGAAACCACCGCCATAGCTTGGAGCATAGTAGTAGCGGTCATAGTATTCACCAGCCTGACCTACCTGAGCGTATGATGCACGGAGCTTACCATATGAAAGAATGTTCTGATTTGCAAATGCAGAGAGTTTTGTAAATTCCCAGCCGAGAGATACAGATGGGTAGAAGAAACTGCGGTTTCCACGTGGCATCGTTGAAACATAGTCGTTACGACCTGTTACTGTGAGGAATACCTGACTGTCCCAATCAACTGCTATGCTGCCAAAGAAACCTACGTTGCGTTCTTCGCGTGGGTATTCTTCTGCAGTATATGAAATCGCGTTACTGATAACAGGGAAACCATAGAAATTGAAGTTAGTACCAACATAGTCCCATGTGCGGATGTTTTCTTCGTTAATCTCGTTACCGAGAATAAGGTTCAGTCCCCACTTGTCGTTTGTACCAAAACGACCATCAAGGTTTGCAGTAAATGTATTGTTGAATACATTGTGCTGTGAGCCGTAGTTCTCAATCTCACCCTTGTTGTTGTATGCAGAACCTACCTCTGCTCCAGTCTTGTAGTCGGATGACCACATGTCAAGACCTGCCTGTTCGCGGAACTTGAGAGTGAAGCCGTCAAGACCGATGTTTGGTGAATATTCAAAGTATACGTTACCGAAGAAACGGTTGGTGTGCTGACCGAATTCATCATTGGCTGACCACCAGTAAGGGTTGTTGAAGTTTGTGCTACGGAAGAGAATCTGCTTGGTTGGATCATCTGGATCGCAATATGGGATGCCCTTGAGATTATACTCGGCAGGACAAGAGTAGAGCACGTTCATGATACCGTTGTTGGCACCAGGAGCACTTGTGATTTCGCTTGAAGAGTAGTTGGCAGAGAAACCGGTCTTCCACTCCTTGTTAATAGTCCAGTCAACAACGCCACGACCACCCCAACGGTCCATACCTGTAGAAGGAATGATACCGTCCTGATGTGAGTTGCTGATAGAGAATGAGTAGTTGAGGTTGTTGATAGCCTGAGAGATGCTCAGGTTTGTATTCTCTGTGCAACCTGTCTGGAGGTAGTCGTAGAGGTTGTCGTATGTCTCAGGAGTAGTCCATCCGTCGAGACCTGCTGCTGCACGTTTTGGGTTGTAGTACATACCCTGGTGCTTGCCGCTTGCCTGAGTATATGTGTTGTCTGTGTTGCCACCATAATTTGGGTCATTTGCAAGGTCTGCAATCTTTGGACCCCAAGACTGGGAAGATGTTGGGTCATAGCCTTTTTCTATGCTGCTTCCCTGAGCATAAACCTGCTGATGCTTGAACTCACGAGACATAGACTGAGCTGAGATATTGGTGTTGAGCACAATCTGTGGCTTGCTCTGACCCACCTTTCCGCGCTTTGTGGTGATGACAATCACACCATTAGAAGCACGAATACCATAGAGGGCTGAAGCTGCCTGACCTTTAAGTACGTTGATGCTCTCAATATCGTCTGGGTTAATGTCTATAGAACGGTCGGAAAGATTAGCTCCTGTTACAGAGTCACCTGTGTCGAAGTCGGCCTTTGTCGTAATTGGCATACCATCAACTACATAGAGAGGCTGGTTGTTGCCGTCGAATGAACGTGCACCACGGATAACGATCTGTGAAGAAGCACCAGGAGCACCAGAAGACTGACGGATATCTACACCTGTGAGCTTACCCTGAATAGCATTGGCAAGTGAACTTGTTCCTGATGTGCTGAGCTCACCTTCCTTAAGATCCTGAGACGCATAGCCCAGAGATTTCTTTGAACGGGTGATACCCATAGCCGTAACGACAACTTCGTCAAGGACTTTGTCGTCTGCGTCAAGTGTAACTGTCATGCCATTTTTTGCGGTAGCTTCCTTTGTCTGCATACCTACATAAGAGAACACAAGAGTCTTGCCTGCCTCAACATTGATAGTGAACTTACCGTCAATGTTGGTTACAACACCCTGAGTTTCACCTTTTACTTTTACGGCTGCACCGATGACAGGCTCGCCGTCCTGAGCAGAAATGACTGTACCGCTGATTGCTGACTGTGCGAGGGCAGTCACTGCCGTCATCATGCACAGAAGCATCATTGTTAGTTTTCTTTTCATAAATACTCTTACTTGATTAGTTTATACATTTTTATACTAAAATCTTTTTACCTGTTTCATTTTGTTGGCAAAATTAATATTTTTTCTACAAAAATTGCAGTTTTTATGCAGAAAAATGCATATTTTGTTACTTGGGTTGTCAAAAGGGAACAAATCTCTGGAAAAAAGTAACATTTTTAATTATTCCATTGCTTAAAAAAGATAATTTTATACTTCCCAAAAACAATTGAAAATTGCTTTGGCGAATGATTTTTAATTAAGAATTTACTTATACTTGCTAAATTTAGCGGATAACTTGCATTTTGCTTGGTGAGCTTGCTAACAATTCGTAATTATTTGTTACCTTTGTGGCATGAAAGCTTACAAAGACATATTTATTGATTTTGATGATACCCTTTACGATACGAGGGGTAATGCTATCATCGCTCTTGCTGAGACCTTCGATTTCTTCTCACTTGGCAGGTATTTTGATAATCCACAGGATTTTTATGATAGTTATTGGAAGACGAACCTCGCCCTCTGGACTCAGTATAATAAAGGTGAGATTGACAGGCAGTATCTCATCGTGGAGAGATTCCGCCGTCCGTTGAGCGAGGGTAGGGGACTTGAGAATGTTACGGAGAAGTTTTGTCTTGAGGTAAGTGATAAGTTCCTTGATTTCTGCTCTAATAAGCCTGGTACGGTCAAGGGCGCAACGGAACTGGTGGAGTATCTAAAGGGCTTAGGATGTCATTTGCATATCTGTAGTAATGGCTTTCATGAGATTCAGTATAAGAAACTCCGTGCCTGCGGACTCTATGACTATTTTGATACAGTTATCCTCAGTGAGGATGCGGGAGCTAACAAGCCTTCGAAGAAATTCTTCGACTATGCCTTTGAGAAGAGTGGGGCAAAGGTTGAGACCACGCTGATGATAGGCGATAACTACATTGCCGATATCGAGGGCGCCATGGATGCCGGTTTGGACACAATATTATATAATAGATGGGATGCAAGCTTTGTGCCTCCAAGAAAGCCTACCTATATCGTTAATGAATTGGGGGAGATAATGAAGTTGTTATAGTACTATGCTTAGTAATAATACATTGATATTTATTGCGGCTTTGTTGCCAGTGCTCATAGCGATATATATTATATACCGCAAGGACAAGAATAATCCGGAGCCTACATGGCAGTTGGTGAAGGCTTTGTTCTATGGCGTACTTTCTGCGCCGTTATCGTTTCTGCTTTCCGTTCCTTTTAAGGAGATAGGTCTGTATAGCGAGGAAAGCACGACGATAACAGGACAGTTGGCATTGGCTTTCTTTGGGGCTGCTATTCCAGAAGAATGTTTCAAATTCCTAATGCTGTGGCTTGTGGTAAGGAACAATAAGTATTTTGATGAGCATTTCGACGGAATCGTATATGCAGTATGCATAGGAATGGGATTTGCAGGAATCGAGAATGTGTTGTATTTGTTTGAAAACTATGACAATTGGCTGGGTGTCGGTATCATGCGCGCATTATTCGCCATACCCGGACATTTCTTCTTTGCCATTATCATGGGATATTTCTATTCCTTGGCACACTTCGCAAGTAATGTTGGTAAGAAACCGATGTATCTGATGCTTGCAATCGGAATACCTATATTGGCTCACGGACTTTATGACGGATTCCTTATGGTGCAGTCGGTACTTCCTGATATTGCGTGTCTGCTGAGTATTGCTGTGCTGATTCTTCTTAACCGTTTACGTAAGGTTTCAAACAAGCATATAGCAAATCTCCTTAGAAAGGATGGAGTGGCTTGAATTTCGAGGTTAGGGGTTAGAGGTTAGAGTTTAGAAAAAAATAGAAGCTTATGAAAAGAATTTTTTGTAATGTATTGATGTTTGCATCGGTTATTGCGATGCTATTGTCTTGTGAATCCAATGTGGCAAAGAAAACGCTGCTGAAGATGGAGGTTGATAATATACAAAAGGAGTTGCCTATCAAATTGGGTAGTATGGGCGATTTGTCGGCTGTTACCTATGAGGATGATGTGGTGACACTAACATATCTTGTGAATGAGACTTTGAGTGATATTGACGGATTGGTAAGAGATTCTAATTTGGTAAAGGAGAATTATCAATGTATGGTGGCTCGAAATAATGCCATGCAGAAAATGGTGAAGGAGATTGCTGGTGCGGATGCATCCTTGGTGTTGCAATACAAGGGAAATACTTCGGGCAAAGTGGCATCTGTGACAATCTCTAAGGATGAATTGGCTAATACTGACAAATTCATTCTTACAGGTACTGCGGCTGCAGAGAAGCTTGTTGAGAATATCACACGCTTGGAACGTAATAGAATGCCTACAGATGTGGGTAACGGTATAAAACTTGTTGATGCATTCTGGGAAGGAGATAATTATATATATATGGCTAATCTTGACAAGAGTATATATACCATCGAAGGGTTAAAGATGGCGAACAGAAACGATATGAAGCAAGGCGTTATTGCTGCATTGTCAAATGATCCAAGTTCACGCACCTTTATTGAGGCTATGATAACCTTGCGCAAGAATATTGGTTATAGATACCAGGTAGAGGATTCCAAAGATCATGTAGATATAATCGTTTCTTATTCTGATCTTAAAAGAATATTAGGTGCTTTCGGAAAGAAATAATTGGTTCAACTTTTCGCAAAGCTCAAGTTGCAGGTTTTAAGGTTTATAGGTTTTAGGTTCTCTGGTCGGAACGCTTATAGCGATGCTGACCTCTGACCTTCTAACCTTTTAACCTCTGAAGTAGAGCTTGCGAAACTTCAGAAAGAAATTGGTATCATGCTCGCTTCCCTTCTCGATTTCTTTTTCCCGAGGATGTGCCCAGTATGTGGCAAGCGTCTTGAGCTTGATGAGCGTCCTTTATGTCTGCGATGCAACGTGGACATACCGAGGACTATGTTCTGGGAGCATCCTTATGATAATCCTTTGGCGAGGATGTATTGGGGAAAGATTCCTGTAGAGAAGGTGACGGCCTATTTCTATTTCACTCCTCAGTCTGCTCAGGCTCGGATGGTGTATGGCGCGAAATATCATGGACGTGCAAATATCGCCCTTGAACTTGGAGAGATGCTTGCAGACGAGATGACTGGATTCTTTGATGATATTGACATCATTATTCCATTACCTGTAAGTATCAAAAGAAGGATGATGCGTGGCTATAACCAGAGTGAAATGATAGCGCGTGGTATTAGTAAGGTTACGGGAATACCGATAGAAAGACATGCCGTTATAAGACGGTATTTTGACAAAAGCCAGACGCATCTGACGAGAGAGGAACGACGAGATAATGTGGATGATGTCTTTGTGCTGAAAGATGCGGATGCAATCAAGGGTAAGCACGTGCTTATAGTGGATGATGTAATAACTACTGGTGCAACCACAATCTCCTGTGCAAATGAGATTCTAAAAGCGGAAAACGTGAAGGTAAGTATCCTTGCTCTTGGATATGCAAGCAAGGCAAAGGCGCAGGAAGTGCATCAACCGATGATAATATGAAATTGGGTGATGGGTGTTGGGTGATAGCGGTTACAACATTACACCAACACCTAACACCCATCACCCAACACCTAAAGTATTCTGAGTATCTCATCCATCTCAAACCCTCGTGAGAGGGCGAAGCGAATGAGCTTGCCCCTGATTTCGTATTCCGATTTCCCCGTTACGGTCTTGCGCTTAGCCTCAAGTAACGGACGAAGTATCTCCTCATAGTTCTTTTCATCCACTTCATCTAGAATCGGATTATAGATGCTGCTTGGGATTCGTTTCATGTAGAGAGCCTGCTCTACCTTCTTGCGCCCCCAACCATTGAACTTTATCTTTTCCTCAACAAAACAGCGTGTGTATCTCTCCTCGTCGATGAATTTCTCCTTTAGAAGATATTCCATTATACGAGCCTGAACACTTTCGTCTATTTCCCAACGACGCATCTTATCGAGCATTTCCTGTTGGCAATGCTCTCCACGTGCACATAATGTCGTGAGTTTGTTGAGTACTTGTTCTTCGGTCATGTTTTTTTAGAGGTTAGAGGTTAGAGGTTAGGGGTTAGAGTTTAGTGTTTAGAGTTTAGAGGTTAGAGGAGGCACATTACACACTAATCTCTAAACACTAAACACTAAACTTTATTCGACTATAGGCTTATACTTCGGTACAAGCATCTTCATCAATGTCCAGGCGATGAGGTAGGCAACTGCACAATAGCAGAAGATAATCATGTAGCCGGCTGGTTTGCCTGTTACTCCGAAGAATGTGAAGGCATCGCCCTGACCTTCTGCGTATGTGAAGAGCTTACCAGAGCCCTTGTTGATAAGGAATGAGCCAAGTCCACCGAACATAGTACCGATACCTGTGATAGTCGCAATGGCACTCTTAGGGAACATATCTCCGATAGTAGAGTAGAGGTTGGCGCTCCATGCCTGATGACCTGCACCTGCAAGACCGATTATGATACATGGCAACCAAACGCTTACACCTGCAAGTGGCTGTGCAAACATCGCGAAGATAGGGAGGAATGCAAAGATAAGCATAGCACGCATACGACCTGCGTATGGATTCATTCCCTTGTTCTCAACGAATAGTTTTGGAAGATAGCCACCATATATTGAGAGTACTGTTACGATGAGGTAGAGTACGAAGATAAGCATCTGACCTGTGAATGTATTTGAAGGATAGCCAAGCTCTGAGAAATAAGCTGGTGCCCAGAATAGGAAGAACCACCAAACGCCGTCTGTAAGAGCCTTACCAACGATGAAAGCCCAAGTCTGACGATAAGTAAAGCATTGACCGAAAGTGAGTTGCATGCCGTTGTCTTCAGAAGCCGTAGCATCTTCTTCCTGCTTCTCGTCAGAGTTGATGTATGCAAGCTCAGCCTCATTCACGTTATTGCTCTCGTGTGGGTGCTCATACATGAAAGCCCATGCTGCAGCCCAGATGAAACCGATGGCACCAATGATGATGAATGACATTTCCCATCCCATTGCAGCAGCGAGGATAGGTATGGTGAGTGGGGCAGCAAGTGCTCCAACGCTTGAACCTGCGTTGAACATGCTTGTGGCATAGGCACGGTCTTTCTTTGGGAAGTATTCTGCTGTAACCTTGATGGCTGCAGGGAAGTTGCCAGCCTCACCCATGGCAAGTACGATACGACAGGCGAGGAAGAGATATACGGAAATGGAGGTGAACATCAATGTGCCCTTAACCACATTCTCACCGAACCAACCTGTATCGGCAAGGTGGAATGTAGCCCATCCGCATGCTGCGTGAAGACATGCACCGAGACTCCAGATTACAATCGCCCATATATAACCCTTCTTTGTGCCCATCCAGTCGATGAACTTACCTGCAAAGAGCGAGATGAAAGCGTAGAAAATAGAGAATACGGCTGTGATTGTACCATAGTCGTCATCAGTCCAATGGAAGTCCTTCGAGATGAAGTCTTTCCAAGTGAGCGACAGAACCTGACGGTCCATGTAATTTACTGTTGTGGCGAAGAAAAGCATCGCGCACATCACCCAACGCCAGTTGGTCATTTTGTTTGTTTGTATAGAACTCATAGTTTTAGTTAGGTTGCCCTTGGCCTCTCCTCCCGCCTTCTCCTGTAGAGAGGGTGCCGGATTGTGAAAGGACGATTCCCGTTATGGAATTTTGAGGGTCTAATTTAAGAATCTATGTTTATAGTTAATTTGATTTGACGAGTGCAAAGATACATATTTTTTCTGAAATACAAGCAAGTATTAATAAAAAAAGAAATATTCAATCAATAAAAAATACTAAGAATAAGAAAGATTTGTCGAAGCTCTTCTGACCATATGGAAGAAATTATTATTCAAGATAAATTTTTTATTTATCAAGAATTAGAGAATTAGCGATTTTTTCTTTTTTGAATTTCTATAGAATTTGAGAAAAAGTCGCTTGCGCTTCTGCCAATCACGACAATTCCAAATGCTACGCAAGTAGCAGATCTTCTCTCTTTCGCATTAATTCAAATTTCTCAAATTCTCTAATTCTTGATTAAATTTAAAGAAAAAAGCTATTTACGTTCTTCCTCCCAAGTAAGTCCGTTGCAAGTCCCATGTAAGTCCCATTCACCTCCCATTCTAAGGAACGGATTAGAAGCGAAGGAAAAGCGAAAGAGAAGCGGACCTGAAGTAAGTGAAGAGTGAAAAGTGAAAAGTGAAAAATATAAGCCACAGATATTCGGGATTATAGAGATGTTAATCACGAGCGTAAGCGAAACACTTGCGTAGCTTGTTGAGCCTTGCGAAAAAATCCCTTCAATCTGAGCCCTCTGTATTCAAGAAATAAGGGAAACGGATGTATCTGATGTATCTGATTTTCGTTAATAATGCCTTTGCTGCGCTAGCTTCAGATAAATCGGATAAATCCGTTTCTATTTAGAAATTAATTTTCTGGAACAAATTTTCTGGCCATCGTCGCTAATTTTCTGGAAAGCCCAAGCACTGCAAGGTGCAATTTTTGTTTATTCCGTGCGTTCCGTGTTCAAAGAATAACTTAATTTCTTAATCTCTTAATCTCGCTTAGTCTTGGAAATACACTCGCTTAACTCGGTTGCTGATGCCTGTCAGTACCTC
>JAEEGG010023664.1_pt1 | contig 11980 bp, 7 predicted proteins | sample 9134161 | NCBI WGS metagenome assembly JAEEGG01 (sample SAMN16246543, study PRJNA631951) | gut metagenome | biome: gut microbiome; feature: rumen; material: CR-attached | host: Bos | place: Iran: Karaj | collected 2018-10 | reverse complement strand
GACACGGAACACATTGCTCTTCAATTTGCGGAAGCATGTCCGTCAGGCTTCATCTTTCATATCTTGGTTGGTGCATTGAACCCCGACAGCGAGAGAATAAAGAAAGTTTCCGGGAACAATATTGTCATTCATCAGAATGTGTCAGATATGCGTAGCTTTCTTGAAAAGATGGATATCGCTGTTGCTGCTGCAGGCTCAACACTTTATGAGATCTGTGCCTGCGGCGTTCCTCTGATTACATACGTCATCGCAGAGAACCAGATTCTTGGCGCAGAAGCATTTGAGCGGCTCGGATTAGCAGAAAACCTCGGCGACATGAGAGAGAAGGGCAATGCCGCTCAATGCATACTTGGCGCTATTGAGAGACTGAGGGATGACTACAATCGCAGATGCGAGATGGGACATCGTATGCAAACTATTATAGATGGAAAAGGCGCCAAGCGATTGTGGTCGTTGCTTTATGCGGAGTGAGTTCTCAACAGATTCGAATGAGACGGCAAAAAAGCATTATACGACCTTCTCAATATTTGTCCTATTACACTGTTTTTCATTTTTCTTCAGCTATATAATCTGATGTAAACCTGATGTAAACGAAAGCACCAGCAAAGTCCATTTTGGGCTTAACTGGTGCTTTTTTTGGCTTGCGCGATTATTCAAAGAGTCCTTTTGCTATATTATTTCATGTAAGGTTGTTTTTCTTTTGTTTTTTGGTTCCAGTTCTTCTTCCTGTCCCGCCGCAGCAGCTTGTCCGGCTCCATGCTCTTTTGCTCGATGCCGGCGGCCAGCTCCGCCACGCCGTTCAGAGGGTTCAGCGGCTTCCGCTTGCCTCTGCAGACCTCGCAGTAGCAGACGTTTTCGTAGTGCTCCGGCTCCGTATAGGTAGTGAGCACGCCCTCAAAGTTCCGCAGGACGACCTTTCTCGGCGTCTGGCTGATCAGATACTGGGGCATTACGGGGATTTTTCCGCCGCCGCCCGGGGCGTCGACCACAAAGGTCGGGATGCAGAAGCCGGAGGTGTGACCGCGAAGCGCTTCCATGATCTCGATGCCCTTGGAGACCGGTGTTCTGAAATGGCTCAGGCCCAGACTGGGATCGCAGACGTAGATATAATACGGACGGACCCTTGCTTTAACAAGGCCGTTTACCAGCTCCTTCATCACATACACGCAGTCGTTGACGCCCGCCAGGAGAACGCTCTGGTTGCCCACGGGGACGCCGGCGTCCGCCATCATCTCGCAGGCCTTGACCGCCTCCGGGGTCAGCTCCTTCGGGTGATTGAACTGCACGTTGAACCAGATCGGATGATATTTCTTGATCATGGCGCAGAGCTCCGGCGTGATGCGCTGCGGGCATACGACCGGCGTGCGGGAACCAAAGCGAATGACCTCCACATGAGGGATGGAACGCAGCTGGGAAAAAACCCACTCCAGCTGCGCGTCGGAGAGCATCAGCGGATCTCCGCCGGAGACCAGAACATCACGCACCTCCGGATGATTCCTGACATAGTCGATGCCCTTCAAGACCTGTTCCTTCGGGACGTTGGAATCGTGCTGACCGGTGAACCTCCGCCTGGTGCAGTGACGGCAGTACATGGCGCACTGGTCCGTAACCAGAAGAAGCGCCCGGTCCGGATACCGGTGGATCAAACCGGGAACGGGGCTGTACTCGTCCTCGGCCAGGGGATCGGCGTTCTCATAGGGCGCGAAATACAGCTCTTTATCGGTGGGGATCGCCTGCTTGCGGATCGGGTCGTGGGGATCGTCCAGGTCGATCAGCGAGAGGTAATAGGGCGTCGCCGCCATGCGCATCCGCCCCAGCGTGACGCGGATGCCCTCCCGTTCTTCCTCTGTCAGCGTCAGGCCGTACCGGTCCAGATCTTCAATTGTCGTCGCTCTGTTTGCGACCTGCCAATGCCAGTCGTTCCACTGCTGTTCGGGGACCTCGGCAAATAGTCCGTTTCTCGTTTTCATAGTATCCCAACCTTCCGGTGCTGATCCTGCTAGAGAGGCAGATGCGAGTGGATATCAAAATACAGTCCTTCCAGGATCTCTCGTTTTTTTGTTTCGTTTCCGTTGACCACATGGATCCCCAACTTGTTGATTCTGGGATCCATACAGTCCATGATGTCCCTGTGCAGTTGATCCGATTTGCGCTTTTCCAGAGGCGTTCGCAGCATAAGATCCAGGATCGCCCGATTGTTATACGGAACCGTGATGTTGTTGGAAACCTTGTGCTCGCCGGACAGAGCCAGGCCGCCCCATCCGCCGAATACGTTTTCCCACACGAAAAACTCGCTCCACGGATACTGCGTCTCCCGGATCGCCTCCGCGAGCTTGGTTTCTTCCAGATACCGCTTGAATACCCGGTCTGTCCGCAGCGCGTTCCAGCGGTCATAGGTGAAGATCTTATACATGCTGGTCAGCATCCTGGCCGTCATGACCGGCGGCAGCTTGTCCTTGTTGTACTTGGCGTAGCGGCTGGCCCTCGCCACCTCGGAGACCCAGGACTTTACCTCAATGTCGGAATGGAACTGGTCAATGAGGCTGATCCGCTTACATACGTCGTTTCGATTGCCCTTTCCTAGGTACCCGTAATGCCGCTCGATCAGCGCGTCCACTTCGCGGAAATCGTCATAGTGCGATATATCGGTGTCGATCTCGTAAATCTCGTGCTGCAGGCCCAGGGATCGGCAGATCTTCTGCGCCGCATAGGCGTCGGTTGCCTCCCGGGGGAGGGAAATATAGCTGTAAAATAAAAACCGCTCCTGAACGTCGGAAGCGCAGGCCAGGGTCGTCTTGCTGTCCGTCCCGCCTGTCAGGGAAACCGCCGGATGCGCCCATTTTTGCGCGATCAAAACCATGTTGTTGTGAAGCAGCTGCGCGGCCCGGCTTACGAGGGAGGCATAGTCCGGCTCAACACGGTATTGCTCCCGAGGATAGAAGCGCTCCAGCGTGACGGTCTTGTTTTCGATCCGCACTTCCACATTGGGAACGATTCGCCTGACTTCGGCATAGGGAGACAGATCGTAGGGAAGATACAGGCCGTACAGCAAAAAAGTCCTTGGCTTTTTCAGCGCGGTAATATAAGGATCTTCTTTCAGAGCAGTCAGATCCGCGATCATCTGGGCGTGAGAAGAAAAATACACCTTCCCGCCGATGACTCCGTAATAGGCTCCCATCATGCCGGCGCAGTCACAAATGGCCTCGATGTGATCGTCGGCAAGCACGAAATAGGTAAAGACGCCGGTCAGCTGATCAAATGCTTCCCGATAAGCGCCCTTGTCGGCATACTTGGATGCCAGGCTCTGAAGAATGGCGATTTCGTCATGCTCCATGGTGAAGGGGTTGTACGCGTGTCCGACAAGGACAAAAAATCTGTTTTCACTTTTATGGATCCATGCAGTCTCCTTCTTGCTGACATACAAGCGAAATTCACCCAGATCACTGAAAGCCCACATATCCCAATTCAGGCCGATATCCCTGCTGCAGATCTCCGTATCATCCGTGAGCAGGTATCCGCGAACATATAATTTTTCTTTCCAGTTATGTGCCAAAGAAATCACCTTTATCCGTTCTGCTTATGCTTTCTGGAGCCGTTCTGATTGCTCTTACAAGCGATCAGAGAGAAAGGCCCGCCAGCTTGTCGCAAAAACGTATCCTTGTCCCTCTCTGCATCAGCATTTGTTCTGCGTAAAACTCGGCGTCCCAATTTCCTTCTATCAAGATCGGACCCGTTTCCGTTACCGCAATGTCCCAGGAAGAATATCGCATTTCCGGCGTGACTGCCGCTGCTTTCAGCGCAAGCTCCTTGATCTGCTCCCACATGGGGATCACGAAGCCGACAATTTGCCTGCCGGTTACCGGATGAAACACATATTCTCGAAAATGATTGTCAACGGCTTTTGTAATCACTGTACCTGATCCGATATCAACCAGCGCACAGATACCGCCCAAATGAACATTATCAACCGGAGTATTGTTTCCCATACGGAATAAGGCGGTTTGAATCTCGGCCTTGCCATTGATCCACAGCGTAAGGACCTTAATTGTATTGAGCGAACCAGGATTCAGCTGCTTGATGCTGTCGCAGTTCTCGATTCTTTCTTCGATCACACAGTTCTCGTTGAGCTTGTTCCACTCTGCTTTCGCGAGAGCAGGGGTGGACACGTCTGCAATATATGCGCCCTCGCCGCCCCAGGAGACAGCCTGCTTGATAAACAAGGTGGGATGCTTTTCGGCAAACCGGAGGAAAGAGTCAAGACCCTCGCGGTAGTCGAATTGATCCCGCTTCATCAGATCGCCGTAGTAGAGGTGCGTCAAACGCTTGTCGCCGATGCGCTCCCGCAGCTCTTTCGGATTATATCGGTCGAAAAAACGGAACATGTGTCTGCGCGTCATAAATGTCAGCTTCTCCGCGCGGTTGAGGGCGTAAAAGCGATATGCGAAATACTCCGAAAACGAAGTGCCATAAAGCAAAAAATCGGCTGCTGCGCGGAGCTTCATACCCGTTTTCCCGCTGGGGAGGATCTCCCCGGCCTGGACCTTGTCCTCAACATAACCATCAATTTTGGCTAACAGTTTCCGGTAATCCTGAATGCTCATGCTCTATCCTTCAAATTCGAAAGAATCAACTCAGCCAGCCTCTCTCCGTTGCCGTCGCCGACGAAGCTGTTGTGGGGGGTGATGTGCACGCGGTCCGCGTCCCAGAGCGGGCTCTGCTTGTCCAGAGGTTCGTCCTCGAACACGTCCAAAAGCAGCTCGCATTGGGCGTCGGTCAAATCCACCGTGCCGCCCCGGCTGATATTCACCAGAACCGCGTCCGGCCGCAGGAGCCGGGCTTTCACAAGCCCCCGGGTCTCATCGGTCAGAGCAATGGTGACAACCGCGGCGTCCGCCCGGGGGAGGACCTCGTCCAGCCGGTCCAGACCGACGATCTCATCGAAGTGCTCCATGGGCCCGACTGTTCGGTTTACGCCGATCACCCTGCAGCCGAAAGCGGCAAAGCGCTTGGCGCACGCCCGGCCCACGTCGCCGCAGCCGATGATGACCACGGTCTTTCCGGCCAGCTCCCGGAGGCCACGGTTCTTCTGCCAGACATGGCGCTCCTGCTGGCGCTGAAACTGCGCCAGACCTTTATAAATCGACAAAACGCCTGCGACGGCAAATTCCGCCATGGGGACGGAATACACGCCGCGGGCGTTGTGGATCTCGATCCCTTTTTCCCGCACAGTTTCCATAGGCACGCGGTCATAGCCCGCGCTGGTCAGCTGGATATAGCGGAGGTTGGGGAAGCTCTCGATGGGGTGATGCAGAAACAGCCCGTTGCAGACGATCCCTTCCACCCAGGCCGGGTCGCAGGGGAGGGGGCCGGCTTCCTGCGGCATGAAGGAGAGCTCGTGTCCGCTTTTCTCAAGCGCGGGGAAATACTGCTCGGCTTTGCTCCAAGCCCCGGTAATCAAAAGATGCATGATGATTTCAGCGTCCGTTTTTTCGTTCGGCTTCCAATTCGTCAACAGCGACGCGCACGGCGGTCTCCAGCTCTTTTCGATTCTCGCTGAAGAACAGCGCGTGGCGGGCGCACTCTTTCTCCAAAGCCCGGATCTCCCGGACGCCGCGGAAGAAGATCTCCTCCACCGCGTTCAGATCGTCGTAGCGATCCACATTACAGAAGGATCGGGACAAAATGGCCATCTGCGAGCCGAGCCGATAATGCTCCTTGATGATCAGCTCCGCCGGGACACGGCCACGGCCGAGAGAGGCGATCCCTCCGAAGCCGTAAAAGATCCCGCCATACCGGATCTTCCGGCAAAGCAGCTCCACCGTTCCGTCGGTGAGGAGCTCGAACATGAAACGCTTGCCGTAACCGATGCTGAGATCGTTGATGCCGATATGGATCTCGTCGATCCCGGGGATCTGAAGGATCTCGTCCAGCACTTTGACGGCCTCGGGCGTCTCCAGCAGGAGCATGGTCCTGGTTCGCCCGGCGACGATCCCCAGAAAACGTTTTACTTCCGCAACCGTTTTGAAAAACGGCAGCATGACGATATCGGCGCCGGCCCGGATGGCGGCCTCGATTTCTTCCTCAGAAGAGTCGTATTCGTCGGTTTTTTCGTGGATGGGGTTTACCCGCACCAGAAGCTCCGAACGGGTCAGCACGCCCCGAAGAACAGAAATGTCGTGGATCGTATGATGGTTTTGAACCGTGTCAAGGTTCCCCTGCCGTTCAGCTTTGCCGATATACTCCATATCGACAAAAATGCGATCAACCCCGTTGCGTTCGGCAATCAGCGCGATCTCCGGCCGGTTCGTGATATACATGAGTTTGAGCGGCATGGCAGCTCCAAATCCTTTTCTATTTTTCATCGCCAGCAGATCCGCCAGCGTCAGTAGCGATCGTTTTTCCCTTGTTGAAATTGTCTGCACGGGAAAGAACCTTATAGAAGGTCGTAAAGAGAATCTTGCAGTCCAGGGGGAAGGAAACGTGATCGACGTACCAGTTGTTCAGCTCGATCCGCTTGTGCCACTCCACGGCTTTGCGTCCGTTGATCTGCGCCCAGCCGGTGATGCCGGGACGAACGTCAAACATATGGAGCTGCTCTTTGGTGTACTTGTCAATGGTCCAGGGGTGATAGGTCAGGGGGGGCCTGGGCCCGATCAGGGACATATCGCCCTTGATGATGTTGATCAGCTGTGGGAGCTCGTCGATAGAGAGCGCGCGCAGTATGCGGCCGACCTTCGTCACACGCTCGTCGCCCTCTTCGGAATAGACGCCGGAGCCGGTATGCTCCGCGTTCAGAACCATGGAGCGGAACTTGTACATCCGGAACACTTTGCCCTTGAAGCCGACCCGTTCCTGTTGGAAAAACACGGGCCTGCCGGAATCCAGCAACACGGCCAGGGCGGTCACAAGGAGGACGGGGGAGAGAAGGACCAGGGCGAGAACGGAGATCAGCAGATCCAGTCCTCGCTTGACAAAAGCGGCGTATACGGTTCTCTTTGCGTTCAAGGCAGACCCCACCTATCCCGGATCGTGCGTCGTTCGACCCTGCTTGACATAACCCAACACTTTATTTATAACACACGAATCTGGAAAAAGCAATTCTGAATTATATAACATACGAGAGCAAGATGATGATCCGGATCCGATACGGTCTTCAGCTTTTCCTGCGCCTGCTTTTTTGCGCCTGACCGGAGCGGAAGCTGAAGGCGAGGCCGATGGCGCTGAGAGCCAGCGCGATCAGCAGGGCAGCGGAGCCGTCGTACATGGGCAGCAGATAGCGGGGCCCCTTCCCGGCGAAAAAGCTGCTGAGCCGGGGGAACAGGGGATGGGGGTTCATACTCAGATAGGCGTAATAGCCCAGGAAAGAAGCAAAACCCGCCAGCGGGGCCGTGAGGAAGAGCGGCGGGATCGCGAAAGCGACCGCCAGGGACAGCACATCCGCCGCAAAGAAGTAGCGGTCGTGCATATGGGGCAGCAGGAAGGGGATCCCGATGGCCATGAGCAGAGCCAGGAGCAGGATCGAGCGATCCGTGAGGCTCTTGCGTTTGAGGTAGGCCACGCCCAGCAGGTTCAGGAGATAGAGCACCGCCGCGCAGACGGCCATGGCGGCTGCGGAGCCCCGCCGTTCGTCCGGGATGTTCCAGAAAATGGCGAAGATGGAGGGAGAATTGTAATTAAGCCCTTCTCCGATGGAGCCGGTCTGCTTGGCGTAGAAAATCAGGGTGTCCCACAGCGGGCAGCCCAGCAGCACCGCCGGCAGGAGCAGCAGAACATAGGTCAGAGGGAAAATGAGAAGATGCTTCCACTTGTATTTTCCGGCTATCAGCAGCACCGCGCAGATGGGCAGCACGAAGACGGACTGGAGCTTGAAGCAGAAGGAGAAGGCCATCATGACCATGGAGCTCACCGGCCGATCCTCCAGAGCCAGCCAGATCCCCAGCAGGGCAAAGGCCACGTAGATGCTGTCGCACTGGCCCCAGAGGGCCCCGTTGAGCAGTATCGTGGGCCAGTACAGCACCGTCAGGAAGGAGGCGGCGCGCAGGACGGGATTTTTGGTAACGCGGCCAACCAGCTTCATGACGGCCCAGGCGATCAGCACGTCGAAGGCCACGCTCAGCAGCTTGATGAGGTACAGATCCCGCGCGGGCAGGTAGGAAAAAAGAGCCAGGAAGTACAGATATGGCACATGGTAGTTGCAGCCGAAGGGGAGCTCCGCGAAAGCGCGGAAGCCGCCGCTGCTGCGGTAATACTCCACCCAGATATGCAGAAAGCCCCGGTAGTCGTCGGTTTCATAATCAAAAACCGCCGCCCGCAGGGCAAAGGCAACGGCGACCAGGACCGTGCAGAGCAGCGCGGTGCCGGAGCCCTTCAGCAGGCCTTCCCGATACAGCAGCCAGAGGGCCAGCGCCGATTCCAGTATCAACAAAAACAAAACCAGAGCATCCATCCGGAACATCCCCCGAAAAGCATGACAGCGGGAGCATAAACTCCCGCCGAAAAAAATCAAAAGAACCGCTTGACAAGCACAGGACAGTAATGGTAAAATACCTTGCTCTATGTGCAGAGAAAGGGGCCCACTGCCCCATCCTCTATCTGCATGTAGTATACCAGCATTGCGCCAGTAAATCAATGCCGGGGCGTGCAATTCTGACAACCGCCCCGGGCGTTCGCAATAAGGATAAGGAGAGTGCACCAATGCCAAAAGATGTTCTCTACGGCAAGACTCTGCGCAAGAGCTTTGCCCGCACCCCGGAAATCCAGGAGATGCCCAATCTGCTGGAGATCCAGAAGAGCTCCTACAAATGGTTTTTGGAGACCGGCCTGCGCGAGGTGTTCAAGGATGTGGATTCCGTCACGGACTACTCCGGCAACCTGGAGCTGAGCTTCATCGACTACTCCATGGACGACAAGCCCAAGTACAACGAGGAAGAGTGCAAGGCCCGGGACGCCACCTATGCCCGCCCGCTGAAGGTGCGGGTGCGGCTGCGCAATAAGGAGACCGAGGAGATCAAGGAGCAGGAGATCTTCATGGGCGACTTCCCCGTGATGACCGACGGCGGTACCTTCATCATCAACGGCGCCGAGCGCGTCATCGTCTCCCAGATCGTCCGTTCCCCCGGCGTGTATTTTGACAGGACCCTGGACAAGTCCATGATCGCCATCTACGCGTCCACGGTGATCCCCTATCACGGGGCCTGGCTGGAGTATGAGACCGACGCCAACGATGTCTTCAACGTCCGCATCGACAAGAACCGCAAGCTCCCCATCACCTGGTTTCTGAAGGCCATGGGCGCCTACGACCCGGCCCGTCCTGCCACCTGGCTCAGCTGCGTGGAGGATCCCTTCGTGGGTTCTACCACCAACGAGCGGCTGAAGGAGATCTTCGGGGAGGACGAGCGGCTCATCGCCACCCTGGAGAAGGACAACTGCCCCACCCGGGAGGAATGCCTGCTGGAGATCTACCGGAAGCTGCGCCCCGGCGATCCCCCCACGGTGGAATCCTCGGAGAGCCTGCTGGACGGCCTGTTCTATGACCGCCGCCGCTATGAGATTTCCAACGTGGGCCGGTACAAGTTCAACAAGAAGCTGTCCCTCTATCCCCGCATTGCCGGCTATGAGCTGGCCGAGCCCGTGGCCGATCCCTTTACCGGAGAGCTGCTGGCCGAGGCGGGGGAGACCCTCACCCGTGAAAAGGCCCGCCAGATCGCCGACGCCGGCGTGAACGGCGTGACGCTGAAGGTGGAGGGCAAGAACGTGCGCGTGTTCTCCAACGGCATGGTGGACATCCGCCGCTTCATCGACTTCGATCCGGCCGAGGTGGGCGTGAAGGAGCTGGTGCACGGCTGCTATATGGCGGAGCTGTGCAGGCAGTTTGAGGGCGAGGCCCTGAAGGACGCCATCCGGGAGAATATCGACGTCCTGATCCCCAAGCACATCGTGGTGGACGACATCTACTCCTCCGTCAACTACCTGAACGCCCTTGCCCACGGCATCGGCGAGGCCGACGACATCGACCACCTGGGCAACCGCCGCGTGCGCTGCGTGGGCGAGCTGCTGCAGAACCAGTTTCGCATCGGCTTTGCCCGGATGGAGCGCGTGATCCGTGAGCGCATGACCCTGCAGGATCTGGACATCGTCACTCCCCAGAGCCTCATCAACATCCGGCCCGTCACCGCGGCCATCAAGGAGTTCTTCGGCTCCTCCCCGCTGAGCCAGTTCATGGACCAGACCAACCCCCTGGCCGAGCTGACCCACAAGCGCCGTATGTCTGCCCTGGGCCCCGGCGGCCTGAGCCGCGAGCGCGCCAGCTTCGACGTGCGCGACGTGCACTACAGCCACTACGGCCGCCTCTGCCCCATCGAGACCCCTGAGGGCCCCAACATCGGTCTGATCAACTATCTGGCCTCTTACGCCCGCGCCAACGAGTACGGCTTCCTGGTGGCCCCCTACCGCAAGGTGGAGAAGGGCACCTGCCGCCTGACCGACGAGGTGGAGTACATGACCGCCGATCAGGAGGATCAGTTCATCGTGGCCCAGGCCAGCGAGCCTGTGGACGAGAACGGCGTGCTGATCAACAAGCGTGTTACCGCACGTCACCGCAACGACACCGTGGAGGTCAACCGGGAAGACGTGGACTACGTGGACGTGAGCCCGAAGATGATGATCTCCATCGCCACGGCCATGATCCCCTTCCTGGAGAACGACGACGCCAACCGCGCCCTGATGGGCGCCAACATGCAGCGTCAGGCCGTGCCGCTCATGACCACCCAGGCCCCCATCGTGGCCACCGGCATCGAGCACAAGTGCGCCGTGGACTCCGGCGTCTGCGTCCTGGCCGAGGGCGACGGCATCGTCACCCGGGTGGACGCCAACTACATCACCGTGCGCTACGACGCCGGTGAAGTGAAGGATTACAAGCTCATCAAGTTCGCCCGCTCCAACCAGGGCACCTGCATCAACCAGCGTCCCATCGTCTCCGCCGGACAGCGCGTGGAGAAGGGCGACGTTCTGGCCGACGGCCCCAGCACCTCCAACGGCGAGATCTCCCTGGGCAAGAACATCCTGGTGGGCTACATGAACTGGGAAGGCTACAACTACGAGGACGCCATCCTCCTGAACGAGCGCCTGGTCATGGAGGACGTGTTCACCTCCATCCATGTGGAGGAATATGAGTGCGACGCCCGCGACACCAAGCTGGGACCCGAGGAGATCACCCGGGACATCCCCGGCGTGGGCGACGACGCGCTGAAGTATCTGGACGAGCGCGGCATCATCATGGTGGGCGCCGAGGTCACCGCCGGCGATATCCTGGTGGGCAAGGTCACCCCCAAGGGCGAGACCGACCTCACCGCCGAGGAGCGCCTGCTGCGCGCCATTTTCGGCGAGAAGGCCCGCGAGGTCCGCGACACCTCCCTGAAGGTGCCCCACGGCGAGAGCGGCATCATTGTGGACGTGAAGGTCTTTACCCGCGACAACGGCGACGAGATGAACCCGGGCGTGAACCAGGTGGTTCGCGTCTACATCGCCCAGAAACGCAAGATCTCCGTGGGCGACAAGATGGCCGGCCGCCACGGCAACAAGGGCGTCGTGTCCCGCATCCTGCCCCGGGAGGATATGCCTTATCTGCCCGACGGCACCCCGCTGGACATCGTGCTGAACCCCCTGGGCGTGCCTTCCCGTATGAACATCGGGCAGGTGCTGGAGGTTCACCTGGGCTACGCGGCCCAGGCCCTGGGCTGGAAGGTGGCCACCCCCACCTTCAACGGCGCCAACGAGACCACCATCCGCGAGACCCTGAAGCTGGCCGGCCTGCGCGAGGACGGCAAGAGCGAGATGTACGACGGCCGCACCGGTGAGAAGTTCGACAACGACGTCACCGTGGGCTGGGTGTACTTCCTGAAGCTGCACCACCTGGTGGACGACAAGATCCACGCCCGCTCCACCGGCCCCTACAGCCTGGTCACCCAGCAGCCTCTGGGCG
>JAEEGG010023660.1_pt1 | contig 11983 bp, 11 predicted proteins | sample 9134161 | NCBI WGS metagenome assembly JAEEGG01 (sample SAMN16246543, study PRJNA631951) | gut metagenome | biome: gut microbiome; feature: rumen; material: CR-attached | host: Bos | place: Iran: Karaj | collected 2018-10 | reverse complement strand
AGCAGGGCTACCTTATGGGCCTGCCCGAAGGCGCCGACCTGATGTACACACCCCTTTCTGCGCCCGAGAACCACTACATACGCATCAAGGCCGAAACAGAAATCGGTGAAGACGGCACCCTGTCCGGTTTCATCACCATCACTGCCGAGGGCCAGAGCGACCGTGCCGTGCGCGGCGTATTCAGCGCCCGCACTGCCGAATGGATGCGCAACATGGAGTTCGAACTCCTCAAGATTGCCCCCGGCGCACGCATCAGCAAAATCCAGCATACCGACAACGACAAATACCTGCAGCAACCCGTCACCATCAGCTATCATTTCACCATACCCGACTACGCTGTGGTTGACAAGAACACGCTTATCTTCACACCCCTTTCCGCACGCAACTTCTACAGCCGTGCCATGAGCCACCTCTTCTTTGACGTCACACCCGAGAGCCGCACCCAACCGTTCTCCGACGCTTGCTCGCGCTTGGTGGAAATCAAAGAGACCATCACCCTGCCCGCCGAATACAAGCAGCTGCACTTCCCCTTCATCAACGGAGTGGCCAACCCCGCTGCAAGCTTCGGCTGCCAATACTGGATGGAGGGCAACACGCTCACCTTTGCCGAGAGCTCACTCTTTGGCAAACGAGTATATGATGCCGACGACTGGCATTGCTTCCGCCAAGCTGTAGCCAACCAGAACAAACTGGCCGAGACACCCGTCATACTCACCAAATAGCATCAATTAATCCTTAATAACAACCGATATGAAAAGAATAATCCTCACCACCATAATCCTGGTTGCCACCGTGGCCGCTTATGCCCAGAACACGCAGCCCGATGCCGAGTACAACCTCATCCGCCGCAGCTACAAGGTTAACAGCGACAGCACGATGGACATCCGGTTCCGCAAAGAGATAGTGCTCCTGCGCAATCGTGCCATTACCGCCTATGCGGACAAGGGCGAGACCTTCATCACCTACAATCCCGCTTTTGAAAGCCTTACCATCAACGAATGCTACACTGTGCGTCCCGATGGTTCCAAGGTGACAACACCTCAAAACGCCTTTATCCTGCAGCTGCCTTCGGAATGCACCGACTGCGGCCGCCTCAACGAGCTGCGCGAAATGGCCATAGTCCACACCGCCCTTGAATACAACTGCACCATCGTCCTCGACTACACCCTGCACCGCAACAGCACCCGCCTTACCGAACGTTTCAACCTCAACCAAGACTGCCCTGTGAAACGCTACGAGATACGCTATGCCGATGGACACACCCAAGTGGCGACAAACTTGCCCCAGACCGTCAACGACCCCTACATGCCTGCCAAACAAGGATATGATGTGGAATTCCAACTGGGTGCAAAACCCATCTACACTGCCGAGCAGGCACTGCCCGAGGCCGAAAATCTACTGAATGCGCTCAAAAAAGACAATGCAAAAGAATACGCTGCCGCCATCCGCGACTGGGTGGTTGACTACATTCACCTCAACCCCATCGACCCCGCACGTGTCAACTATGCCATTACCCCCGCCATTGATGTCTATGCCAGCAACTGCGGCACCGCCATCGACAAAACAGGCCTCCTTGCCGCACTCTTGAACCAAGCAGGATTCAGGGCAGTAATCGTTGACAACAGCATGAATGTCTTCGGCGACAAGCCCCTCGAAGTGGAAGTGACCATTGAAGGACTAAAATACCGTCTTTCCGCAACCGACAAGAAACCTCTCATGACCGAAAGCGAGAAAGCCGACGCCGCAGCCGTTGCCTCGGCACCCATCTACATTGACCGGGCATTGGATTGGGAACCTGACACCATCATTGAAAACTACGTGCGCATCAACCTACCCCAGGAAAAAGGCGGTCTCAATATCGACCCGGCAAAACTCAACGCCTCGCGATCCAGCGATGTGCAAGCCCGTGCCGCCAGCGAGTTCTATCACTACACCTTGGAACTGCCCAAAGGAGCCAAGCTCATAGGTGGTGACATCAACATCGAATACACCCGCAACATCGGCAGCATCAGCATTATTATCAAACAGAAAGGCCGCCGTCTGCTCATCACCCGCAGCCTGCGCCTGCGCAAAGCCGTCATCACCAAGGCCGACTATTCCGACTTCCGCCAGCTGATGATTGACTGGAACAACCACCGTCAACTCTACTTCAGCTTATGAACGGCGCACTGTGGGCACTAATATGTGCTCTTCTATGGACAGCCGGCATGCTTTACTTCGACAGCCGCAAGAAAAAGAAATAAAAACATCGACAATCAATAAATGCAGGGGGTAGTTTTGCTCCCTGCACTTATTATGCCATCATGACAAAAGGACATAAGTTTACCACAAGTGCAAGAAAACAGGGGAAACATGTACTAAACGGGAAAAAAGTCTTCAACATAAGCAAATCAAAAAGCCCTCACCAGACCAAACAGACAGCATAATGAAATAATATTTTATTTAATTGAAAAAAAACATGTATCTTTGCAACTTTGAAATAGTACGAATATGAAACGATACATCTTTACATTGACTATTGCCTTCATGCTGACAGGCAATGCTTTGGCACAGACGCTGGCCTTCGACGACATCGGCATGAAATATGGCTACAAAAACAGCAATGGCATCTGGCAGATACCACCACGATACCAAGTGGCCTTTGCTTTCCAGCACCAAGAAAGAAAATTTGCCGTGGTGAAATATGATGGCCGCTGGGGCTGCATAGATGAGTCCGGCAACATGATTGTCCGCAACATCTTCCGCACCCAGGAGGAAGCCCAGGAAGCCGGCGACCAGTGGTACACCGCCGAAGAACCCGGAAAATGGATCTATCCCGCCGAGAACCCCGCCGACCACAAATGGGGATTTGTCAACTACTACGGACAGTGGAAATATGAACCCATGTACGAAGGCGCAGGCAAGTATTTCGGCACCGACCCCATGAGTTTCGCTCCCGTGAAACTGGAGGGTCGTTGGGGCTGTATCGATGCCAAGGGAATAATGATTATCAAAAACATCTTCGAGAACATGGAAGATGCCGAAGAAGCCGGTCACCAATGGATAGTAGGCCGACACTACGACACGTGGCGCATCTCTGTCACCAACCCGGAAAACCCCAACCAGTGGGGTATTGTGAACTACCTTGGCCGTTGGGTCGTCCAGCCTCAATATGCCATGATTCGCCAGTTCCCCGGTGAACACAACTACATCTACACGCAGGCGTTGAAGGGTGGCCGCTGGGGCAACATCGACCGCAATGGCAACGTGATTAGCGATTTCATCTTCAGCAACGAAGACGATTGCGTCTACGCCCTCTCTCAGATAGAACACGGCCGCGACATTGATGGCTGGCGCCTGCCTGAGATGCGTACCGACACAGCCCTCTGGGGTTGGGTGAAAGCAGATGGCAGCTGGGCCATACAGCCCACTTTCTTGGAAGTGTCGCGTTTCCCCAACGATACCGGACTCTACGCCACAGCCAAGTGCGAGAATGGCTTGTGGGCCAGCATCCACGAGGATGGCCGCCTGCTGTCCAAACCCGTCTTTATCCTCTCATCCGAGGCCGCCAAAGCTGGCAAGGAATGGGACGACAACCAGAAAGGCATTGAAGAGGCCGAACTGGGACACTGGCTCTACCCCATCCAGGAGGCAGGAACAGGCCACTGGGGATATGTGGATTTCGAAGGCGAATGGGTCATCCAGCCCCGCTTGGAGGACGCTAAACCGTTTATCTACACCTGGAACAACCGTGTGGCTCCCGCCAAGGAAGAAGGCCGCTGGGGCTGCATCGACCACACAGGCCAGTTTGTGGTGAAACCCATCTACAACAACTCGGCTGACGCCTATGTTGCCGCACGCCAGTGGGGCTCGAAGAGAAAGTTCTGATGGACTATATTATCAAGAACGGAACTATCGTAAATGAGGGCACTCTCACCAAATGCGACCTGTTCATCCACGACGGTCGCCTTGTAGAAGATGCCACCACACTACGCAAGCCTCAGTTGTTCTCTGCCGAGGGCTGTTATGTACTCCCCGGGGTCATAGACACCCATGTCCACTTCCGCGACCCTGGTTTCCCTGCCAAGGCAGACTTCGCCACCGAGAGCCGTGCAGCTTTGGCAGGAGGGGTCACCTCAGTGATAGACATGCCCAACACCAATCCGCAGACCACCACCCTTGCCGATCTCGAAGACAAAGAGCAGATAGCGGCACAAAAAAGCGTGGTAAACTACGGTTTCATGCTGGGTGCCACCAACGACAACATCAGTCAGCTTCTCAACATTGACCCTCTGCGCTACGCCGCCATCAAGCTTTTCCTTGGCAGCAGCACAGGCAATATGCTGGTCAACAAGCCCGACACGCTCGACCGCCTCTTTGGGGAAAGCAAGAAACTGATTGTGGCACACTGCGAGGACGAAAGCATCATCCAGGCCAATCTGCGCAACTACAAGATGGAATTTGCCGGCAAAGAGGGCGAAAACGCCTCCCTGCATCCCAAAATCCGCAGCCGCGAGGCATGCTTTGTCTCCACCTACAAAGCTGTGGAACGGGCCAGAAAATACGGCACACGCCTCCATATCGCCCATGTCAGCACCGCCACCGAGCTTTCACTATTCAGCAACAAACCGCTTGAGGAAAAGAATGTCACCGCCGAGGTGACACCCAACCACCTGTGGTTTGACGACCGCGACTACGCTGAACTGGGCAACAAGATTAAGTGCAACCCCGCAATCAAGACCAACGACGACCGCATGGCCCTGTGGGGCGGACTGGCAGACGGGCTTATTGACACCATTGGAACTGACCACGCACCCCATACACTCGAAGAGAAAAACCGCCCCTATTTCGATGCACCTGGAGGCATCCCCAGCATCCAGCACTCGCTGCAAATGATGATGGAGGGATTCTTCAACCCCGGTGTATGTGAACGCGATGACCACGACGAAGTACTGCAGGAATGGCTGCCCCTTATCGTATACAAAATGTGTCACAATCCAGCCATTCTGTTTGGCATCGAGAACCGTGGGTTTATCCGTCCCGGCTACTATGCAGACCTTGCCATCATCGAACCCGGCGAAACAGCTGTGACTCGTGAAAAACTCATATACAAATGCGGATGGAGTCCCCTCGAAGGGCAAACGCTCCATACCCGGATGCGGCAAGTGTTCCTCAACGGGATGCCCGCCGAGCAAAGCACTGCCATGCCACTGAAATTCACAAAATAATAATACATTTACAAACAAAAAACAAACAAAGACATGAAAAAACACATTCTTGCATTACTTGTCTTGGTATTAATTGGAACCAGCATCACCGCATGTGGCCGTAAAAGAGTCATCGACCCTGAACAGCTGCCCAAAGCCGCCACAGAACTCGTCCAGAAGCACTGGCCTTCATGCGTAATCGACTTTGCCTATATCGACGGACTTGAATACGAAGTGCTGCTGAGCGACGGCACCATTATCGAATTCAACAAAAAGGGAGAGTGGAAAGAAATGAAATGCACCGATGGTCTGCCTGTCACACTTGTACCCGCAAACATCACGCGATACGTAGTGGGACGATTCCCAAAACAACTCATCATCAAATGCGAAAAAATGCGTGGCGGCTATGAAATCGAACTGACCAACGGACTTGAAATCCAGTTCGACATGCAAGGCCGTGTCACCCACGTAGACGACTAACCCAAAAGCATCATTAACCGCTGGTTATAGATGTAGCCTTTAATGCTCGGGTGCAAATGCATCCCAAATGGGCAGAGAATACGGCATAGCCGATGCCTTTCTTAAAGGGTAATATTCTATCAAGCCGGCATGAGAACATCTCCTCTCATGCCGGCTCTTTTTTTACCCCTTTAGAGTTGAGGGTTGAGAGTTTAGAAGATTGCTTGATTGTCTGATTGCTTGAGTGCTTGAGTGATTTGACCGCGCCAGCCACTCAGGAATTAACACAATCAAGCATTCAAGCAATAATTCAATTTCAATTTTCAACTTTCAATTTTCAATTTATTATGGTGGCAGTTGATGGGTGAGGTGCAGTCGCCGTGCCAGTTGTGCATACCGTTGCCGAGGCACATATTGAAGGCTTTGCAGTCGTGGCAGATGCCTTGGCGTGCCCATTGCCGGTTGCGGAATGGCTCGAAACGGGTCTGCCAGACATCCCAGAGGTTGTCCGTGTAGATATTGCCTTGGGCGAAACGTGTACGGTCGATGTTGGGACAGGCGCAGATGGTGCCGTCAATCAGCACGGAGGCAATGTTTATCCCTGCATGGCAGAAATAGGGAGTCTGCCGCACCTTGCACTCGTAGCGACCGAGATAACCCTCGCAGCTGAAGGTGACATTCATTGGCGTGGGGTTGGTGGCGCGTTTCTCTGCAATGAAGTCCATGAGCTGTACAAACTGGCTGTCAGTCAGGTGCAGTTCGGGATTGTTCAGGGCACGGCCGATAGGTATGACGGTAAAGATGCGCCATTGCCCGACACCCATTTGTGCCAGTTGGTCGTGGATGGCTTGCAGATGAGGGAGGTTGCGTTGGTTGACACAGGTGACCACATCGAAGTTGAGCCGGGGCTGCTTTGCCGCAATGGCTATGGCATTGAGGGCACGGACGTAACTCCCTTTGCGGCCTCGCATCCAGTCGTGGTCTTCCTGCAGCCCGTCGAGGCTGATGGTGAGCGATCCCATCCCCGCTGCCATCAGCCGGTGGTGCATGGCTTCGTCGTAGAGCCAGCCGTTGCTCACGAGACCCCATCCCACTCCGCGCTGGCGTATGGCTTTGCCGATTGCCGGAAGGTCTTCGCGCAGAAGGGGCTCGCCACCCGTGATGACCACCGTGAAGGGTAGTTGACGGCTCTGGGTGGGGATGGTGTCGAACGCACGGAGGAAATCCTCCGCAGGCATGTCCTTCTCGCCCCCGCAGTCCTTGCAGTCGCTCCCGCAATGGCGGCAGTGGAGATTGCAGCGCGTGGTGCATTCCCAGAACAGGTAGTTCAACTCGTGTACACGTGTCTCGTTTGCTCTGAAGAGGCGGAAGAGGGCATTGGTGACTGGATTCATATCAGGGTCAGCTGGACTTTTTCAGCACAATGTCGATGGTGTCGGCCTTCATGGGATTGACTATCGTGTCCGTTGGGATGTATATCGAGTCTCTGTCGATGAAGGAATATTGTTTCAAACCAGGCTCCTCCCAAATGGTTGCCATACCGTTTTTGTCAGTATAGTCAGCGACATAACGGGGAATTCCATTCGCGTTGGAATCGCTTGTGTTCAGACTTTGTGCCCATATGGCGACCCCTTGGATGGGTTCGCCCGTATCATTCGACACCACGCGAAAGGTTACCTTGGTGCTGTAATAGTCTCTCATTGGACCGTAACATGCCTGGAATACAAACATGGCGGCGGTGAGCGAGATGCCTTTCAAGGCTTTTCTAATCCATTTCATAGTGCATCTTTTTTTCTATATAAACGCTAAAAGCCCCTCTTTTCTTACACTGGGGGTGAAATTTAACATTTTCCCGTCTTCTTTTAACCCAAATCAGTCGTTAGGGTATTGCTTGATTGTCTGATTGCTTGATTGTCTGAGTGACTGGCGCAGTCAAATTACTCAAGCAATTACACATTGACTCACTTTATTAACTTATTTCAGCGGTGTTCGCGGCCTTCGGCTCAAGCATTCAAGCAATATCTCTGTGGCATACAATCCTGGTTCTTATCTCTAACTTCGCTTTCTGCCGTTTCGCGCGGAATTTACTTTTTATTCTGTGATGGATTGCGCCGTTTTTCGCCAACTTTCGTCAGTGTTCCGATAGTGTCGCATATTTGTCCCCAACGTTCCTCAGTGCGCCTTCCGGGCTCGATGTTGTGTCGTTCTTTATCCTATCGTTTTTCGATATGTTTCCCTCATTTTTCCCTTTGTGAAAGGGAAAACGAGTGGAAAACGATCGAATAACGATCGAATAAATGACGACGCTTGAATGATTGCATGAATGCTTGACGAATTGAAAATTGAAAGTTGAAAATTGAAAATAAACTATTGCTTGAATGCTTGATTGTGTCAATGCTTGAGTGCTGGCGCAGCCAAATTACTCAAACAATCAAGCAGTCAGACAATCAAGCAATCAGCGAGTGTCTGTATGTCGGAATATCTTATATCCCAGCATGGCGATGAAAATGGACATCAGCGGCGAGACGATGTTGAAGAAGCAGTAGGGAAGGTACTCGATGGTGGGGACTTTCAGCACCAGGGACTGGGTCATGCCGCAGGTGTTCCACGGTACGAGCACGGAGGTGACGGTGGCGGAATCCTCGGTGGAGCGGCTGAGCAATCGACCTTCGAAGCCCTTTTCTTTGTACAGTTTCTTATAGATGTTGCCCGTGAGCACGATGCTGAGGTATTGGTCGCCGGTGGCCATGTTGGCAAATAGTCCGGTGGCCACGGTGGTTGAGACGAGCGAGCGGCGGCCGCTGATGCCTTTGGCCAGTGCCGAGGTGATGCTTTGTATCATGCCCGCACCTGCGAGGGCTCCGCCGAAGGCCGCCGCGCAGAAGATGAGGAACACGGTGCTGAGCATCCCCCGCATGCCGCGGGTCTGCACCAGGCTGGTGAGTGTTTCGTTGCCGGTGTCTATCGAGGTGCTGCTGCAGTAGGTAAGCATCAGTCCGCGGAAACTGTTGCCTTCGCCGATTTGTGCCACGATGTCCGGCTGGGCGATGAGCATTGTCACGCCTGCTGTGAGGGCGGAAAGGAACAGCACGATGGCGGCGGGCATGCGCAGCGCAATAAGAACACCTGTGACCACCGGCACAATCAGCAGCCAGGGGCTGATGACAAACACGCGCTGCAGGCCGTCGGCAAAGAGTTCGGTCTGCAGTCCGCTGTCGGTAGTGTGGCAGAGGCTTGCCACCAAGAATATAGTCAAGGCAATGGTGAACGAGGGTACGGTGGTGATGAGCATGTAGCGGATGTGCTTGAAGAGCGGCACTTCGCCGACCGACGAGGCCAGCACGGTGGTGTCGGAGAGAGGGGAGATTTTGTCGCCGAAGTATGCACCCGAGATGATGGCTCCCGCCGTCCAGCCTACCGAATAGCCGTGGGCTGTGCCGATGCCCATCAGGGCAATGCCGATGGTGGCGACGGTGGTCCACGAGCTGCCTGTGACCAGCGACACCAGTGCGCTGATGAGGCAGGCGACGAAGAGGAATACAGAGGGCGAGACAATCTGCATGCCGTAGTATATCATCGTCGGCACCACGCCGCTCATCATCCAGCTGCCCGACACTGCTCCAATGAAAAAGAGGATGAGGATGGCAGGACCAATGGTCTTTATGTTCTGCCCAATGGCACTGTCAATGCTGCTCCAGGGGATTTTATAGAATATCATCCCCATGGCCACCGCCACCGCCGCAGCAAAGAGCAGCGCCGTCTGGCTCGCCCCGTCCAACGCATCGGAGCCGAACTCGCGTATCACGACCACCTGCAGCGCAATAAGAACCACCAGGGGTATCAGCGCCACCGTCCAGTGGATGCGGGGAGAGGGAGTGGGGGAGGGCTTGACCATGTTTCTATAGTCCTTGTTGAGCTATCTCTGTGAGGGAATTGCGTATTTCTTCATTAGAGGGAGGGTTGGGTATCATGTACTCTACCTCTTCGGTATAGTCCACATCCTCAAAGTAGCACAGCTGAGCACGAAACATCTTTTCAGAGTAAAGGTTACTGTAGATTTGGTTGGCACATGCGGAGATTTCCTCGATGGTGAAAAAATCTTTCAGCAAGAAGTAAAGGTCAACATAGTCCTTCCATTTGGAACGGCGACCTAAAGCGTAGGATTTCATGGCAGTCAGCTGTAGGAGCGATGGCAGGCGGAAGAAGGTGTCAAACTTCTCTGATGCCTTAATGGGAAAGGGGTATTGGAAGAATGTTACTTTGACATCGTTCACAATCAGGTTCATTTGCTCTTTCACACGGCGCGTTACCAAGCAAGGGAAACCAGACTCGGTCAGGCGGTCAAGGTTCTTCTTGTGGTTAATATCAGACGGTTTGAACATGTCGAAATCAATAGAACGGCGATGACCGAGGTTTAGTGCGATGGCAGTGCCACCCACAAGGTAGTATTCCCTGCGAAAACTTGACATCACAGATAACAACTCTAGTTGTTTTTCACTCAGTATCTCCTTGTGCATATTTTGACAATAAGAGTGAAAAGAAATGGTATATTTCAGGATAATAGTTGTCTTTCTGACGTCCTTTTGCGGAGAAAAACACCTCAGCCACACGTTTGCCGCCGAGTGCAGAAATCAGGTCTTTGTAGTCTTCCAGAGAACCGTCGTTCAGAATACGCTCCACCAACAAGGCATCGCTGATGTCTTGTTTTTTATCTTGAGGAGTGTACCAAAAGAGTTGTTGGGTCTTGTTTATTATCTGTGACCGAGTCATGGGATTTATAAATAATTTACGATGCAAAGATACGAATTTTTTGCGACATGGGAAAAAATATTTTGGCTGAATGGGAAAATCTTCGTAATTTTGCAACCGATTTTAACGGAATTATTAACGAACACAAATGCCAATGAATCATAGCGCATAGATTAGTATGCACATCATAGAATAGGAAAAAGCGAAGTAGCTTAACACTGGAATCTTTGAAACTTCGACTACTTCAAATTGACATTCCCAGAGTAAAGCAACGACGCTCCCGCCAATGGCGTGGGCTTTACTCGTTGTAATTGAGAATGTCAGGTAGTCGAAGACCTCAAAGATTCCGATGAAAGCGAAAGGTTCCACGCTCTTTTTATGTGCACACATTATTGGAACAATCATACTTTTTTTATTCAAACAAAAACCGAAGGGCCGATGGTATATAAAGGGCAACAAATTGAAATGAAGAAACTTTTTTTATGTATTTTCACTTTATTTTTTGCAGTAGCTGTTAATGCACAATCCCAAAAAACGACTACAGCTGTACCTATATCTAATGGATGTGGAAGCGAGAGTAGTAGAGCGTCACGAGTTCTTGCAAACAAAGCAAAGAAAGTAGACGCTGTTATTACAGGATCAGGCGTTAAAAAGCAGAATGAAAGTTGCGACCAACACGATAAAGATTATTATAATGGGGTAAACAAAGAAAAGGCTGACAAGGACTTCCAAAGACGATCCCCTGTTATGGGTACCGCTGTAATACAAGCAAAGGAGACTAGTGGCAGATCATATCAAGAAGCACAAAAAGATAGACAAACTAGTCAGCAATTACAACCGAAGTGGGAGAAGGAGAATCAACAATGTCTAGATGGAGAAAACTATCGAGTTACTTCGACTGGCAAATAACCCCGTTGCGGCGGATTTGCAAATCCGCCGCAACTTATTGTTAAAATTTGCGATACCCGACCTGTCGGATGTTCGTTAGAAATGGCTTGGGTGAATTTAAAAACCTTTCGACCGCACATGATTGCAAATCCACCACAGCAGAAAACAAAAGAGGCTTGCAGCAGTATTGTGTGCAAGCCTCTTTTTTGATGTTTCATTTTGTTACACTGCGATACCTGTCCGCATCACATCGTCGTAGAGCGGTGATGGGTGGTCTTTGGAAATCAGAACCGGCTCAATGAGAAGACTCACATCGTCGACGTCGCGCCATAGAGCTTTAGACAATTCCAGTTTACGGTCACCATAGGTTGAAACTACAACAGCCACGTCTATGTCGCTGAATTGGTTTGCATTGCCTTTGGAATAAGACCCATATATCAGCACTTGCGGCTCTTCTGCAAAATGCCTCGCAATAATATGCTTGTACTGACGTACTAAGTCTATTGCCTCGTCGCGGCTGAGAGCTGTTCCTTTATCCATGTTTGCAATGTTTTTGTGTTGTCGATAATAAAGCGACATGCATCCTTGTCAAGTTTTCGCGCAAGCGCATCCTTGCTCTCGGGATAGCGTGCCTCGATATTGTATGTCGTGACGGTATTGAGAAAGTCTTTTTGCTCCATACTCATCCTGGAATATAATCC
>JAEEGG010023659.1_pt1 | contig 11983 bp, 10 predicted proteins | sample 9134161 | NCBI WGS metagenome assembly JAEEGG01 (sample SAMN16246543, study PRJNA631951) | gut metagenome | biome: gut microbiome; feature: rumen; material: CR-attached | host: Bos | place: Iran: Karaj | collected 2018-10 | reverse complement strand
CATGCGTCACCTGAGCGATTCCATCCACCTTCAGGAGCGGAAGATGGATATGGAGCAGCAGGAGGTCATCCGGGAGAAAGAGGCCGAAATCACCAGCCGCCGCCATTCGCTGGCCATCCATCGCATCATCCTCTTTTCGGCCATCGTCATTATCCTTCTCGTGGGTTATCTCCTTGTACGCGCCTGGAAGTACAACAGGGCGCTGGAGGAAAAGAACCGCAGCCTGTATCAGGAAATCCAGCAGCGGGAGAAGGCCGAGGCCGATGAGCGCGAAGCCCTGCAGGAAAGACCGGCCGAAACGCTTTCGCAGAGTGAGCTGCTCTACCGCCGTCTGTGCGAACTGATGAGCAATCCCGATGTCTACACTAATCCTGACACCACCCAGGATACGCTGGCCAGCCTGGCCGGTACCAACCGCACCTATGTCTACGACGCCCTGCGCGAGTGCGCCGGAGTGACCTCCACCGACTTCATCAACGGTTACCGCCTGCGCTACGCAGCCCGCTTGCTGGCCACCACTTCTGATTCCGTATCCCTGATTGCCGAACTCTGCGGCCTTTCCCGCCGCACCTTCTACCGCCTTTTTGACGAAGCATACTCCATGTCCCCGTCGGACTACCGGAAAGCGGCCAAAAAGTAGATTTTGCAGGATTGGCACAATGATTTGCAGGGGTGGCACAACGGGCCGCCCCTCTTTGCTTACCTTTGCTTCTGGATTTAACGAGCAATGCGTATGGATTTTACCATGATTATCTCCGTAGCCCTGGCAGCAGCCGTCATCGTCATCGTACTGATGCTGGTGGCCGTCGTCATTTTCCTCCGGTGGCGGATTGGAGAAAAGAATGCCGCCCTGGCCCGGTTTATCCGAGAGAATATGGAACTGTTGGACATAATTAATAAAAATAACTTATGAATAAGATTCTGATGTCACTCGCCGCTGTCCTCTGCTGCACCACGCTGTTTACGTCTTGTAACAAGGACACAACACCTACAGGATTCAAGGACTTTGGCGGTACATGGGTTACCGATGCCTCCGGAAAGACTTTTTCCATCTGGAACTACGGTAAGGCGTGGAACGTGTGGACGTTCAATGCCGACGGCACGGGCGTGTGTGACGTTTTCTTCCTGGCGGAAGAAGAGCCCGTAGCCATCCAGCATCAGCCGTTCACCTACACCGCCGGGGACGGCAAGCTGGTCACCCTGATGGAGGACGGTCCCTGGGACTGGACATACAAGGCCGAAGGCGGCAGGCTGACGCTAAGCTACGAAGGCTCCGGCGGAATGACTTTCGACAAGGCCGATGCTACACAGACCGCCCGGTTTGACGAGTGGGGCAAGCGCGAGCTGCTGTCGGTGCCCGGTCTTCAGGCCCGCTATACCATCTTCGTCTATGGCAACTGCGGCGGCAGGACGGACAACATCATCGAGAAAGACTTCTGGGAGGCGGTCAGACCCTACCTGACGGATTCCACCAAGGTGCGCGTGGCTGTCCTCTACAAGTACGGCCAGAACACCAGCAGCCAGATGACCGACGACGGCGATGTGGTGTGGTTCGAACTGAACAGCGAGACCGACCTTGACAATCTGCACACGGAAGGACTGAACGGTCTCGGCATGCACACCGAGGCCATCGCCACCAGGCTTTACGATCCCAACACCATCCACCAGTTCATCGAGTTCAGCAGCCTTTTCTGCCCCGCCGAAGAATACATTTTTACCATCTGGGGCCACGGCAACGGCTTCGACCCCACGAACGATATTCCCGGCAAATACACTGAAAATCCCGATATCACCAAAGGCGTTATCGGCGACGAGTGGAACGGCGGCGAGAGACTCGACATGTACGAACTCTCGCAGGCCATCAAGGCTACGGGGCGCGCCCCGCTGAAGGCCATCTTCTTGAACAACTGTCTGATGGGCAACATGGAGTCGCAGACTGAACTGCGCGACGTCGCCGAGTACATTGCTTGCTCTGCCCACCTGCTCTCCACCGGCTACATCGTGTTGCCCGCCTTCATCAGAGGACTCATCGAGAAGGACAACGTGGAGGATGCTTTCGCCTATATGCTCAGCGACATCACCCCCGAATGGCAGAATGCCTACAGGGGTGGTGGTGTAGTCCCGGCCTTTAATGGCGATTTTAAGCTGCTGCGCACCAGCGAACTGGACGGCATTATCGATGTCACGCGCCGACTGGCCGACCGCCTCGTCGCCCTCTATCCGTCGCAGCAGGAGGCCATCGACCTCGCCACCAAGCAGGTTTACCGCTTCTACACCGCCAGCGACAACCCCGATAGTTGCTATATCCATCCATTCTTCGACCTCCAGGATTACGCTGACAAACTGGCCGCCAACACCGGCGACGCTGAACTGACAGCCATTGCCGCCGACCTGCGCACGGCCTTCCGCACGGTTATCCTCCAGCGCACAGACGTCAACTGGAGCGTGCAGCACCTTGATCACTATAGCCTCAGCGTCTGCCTCTACCATCAGGATGACTACAATTATGACTTCATCGGAAACGGGGCTAAAATCAAGAGCAACGTCGGCGAGGGCTACGAGCAGTGTACCTTCCACAAACTGACCGGCTGGGGCAATTTTCTCCGCATCAACACCTGCCCGCCCTGGGGCAATCCCACCTGCGGTGGCGGCGGACCAATTAACGCACAATAATCACATATTTAAACAAACAGGCTAAAAAGATAATAATCAAGTAACGATTTTTTTAACATTAAATATAAAACATATGAAACGATTAATTTGCTTAATGATTTTATTTGCAAGCATCAGTTGCTTTGCACAAGATGAGGTTGTTTTTCACAATGGACAAATTGCCAAGGGCAAGGTTTCTGAGGTCACCGACCTCTTCATAAAATTTAAGTATGCAGGTGAGGATGTCGACAACACCATCGGACGTGCAGCCATTGCTGAGGTACGTTTCTCAAGCGGTCGTATACAGGAGATGTCACAAAAGGTTCTCGTTAAATCTGTCAAAGATTGGGAGAACGTGAGAATTGTCACCGATAAGAACGAAGTATTGGGATTGAAGTCTCTCGGACAGATTGAGAAACACTCCAGTGGCACATGGTCGTTTTCTATCACTGCAGGACATTTCAGTGAGAAAACTATGAAAAAGATTCGTATGGAGGCTGCCAAACGGGGCGGATGTATCGTGCTGATGCTGAGTCAGACAAGTCAGTCAGGTGGTTTCTTCCAAGACGGACATGCTTCCATGACAGGTGAGGTTTATACTTATTAATTTAATGGAGAAGCAAAGATGATGAGGAAAATTATCATGACGCTCGCAACCGTCCTTTGCTGCTGGGTGACAACAACAGTGTTCACCGCCTGTACCATTGACAAGGTAGACAACCCAGTGAATTCAACGGTCGATCCAGAGGAAGAACTGGCTGATGCCACCATCCTGTGGTATGGCTGTGGTGGTGGAAACGTGGATGCGGCCATCTTAGAAGATTTCCACAAGTTCTACAAGGCTAAGCCCGAGAGTTTCGACCGTGTGAACGTGGTGGCTCAGTATAAGACATCGCTCAACCCGACGGTCTATAAAAAAATTGACTATGAAACTGTTGTACAGTGGGCCGACGAAATGTCTAAGCTTAAGTCCGAGGAAGAGATGGAGAATATGAATTTGGTGGAGTACTTCTTATTGTGTCATCCAAAGGCTGGCGAGAGCTACCGTTTCGTGGTAGATCCCAAGAAAACGCTGCGTAAGCAGCTGTTGGAAACGGAGCCTTACGGAGAGAAGAATGCCGATATCACCAATCCCGACTCGCTGACCAACTTCATCAACTGGGCTGCTAAGAACTATCCTGCCAAGAGGTACATCCTAGTGATGGCCGACCATGGTGGCGGCTACCTGCCTCATGCTGATTTAGCAGAAGCAACCAGCAGTCCAATGAGCAGTGCACAGCGACGCGGACTGATTTACGACGATGGATATAACAAAAAATGCTTCTCAGCCAAGAGCTTTGCGCGTGGCGTGAGAAATGCCTCGGTGCATGTAGATGGTATCGTGGCCTACCTCTGTCTGATGAACAATTTGGAGTTTCTCTACGATGTGAAGGACGTTACCGATTATGTTGCCGGTTCGACCTACGTTATGTGGGGTGGTGGCTCGGCTTTCTATGCCATTGTTGACAATTGTGCAGCCGGACAGGACACGGAGACAGCACTCTCCAACTTCCTAGATGCCAATATGGACAACTGGGACGCGGAGTTCTATCAGAGCACCGATCCCGAAGCTCCCCTCTATTACGACTTCACGCTGACCAAGACCAGTAGACTGAACGATCTGGCTCCCGTGCTGAAGGAATTTACCGACCGATTGGTGAACACCTACCAGAACGGAACGGACGACCAGCGTGCACGCATAGACCTGTGTACGGCTAACGCCATGAAAGTGGATAACAACTATCCCTTTTACGACATGGGACGATATATCGAGAGTATCTTCTGGGAATTGCCCGACGTGTACGAACCGACATTCGTCTCAAGCATGATTACAGCCTTCAACTCCTGTATCGTCAGACAGCGCCACAGCAAATATCTGACTGACCATCACTATGAAGTAGACTACAGCATGATGCTTGGTTGTAAAGGTACTTATGTCGTTTACATATATGAGGGCGATGGTGCAGAATCTAAGTTGATTGGCGCTTATGTATATTATTCAGACGGTAAACTCGAATGCTATCGTTACGTTGATGACGGTGGCGACAGCAGCGATGGCAACCTGGCTCGCTATGAGCTTGTAAAGACCGACACATGGCCCAGCACCTTTGCCAACACCTATGAGCTGACAACTTTCGACAAGTTGGTGGGATGGAGCCGATGGATGTACCTGAATCCAACGCCGCCACCCGCATGGAGCCCATCATCGTTCAATTTTGTTTTGCCTGAGGATAAAGCGACAGAATTACCTAACTGACAAAAAAATAGTGATCAATGGGGACAGGACCTGTTTCACTCGAAGGCGATGCACGCATTTGGGCTCGTTAGCATAATTTAAGGGATGGGTGACAGAAATTGACGAAGGATTTGTTATCTTTGTAGGCAGAAAATTCATTTAACTATTCAAATTATTAATTTAAAACGCTAAAATTTACGATGAAAAGAACATTTCTTTCTCTCCTGTCAATGGCCTTTATTAGTGCCATGACACTGACCAGTTGCGACGAGATTATGTCGAAAATGGACAATCCCGTGGACAGCTATTTAAAAGTGGATGCTGAAGTTTTCGTAAAGGAAGGTTCGGCTGTTAAACTGTATGCTGAGACCATCAGCGATGCAGAGATAACCTACACCGTTGGCGACGAGAAGATTGCCAAGGTTGAGAAGGTGAGCAACCATGAGGTCAAGGTGATTGGCGTGAAGCCCGGCGAGACCGTGATCGACGTGAAGTTGGCTGCTAACGAGTACTACAAGGCTGGCGAGGCTAAGGTAAAGGTGGTTGTTGATCCTACCTATACGCTGAAGGATGCCGTAGTAGCCGGTGCCAAGTTGAAGATTGGTTACAAGTTCAATGGAAAAAACTGCCTGTTTGCCTACGAGTATGACGCCGAAAAGAAGGAGTTCAATCTGCTTCCCGATAACAGCACCTTGCCCGAGGGATACTTCTTCATCCTCAACTACAACGGCGATGACAAGATTACGCAGTATTTATGGGATATGAATATCAACAAGGTCCTCACGCTGAACCTCTACACCGGTGGCAGCTTTGACCGCATTTACAAAGAGCCTTGTGAGATGACGAGTCTGCAGGTGAACAACTACGAGATGTTGCCATACGTTCCCGAGAGCGTGACTCCCATCGCAGATCTGCAGGCTGCTCAGCTGCCCGACGAGATGAGCACGGGCGACAAGGGTAGCTTCGCAGTGATTGGCGTCATCCCCCAAAATGCCACCAACCAGGTGATTAAGTACAGCAGCAGCAATACCGCCGTGATTACCATCGACGCTGCTGGTAATTTTGAATGCGTTGCCGCTGGTAAGGCTACCATCAAGGCTGAGGCTACCGACGGCTCCGGCAAGTTTGCCGAGCAGGAGATTACGGTGACGATACAGCCTGCAGTCATTGCCCTCAGTGCAGTGACAACTGCCGATATAAACAAAATAGTGACCACCGACGGCTACGTATATGCTTCAGAGGGCGACGTACCCACTGGCAAGACCGCCGCAGCCAAGATTGCCTATGTGAGCTCTACTGGCCACGGCCTGGCACTGGCACTGGCTGACGAGAGTAGTTCTGCCGACAAGACGTGGATTGATGCCAAAACTGCTTGCAGCGGACACACGCCTACCGTTAGCGGCGGAACGTGGAGTTTGCCCACCAAGGACGAGTGGGACAATATGATTACCGCTGCTGGGAGCTATTGGAATTTTGTCCAAAACTTTAATTTGGTATATGGGATGAATCCCTACTACTGGTCAAGTACGGAGGCTAGCTTCAACGCGTATTACCTCACTACCGCCACTGGAAACTGGGCTACCATCTCTAAGGAGTACAACCTCCGTGCTCGTGCCGTCCTGGCATTCTAACATACCGATTAGAATAATTCACTATACAACTTTTTTGAGTTAAGCGTAGCTCTCATAAGCTTTATGTGAAGTTTTGGTTAATATAATAATATTAGAAGTTAGACATTATGGCCTCCCTGCGCTGCGAAGCGCGGGGAGGTTTTCTTTAATACGCTTGTTCATGCACGCCCTTGACGGCACGTCCGCTGGGATCGTTCATTCCCTTAAAGGCGGCATCCCACTCCAGGGCGATGGCGGTAGAGCAGGCTACGCTGCAACGCATTTTATTAAAAGATTTAAGTTTTTCCGAAAAATATTTGGAAAATCTAAACATAATAACTATATTTGCAGCGAAAAGAAAATAATACGATGCGGATTAAAGACTATGGCACAGATCAAAAGCGAGGCAGCCTATCGGGCAGCATTGAAAAGGATAGATGAGCTTCTACCGTTGGTAAACGACGAGACACCTACCGATGACAAAAACTATCTGGAACTCGACATGATTTCAGATATGGTCGAGGAGTACGAGGACGTGCATTACCCCATAGGCAAGCCGACATTGATTGATATTATCAAATTACGCCTCTACGAAATGGGCATCAATCAGACAAAGCTTGCAGAAATGCTGGGATTAAGTACAGCCAGGGTGAGCGAGATTATGAACGGGAAGAGCGAACCGTCATTGAAAATTGGCAGGGAACTGAGTAGAAAACTGAATATTGACCCTGCCATCGTATTAGGCGTTTAATCCAAGAATCACGGAACTCTTATTAGATGTCACACGGTGCCAGGCACGGTGTGATAATAGAATATTAAAAGAAAGAAATAATATGCAATCACATTTTGTAAAGTTAGAACCTCCTTATCAGATTATACATTACGGAGGAGTAGTAGGAATACAGATAGGTACTCTTATTGTAGTAGGTGAAAGCCATCCTGGTGATTATTCCAGCCTCGACATCTTTACCCACAGCCATCCTGTGGTAAGCTATGTTGACAAGCTCCAGTTGAAAGCCAAAATGGCCAAAGAGCGTAGCGGCTTTTGGGTATCCCATTGGGGAGGTGGTGAAGGAAACGTGTGGAGTAAGGTCGACGTGAGCGATGTGGATGTTATTGGCTTATGGGATGTTGATCAAGACCAAAAGAACTGCTCCATGGAATGGATTCAATTCGCAAGCCTTGTTTATGATGGCTTTAGTTATTTGGATGCAAAGAAGGGTGCCTATCGCAAAAACGGCATTTATGATTTGTACAATTACTTGCGAAGAGTTGGATTGGAACCTGATGTTCCTTCCCCTGCTACTTATTGTGCAGAGATTGGTCTTTGTCTGCGTTGCATCAAACATGACGATGGATTTGTAAGGATATTCATACAGTGCTGTGAACTGAACTATATGGACCGTAACAGACCTGTAAGAATTATGTTCTATGCTATGTATGATGAAAAGCATCTTGATAGAGTACTTAAAAACATCCATCATAACATTAGTCAGTACATGTCGCTTTTGCAGATGCGCGATGGTGATGTGAAATTTGTCACATTTGCTGAGGAGGATATTGACGAGGATGAGCTGTATGACAATCCCAAAGATAAGGAGAACCTTGAGAAAATAGTAGAACGGCTTAATGACATCTTTAGCAAGTAAGGTTGCAAGCAACGCAACCCCGATCTGATGAGAAAGGACTATACCAAGGAGTTTGTTAACATTGACAGTGCGGAAACGAGCGTAGCCACCTTGCTCAAACAGGCGCGGTACAACATCAGTAACACCATGTATACTGATGCTTTGCTGATTTATGCCTATAACTGTAATCCCATAGACTATAATATTATAGAATTAGTCGCACGTATTGCCAAGCAAAGACGCACGAACGAAGTCAGTTTGCCAGGCGCCCCTCACGAACTGTTAAACCCGCAGCTATTATATCAAGACCCAAGAGCCAATTACCGGCGTTTAGCCCTAGCTGCCCGTGTACAGATATTAAAGGGTGCGCTTCTGGAGATGTACAACGGAAAGCTTTTCACTACCAAAAACCACTGGATAGGAACGTTTCTGGTAGTTCGCGACCGTCTGGAAAGAGCCGGTTTTACACAAACGGACTTTATGAATATGGCAGATAGCATAACACCTGAAGAGTTTCCTGACAAACTGCATATCAGCGAAAGTACCATGAAGAACTTTACAAAGGTGATTAGCGACCCTCGTGATAGAAATGAGGCCTACTACGACATGAAAAACAATCCACAGAAAGATTTCTGCGAAGAGTTCTGGGACGTACTGCAGAAGTTGCTATAATACGGAATTTCCGTATTTCTACCCCCCTTTTTACGGACTTTTTACGAACATTATACGGCGGTTACGGAAGTGACCGCCTCTTCATTTTATTGTGCTTATCTTTGCATCGTCAAACAACGACAACGAGATCATTGAGGCTTTGCCTCGATAATCACCATTGCCTCAGCAAAGCTCGAACATGTTCGGCTCTGCATTCGGCTCAAGTGATCATTGACATTATGGAAACAAAGATTTTGAAAGTGGTACGCCAAGGCGAGGCCTTCAGCGTACAGTCTGCGAAAAATGAGGCTGGCCAGATCAAGAAGTGCAATATTGTGCTGAAGGAACTGGGCGGTAAGTTTGAAAACGAGTATGTGTGCGCCATGCTGGGCAATCTGGCGGCGTGCAGGTTCTACGAAGGTGATGTGGTGGTGGCCACGCTTCGTTTCTCTACGCACGAGTATCAGGGACAGACATTCCAAGAAGTTCTGGCTACTGATATCGTGAAAGTGACAAAGTAAAACAACAACAATTTGAGTTGAAGTGAGGAGGATGTTCCCGGGTAAATGCGCAAAGATTCCAACCTTCTTCTCGCTTAAAACTCAAGATTATGACACAGATTATTAATATTAATAAGGTACAGACAATGACGTCGCTCGAAATTGCCGAGCTGACAGGTAAACAACACAAAAACCTGATGCGAGACATCAGAAACATGGAGCCAGCATGGGTGAAAGTACAAGGGCTCAAATTTGAGCTCTCGTCCAGAACCTACCAGTTGCCCAATGGCGGAACGAAAGAAGTTCCCTGCTATGTGCTGACCAAGACCGAGTGCTTGTACATCGCCACGAAGTTCAACGACGAGGCACGTGCGAAGCTGGTATTGCGCTGGCAACAATTGGAACTCGCTGAGCAGGAACGCCGACAGCAACTCTGCCTGCCTGAACCGAAGGAGATTCTGCGACTGGCCGACAACATCATCGGCGAGGGACTGCGCGTGCTGAACGAACCAGCCGAGGACACGCTGACTGCGACGCAGGTGGCGAAGACGTTTAATATGAACACGCTCGATTTTAACGCAGTGTTGCGCGACATGGGAATCCAGTACCGCCGTGGCGGGCATTGGAACATCTCTGACGACTTGGCTGACCGCGGACTGACAGCCCTTCGAACGCACGTCAGTTATTCGCTGAAGGGTGAGAAGAAGGTGAAGGTGTATATGACGTGGACGATGGCTGGTCTGCGATTCCTCAACGCGAAATTGGGATACCCAAATTTTTAACGAACACGAATCTCACGAATAACACGAATAACGATGAGTGTACATTATATTTATAAGCAGAACGGGGTGAAGATGATGCGCCCCGTTCTCACGAGAGAGGAGTATCTGAAGTTGAGGAATGACGGGTTCCAGAAGGAGAATGTGGCGCGCATCCGGCAGGGCGACGGGGCGTTGAAGGCGAGTCTGGTGCAGATGAACTATTCGTGCTTGCCGAACGAGGACGGAAGTCTGAAAGGTTCGAAAAGGATGAGCACGACGGTGGGGATGGATATCGACTTTGTGGCACCTAAAGAACTGTCGCCGGAGGAGAAGCAGGCGTGGCTCAACGAGCGTATGACGCAGGTGCCAGAGCTGGTGCTGAGCAAGAAGGACGAACTGGGCTTGCAGATGCTGGAACGTTCGGCAACAAAGGGCTATCATCTGGTGTTCAGTCGCCGACCCGAATTGTCGCAGGAGGAAAATCTGAAGTGGGCCTCAGAGTTGCTGGGCGTGAAGTTTGATGCGCAGGCCAAAGACATCACCCGCGTGTTCTTTACTACAACTGAAGCCGAACTGCTGTTTCTGGACGATGCTCTGTTTGACAATTCAGCTGCGCCGGAGGTGAACCACAGGGGACAGGTTCATGATTCTATGCAGAATCACGGAACCAGTCCCCATGGTTCACAGAATCACGAAGCCAGTCCCTATGATTCACCAGTCGCTCACGATTCAGAGGCGAAGTACAATGAGGTGCTTTACACGGACATCATCGCGAAATATTGGGAACTGTTTAATGGTGGCAAGGAGCCTGTAGAGGGCGACCGTAATGCACTGACGTTTGAACTGGCAGTGACCATCCGTAGCATCTGTGGATACTCGCTGGAGCGACTGATGCAGGTGATTCCCAACTATTGGGCCAAGCCGGATGGTACGTGTACGCAGGAGGATTTGACGGAGTATCGCCAGACGTTGGAAAATGCACTGAACAAGAAGCCGCGCGAGGGTATGTCGTACCGATTGAAGCAGGTGCTCGGGGCGTTGAAGTCGCAGCAGGGCGTGAAGGCTTGCGGCGGCACGATGACCACACCACCACCGATGCCCAAGAAGTTGCCGCCACTGATTAAGTTGCTGACCAAGAACGTGCCCCTGTTCTACAAGCCTGCCGTGGCCAATGCGGTGTTCCCGGCACTGGGTGCCCACCTGCACGGTGTAAAGTTCCGCTACTGGGACAACGTGGAGCACGAGGCCACGTTTATGAATATCTTGATAGGTAGGCAGTCGATAGGTAAGGGCACCATCAAGAAACCCATCGAGTTTATCATGGAAGACATCAAGCAGCGCGACCAACCTAACCGTCAGCGTGAGGCGGAATGGAAGCAGAAGAACCCGGGAGCGAAGCAGAAGAAAGACCCGCGACCCACGGACATCTGCATCCAGATGTTGATAGACAACCTGACGGATGCCGTCTTCAACCAGCGCATCGTGGATGCCAACAACAATGGCCAGCGATTCATCTATACCATCGTGGACGAGATAGAGGGATTGAAGAAGGTGACATCGAAGGGGACGGTGGATGAAGTGGGATTGCTGATTCGTAAGGCGTTTGACAACTCTGATGCCGGTCAGGAGCGCGTAGGTGCCGATTCGGTCAGTGGTATAGCCCCTTTGCGCTGGAACTTCAACGCCTCGACCACACCGCCCAATGCCCGCAAGTTCTTCTATAAGATGGTGAATGACGGAACGGTGAGCCGACTGGACATCTCGACGATTATCAGGAGTGATGACGACGACGATGATACGGCACCGATTCTGGGTATCTACGACCACACGTTTGCGCAGGAGCTGAAGCCCTACATCGACCGCCTGGAGGCTGCCAACGGACTGATAGAGTGCTCGCAGTCGAAGA
>JAEEGG010023658.1_pt1 | contig 11984 bp, 10 predicted proteins | sample 9134161 | NCBI WGS metagenome assembly JAEEGG01 (sample SAMN16246543, study PRJNA631951) | gut metagenome | biome: gut microbiome; feature: rumen; material: CR-attached | host: Bos | place: Iran: Karaj | collected 2018-10 | reverse complement strand
GATCGTCGCGGAGTCCGTGGACGCCATCTCGGACAAGCTCGACGCCATGCCGGGCGATTTCAACGACAATTTGCAGAAGCTCCTCCAGCGTCTCATCCGCGCGCACAAGCGCGTGCTTTTCTCCGGCGACGGCTACTCCGGCGACTGGCCGAAGGAGGCCGCGCGGCGCGGGCTCCCGAACCTGCCCGACACGCCGTCCGCGATCCAACCCCTCCGCGACCCCGCCAACCAGAAGGTGTTCTCCGCCTACGGCGTGCTCACCGAAGGGGAGCTCGCGAGCCGCTACGAGATCGCGCTCGAGGACTACCACCGCCGCATCCGCATCGAGGGTTCCGTGGCGCTCGACATCGCCCGTTCGATGGTGCGCCCCGTCGTGGCCGACGAATTCTCGAAGCTCGCGACCGCTCTCTCCGTTGCGAAGAAGGACGGCCTCAAGACCGGTACCGGCGGTCTCCGGGCCCTTTCGGTGCGTCTCGGCGCGGGCCTCGACGACCTGCACGTCAAGTGCGAGCGCCTCGACAAGGCGCTCGCGAAGGGCAAGCACGAGGACCAGATTGCCGCGATGCGCGACCTGCGCCACACCGTGGACGCCCTCGAGCACCTCGTGGACGACGCCCGCTGGCCCCTCCCGAAATACCGCGAAATGCTTTTCATTTACTAGCCCCTCTGGGACAACGGGCATCTTGCCCGTTGTGGCTCCGCACGGGAGGGCCGCGTTGCTGCGCGGCCGCATGGGGAGGGTCGCAGTTTACTGCGACCGCCGGTTCGGTCGCAACAAGTTGCGACCCTCCCGCGGTAGGGGCGGCGTTCCACCGCCGCCCGCCCCGCGCCCGCTGCGCCACTGGCCAAGCCGTCGCCCGACTTTTGTATGCATTTCGTTACAATTCTTTTACAGTTTACCGGATTCCGCAAATCGGGTGGATATGGTAAGATTTTGGGGTCAGGACAAATAGGAAAGGAATGTCCCTATGAGCAAGGCAGAGCCGTCCGACGGAAGTGCCACCATGGCGCACACTGAGTCCGCTGAAAACCAGATTGTCGTCTATCAGCCGAACGAGACCGTTCGGCTGGACGTACGTCTTGAAAACGAGACGATGTGGCTGACGCAAAGTCAGATGGCGCAACTCTTTTGTCGTGACATTAAGACCATCGGCAAGCACATTGCGAATGCCTTGTCTGAAGAGCTTGCCTGTAATTCAGTTGTCTCAGATTTTGCGACAACTCAAAAGCTAATCGTGATCGACGCCTATCCCGGCGTGGCGACATTGGACATGCTCGCGAAGCGCGGGCGCGGCGTGAAGATCGAGCGTGCAGATTTGAGGTCACAAAATGTTACCTCAAAAGCGGATGTAAAGGAGGCGGCATGAGCAGAAAAGAAAGTAATGCACTGGTCGTGACGGAGAATATGCGAAGCATTCGCGACTGCATATTTACGGTTCGCGGCGTACAAGTGATGGTTGACTGGGATCTTGCCGCGCTTTATGGTGTTGAGACGCGCGTGATGAATCAGGCCGTCAAGCGCAATGAAGATCGCTTCCCCGAACGATTTAGGTTTCGGTTGTCGCAATCGGAGATGGATGAACTTATCACAAATTGTGATAAGTCCGGACGGCTCAAGCATTACCCCGGTCTGCCGTATGTCTTTACAGAACAGGGAATTGCAATGCTTGCCAGTGTTTTGAGGAGTGCGACGGCGGTTTCCGTGAGCGTCAAAATCATGGATGCTTTTGTGGAGATGCGTCGGACGCTTGCAGCATTGGTTCCCGTAACGCAGATGCTGAAAGATTTGCAGCAAAAGCAGCTGTTGGATCAGGCGAAGAATGAAGAGCGATTTGCGCAGATTTTCACTGAACTTGGAAAGCTTGAGATTCCCGTCCAGGGCGTGTTCTACGACGGGCAGCTGTGGGACGCCCGGGCGCTGGAGAAATGTTGCCAGTGTGAAAATGTTGCCAGTTGCCAATTCCAATTTCCAATTGAGGAGGCGGCATGATGAATCTTGAAGATAGAATTGTCCGTTTCGCAGCGCGGTGCATCAAAGTGTGTGCGACGTTGCCAAAGAGTGCAGTCGGGAGCATGAGTTTAGCAGATCAGTTGTTTCGCTCATCAACAAGCATTGCCGCAAACTATGCCGAGGCATGTGAGGCGGAATCGGCAAGGGACTTCGTTCACAAGCTTAAGATCGCGATGAAGGAATTGTCGGAAACACGCATGTGGCTTAAATTAATTGGCGAGGCGGGATATGTCGAAAATGCAAAGCTTGCCGATTTGGTGTGCGAGTCCAAAGAGCTTTCTCGCATTTTTTCGGCAAGTGTGACTACAACGAAGGGAAAGATTCAAGTCTGAAATGAGAATTGGCAACATTGGAATTGGCAACACTTTCACATTGGCAACATTAAACAAAGACCTTGGTTCCAAGTGCTTCGCGTTCACAAAGCTCGACCCCGCCGTAATTCGCGGCATCAAGAAATCGGCGTTTCACCATGAGGCCAACCGGTAGGGCGTTTTCGATGAAACCGCCGAACAGAACGCGCCGGTAGGGCGGTCGCCCCGCGACCGCCGGGAGGGCCGCGCTTGTCGAGGCCCGAAAATTCCCGTCCCCAACCCCGCCGGAAAATGGTATAATGTGCGCAATCCAGAAAGGTCCCCTTGAACAACAAACCAACCGATGCAGCAATGGCTGAACCAGAAGCCCAGAACCAGATTGTCGTCTATCAGCCGAACGAGACCGTTCGGCTGGACGTGCGTCTTGAAAACGAGACCGTATGGCTGACGCAAGCACAGTTGTGCGACTTGTTTGGGGTTGTGAAGTCGAATGTCTCATACCACCTAAAGAACATTTTCGGGACGAATGAGCTTGACTATGGGGCAACTGTTCAAAAAATTCGAACAGTTCGAACAGAGGCCGGGCGTACTGTATCTCGAGACATTGAATACTTCAATCTTGATGTGATAATTTCGCTGGGATATCGCATCAATTCAAGGTTGGGCATTCAATTTCGGCAATGGGCCACGCGTGTTCTGAAGGAATATCTTTTGCACGGCCAAGTGGTAAACCAGCGTCTTGCTCTGCTTGAAGACAAGGTCGACCGCCGCCTTGCCAAGCACGATGACCGCATCGCCACCCTTGAACAGAAGGTCGATTTCTTCGTGCAGACCAAGGAGCCGCCGTTGCAGAGCATCTTCTACCAGAACAAGTTCTGGGACGCGAAGTCGCTCTTGATCAAGTTCATCCGCCGGGCGAAGAAGGAACTGATCGTGATTGACGCCTATCCCGGCGTGGCGAATGGGGAATGTTGCCAGTGTGTAAATTTTGCCAGTGGCCAATTCCAATTTCCAATGAAGGAGGCCGCATAATGGAACCATTGGAAATTGGCAACATTGGAGTTGGCAACACTTCCACATTGGCAACATTCAACGACGACCGCTTCATCATCGTCGACCAGAAGGAAATCTTCTGGACGGGTGCGTCGCTCAAGGACGCGGGTCGCCTGACCTTTGCCGCCGCGAAGATGGGCGCAGAGGTCATCCCCGGACTTCTCGAATCGATCCGCAAGGCGACGTCTGAACGGCGGGAATATGGCAAAGGCAAGAAGGCGGCGCTTTTGGCGGGTGTAAGGTAATGGAGTAAAGGTTTCGTTATGAAGTTTTTGGGGAAAAGTATTCGTAAATTTGGTAGGAAAAGGATTATGCCTACCGAATTGACGGCAAATTTCGGAATAGGATTTGAGCATAGAGTTCAAACCCTATTTGCAGTTTTACTGTTAACGGAAGGAGTTTGGGACGCATTTCCGAAATATAAGATATCATCTTTGAAGTTTCAGATTGCTAGAGACGGGTATAACCTTGATGATCTTCTTGTGGAGTTTATTAATGCCGAGAGTGGCAATAAGCTGACTTTATTAGGGCAAATCAAATCTACGATTTCGTGTTCTAAAGACGACACGGATTTCACAGATACAATTCAAGCTGCGTGGCTTGATTTTGTAAATACTTACAACATGGAAGGAATGGAATTTCGATTTGCCCTCATTGCTGGTCCAATGAACATGAAGGATACTAAAATTTTACCATGGTTGTTGGACAAGGCGCGTAGTACAGGTTCTCATGAAGAATTTTTGAATTATATTGAAGACCCGCAAACAACTTCAAAGGAAAAACATAAAGTATTTGCATTGTTGCAAGCTGCAGTTGGAACTGCAAACAATGATAGTTTCGCAGAATCAAGGTTGTTTTGGGAATTTCTTCGTTCGTTTTACATTATAACTCCAGATCTTTGGTATAAAGGTGGAATCACCGATTCATTATGTGAGTCGCTGTTAATTTCAAAAGGATATAAAAATGCAGCAGATACGTTTCGCGCTATCGCCCAACTGGTAGAGAATCATGATGATTCTGGTATGGTCTTGACAAAAGAACTTATTACTGAATGGCTTAAACAGGAGTTGGTAATAGTTGATTCTAAGTTAAACTACACAAATAATGAAGTAGTCTCTAAGTCTTCTGCTGAAGTCAATAAACCAACAGTAAAATTGCCTAATCAAAATTTTAAAATTGGATCGATTCCTCAAAATAGAGTTGCATTGCTCGCATTGATAGGGCATTGGAACGAAAATAGTACTAATGACAATGATATTTTACAAGACTTGTTGCAGGTTGATGATAGACAATTAGGGGACATTAAACAAGAATTGTCATCAGAGGGTTCTGCTATTCTAACCATAAAGAATGGTGATGCTGTTGTTAATAACCCCAAGGGTGTCTTTGATGCTTTCTGCGGTTCATTGTCTGAAAATGATGTGGGGCGATTCAAACGGTGCTGTACACGAATCTTGTCTGAAATTGATAAGAGGTTGGATTTACCAGAAGATCAAAGGTGGTATTCTGGATATGAAAAATCAGGATTGTCATGCTCTATCGGATTACGCGAAGGGCTATCTTATGGATTGGCATTGTTGGGAGTTGGGATTGGGGAATGCTCTAAACTATCGGTAAATACAAGAGAATATTTTGTCTCAACGATTGTGCGTAAAGTACTAACGTGTAGCAGTTGGAAGTTGTGGGCTACACTTGGAGATAGTCTCAGTTTATTGGCGGAAGCGGATGCAGGGACTTTTATCAAATGCGTAGAAGCATTATTTAAGCGTAGAAGTACAATTATTAAAAATCTTTTTATGGAGGAAACCTCTGGAATAGTAGGGCGTTCATACATGATTGGACTTGTCCGTGCTCTTGCAATTGCAGCTTGGCAGCCAGATCAATTTGTTGGAGCATGTCGGTTGTTGATGGAACTTGCTAAACGTGATCCAGGAGGAAGATGGAACCCAAGACCACAAGGTGCATTATCGCTTATTTTCCACCCACTTGCACCGCATACATTGGCAAGCGTTGACAAGCGAATTGATGTAATGAAGGCATTTTGCCATAAGTATTCAGATGTCGGTTGGACATTATTGGACTCCGTTTTGCCTGCAGCTCATTTCTCATATATGGTCGGTGAGCAGAGACCCAGCGTTCGCTGTGAGGGCATCCCTAAGGATGAAGAGTTAAAAGGGACCGATCTTGAAGTGTCAAAGCAATATGAAGCCTATGTTGAATTGGCGTTGAACATGGCCAGTGGCAATGTCGAAAGGACGAAAACTTTGATCCGTCATAGTTCGCAATTCATCCGGAAAGATTGTGAACAGCTTTTTGACCGACTTGAACGGGTCCCCAAGAAATGGGGGGCACAAGATCGGTATGAGATTATGACAACGCTGTTGGATGTGATGCGTTTTGGCTTTGGGGAATGTCCGATAGAAAAAAAGCAAGAATCGTGGGCTTGGCAGAGATTGCGGGAGTTGGTTGAAAAGTATCGACCCAACGATCCCGTTTATTCTGCGCTGCCGCTGTTTTCATGGACAACTGATCAGGACGAAATATTGGGTGACAGGAAGGATCGTGAACAGGGAAAACGTGATATAGCCAAAGAAAGGGCAGCTGCGGTAGAATCTGTTTTCAAGAATCAAGGCATGGATGGCATTTATGCTTTGGCCGAGCATGCGGAACGTGTTGATGATATTGGTGCGATTTTGGGCGAATCTGCAGATGTCAATGACTACGAGGTGCTTCCTGCTGGGTTGCAAGTTGAGAGGGGGGGGCAACGTTGGCTTGTTCAAAGCTTTGTGCGAAGCCGTTTCCTTGCAAAAGGATGGAAGTGGGTCGCATCGCTCGGAATAGAGTCTTGGACGCCTGATGATAAATTAAATTTGATGCTGATGCTTCCGTTTAGGTCCGATGTGTGGCATCGTGTGAAATCTATACTTGAGGACTCAGAAAATGGATATTGGGAGCGTGTATATGTTGTCATTGCAGATGGTGAGCGCGAATGGCGGTATGCCATAAAGCGATTATTGGCGGCAAAACGAGGCTATTCTGTCTTGTCAAACGTCTTGCGTCTTAAAGACATAGCCGATGAAGATAAAGCATTAGTTTCTTTTGAAATATTAAAGCGGATGGCAGAAGAAGGCTGTGTAGAGCATGCCGATAGTCTTACTAGTTATCATATCCAAAAGGCTATAAAATTGATTCAGGACTCGGAAGGCTTGTCTTTGAAACAGAAAGTAATGATTGAATGGTTTTATTTTGGCATATTTTCGTTTGTAGGCAGAGGGTCCTTATGCCCCAAATCAATCAATGTTGCTATTGCTGACGACCCTAAATTGTTTTGCGAGTTGTTATGTCTGGCGTATCTTGGCAAAGGTGACAAGAAAAAAGCGAGGCCGAAATCGGATGACCATGAATCGCAACGTGTCATAATGGCGTGGAAGACATTGCACTATTGGAATGGTTTCCCAGGCCATAAGGGGGACGGACATGTGGATGCCAAGAAGTTCTCTTCATGGACAAAGGCAGTAAAGGCGCAGGCGAGGAAGGATGGAAGACTCAAGGTCGCACTAATGGTGATTGGAAATGCCGCAGCACAACTTCCGAGGCTCCAAAAAGGTTTCTGGATGGATGAGGCTGTTGCGAGGTTTCTAGACGCTAAAGTAAATGATAAGGCACTTGAGAGTTTTGGCGCGGGATTGTATAATGCGCGAGGTGCGCATGTTCTGAATGCAGAAAAAGACAAGGCGTTGGCGCGAGAGTATATGAAAATGGCGGATGAGGCGGATAAGAAATCGTATTTTAATATTGGACAGACAATGCGTTGGTTGGCGGCCGAAGTTGAATCAACAGGTAAGATGTTTGATTAGATAGGGGACGACAGCGTTGCCAATGGTGGAATTAAAAAAGTCAGGAAAAATTTTGGATACGATAATGGGAAAGAGTGGTCAGTTATGTGTGTCTGGTGATACGCCTGCAGAAGATATTCTGTTGGTTCAGAATAAACTGACGGAGCTTATTGTCAGAAAAGTCTGTACTGTAGTCGTAGATGATTTGTGGCTATGGATTAGATACATGTCTGCACTTGTTGCGAAATCGCGAAAGTACAGTATTGAATCCGGCACAGATGTGCAAGGACCGAAGTGGGTGTTTAGAGGACAGGCTGATGCTGATTGGCCAATTTGTAGCTCATTTGAATTGCGTGTGGCGAATAAATATGCAGGAACAACTGCGTATAGAGATCGTGAACTTCGTGCAAAGGAAAAATATTCCATTGATCAGTTTAAGCGTGAAGCATGGAGGTTTGTGGGAAATAGTGACTTAGATGTACTTGAATGGCTTTCGCTGATGCGCCACTATGGAGTTCCAACACGATTAGTGGATTTCTCTGATTCGCCAATAGTAGCATTGTTTTTTGCCGTATCAGAAGATTGTTCTGCTGATTTTGCAGTATGGTCTATTGCACAGGATTCATTATCGGATGCTTATCGCGGTAGAAAATTGGATCAGGCACTAGGCAAAGCGAGAAAAGTGTGTGGCGATGCTACAATAACGCCAGAATTGATGTCTAAACTTGGAAGTGAAGACTTAAAATGTCTCGGCAATAGTTTGACCGACATGTATAGAAATCTTGCGTCTGTCCCATCAAACGTATATCAAGGTTATGCGGCTAATCGAGATCTTGCTAATAGAATTATAGGTACAGATTTGGATGAAGACATAGAGGCTTGTCATAAATATTTTATGCTTGCATTACGCCCAGCGCGGCTAAATGCAAGGCTTTCTGCTCAAGCAGGATTGTTTTTAATGCCGACAAGTGTTTCAAAATCATTTACAGTGTGCCTTCAGGAAGCAATGGGTTCCAATGCGTTTCGAACAAGTACTGGCGAAATAAATATAAAGGATGCTTTTGATACGAATACACTTGATTTGTTGGTGAAAGACAAAGTAGTTAAATATCGTTTCCCTAAAGAAGTCAGACAGTTTGCGCGAGATTATCTTGCAATGGCAAATGTCTCTTATAGGACTTTATTCCCAGATATTGATGGTATCAGTAAGGCAATAAGCTTTAATTGAAGAAACGTAATTGGAGAATCTCTGATGTTACAACTGATAAACAGTTTGGAGGATGAATCTTATGACTGTTGCAACGACGGGCGTAAAACTCGCCTTGGTGATGTTGGCGGCTATGGCCGCGTTAAACCTGTTTGCTGAAGGAGAGCCGAAAATGCCGACGCTGAACTGGATGGGAAGGGAAAAGGCGACGAAATCCGTCAAGGAGGTCGTCATGAAGATTCTGCGCGAGGACAAGTCGCTGTCGTATGGTTCGGGCGACAATGTTCTTGTGCATGGCGACAACCTGGAGGCGCTGAAGGCGCTGCTGCCGTTCTATGCCGGGCAGGTGAAGTGCATCTACATCGATCCGCCGTACAACACCGGCTCCGCGTTCGAGCATTACGACGACAACCTCGAACACTCCACATGGCTCAACATGATGTACCCGCGCCTCAAGTTCCTGCGCGATTTCATGCGGGAGGACGGCAGCATCTGGATTAGTCTTGACGATAGCGAAGCGCACTACTGTAAGGTCCTCTGTGATGAGATTTTTGGGCGTCGAAATTTCATTGCGGATGTTGCATGGGAGAAGTCTGATAGCCCGCGCATGGATGCTAAACTTTTCTCTACTCGTTACGATCACACGCTCGTATATGCGAAGAATGTTACAACGCTTCAAATCAAACAAGTCATGGTTGATGAGATTCCCAAACACTACAACAAAGTGGACAAAGATGGGCGGCGTTATTATTTGAAGCCGCTTCGCGCGATGGGGCAACAAGATGGAAGGGAAGATCGCCCCAAGTTGTACTATGGAATAAAGGCACCAGACGGGACAGAAGTATTTCCAATTCGTGCCGATGGGTCGGATGGACGGTGGCGGTGGTCGAAAACCGAGGTTGAGAACAATCCGAATTTAATCGAATGGGTAAAAGGGCAAAAAGGATGGTCGCCTTACTATCGGATTTATGCCGACGCAAATGCGACGCGTCCACCAGAAACGCTTTGGTCTTTTTCGTTTGCGGGAAGTAATCGCAACTCAAAATCTGAACAAGCCGCATTGTTTGGTACTGAGGATGCTTTCACGACGCCGAAGCCCGAACGACTTGTGCAGCGCATACTTGAAATAGCAACAGACGAAGGCGACTTGGTGTTGGATTCCTTCCTCGGCTCTGGGACGACGGCTGCGGTTGCGCACAAGATGCGGCGGCGGTGGATCGGCATTGAAATGGGCGACCACGCGAAGACGCATTGCGCGGTTCGGATGAGGAAGGTCGTTGACGGCGAGCAGGGCGGGATTTCCAAGGCTGTTAAGTGGCAGGGCGGCGGCGGGTTCCGCTACTTCGAGCTGGGCGAGGCGATATTGAACGAGGACGGCTCGCTTACCGGCGACATCCCGTTTGAAGTGATGGCGGCGCATGTGTGGTTCTCCGAGACGAAGACGCCGTGGGGAGGTTTTTCGACAGGATTAACAGGATTTACAAGATTTTCCGGGGCACAGCCCCAGACCCCGAAAGCCGATAATCCTGATAATCTTGTCAATCCTGTCAAGAAAACAGTCCTTGGCGTCCACGAAGGCGTCGCGTATGTGCTGCTCTACAACGGCATTCTGAAGGACAGGCGCGTTGACGGCGGAAACGTGCTGACGCGAAAGACGCTTGAGGTGATACAGGCCGACTTGGCGGGGCTTGACTGCAAGAAGATCGTCGTCTATGGCGAGGCGTGTCGTTTGATGGCGCCGACATTGGAGGCGTTGAAGATCGAGTTCCGCCAGACGCCATACGATTTGGTGACGAGGAGATGAAAGGGATGAACGACTTTGACGAATATCTTGTAGCGGGAGAGCCCGACAAGCGCGAGCGCGCATACGGGTGGGCTACGGCAATCGGCCTTCAGGATGTGGACGGGCTGAAGGTTTCAGACTTTCTGCTCAATACCGCGAAGCGCAACATCGAGGGCGAGATAACAGAGAGCGAAGCCCGGAAAATCGTAGATGAGTACTACGAGACGAAGGAGGGCCATGACCAACCGGACGATGTAAAAGAGGCAGACAAAGTATCAGCGAGAATCAAGATGGTAATAAACTCGCCAACCTTTACGTTCTCGCCGGCATATTACCTCGGACTCCACAAACAGATTTTCGAGGGCGTGTTCAAGTTCGCCGGGCAGATTCGCGAAGTTGAATTAACCAAGCGAGAATGGGTGTTAAACGGTGAGTCGGTGCAATACTCGCCGTCCTGCATGATTGAAGATACGCTTGCGTACGATTTTGAGCAAGAGCGTAATTTCAAATACAAAGGGCTCTCCGAGGATCGTTTTGTGGAACATTTCAGCTCGTTTATCTCTGGTATTTGGCAGATACATCCTTTCCGCGAAGGGAATACGCGAGCGGTTGCAGTATTCGACATCAAGTATCTGCGTTCAATGGGTTATAATGTCACCAATGACTTGTTTGCCGCAAAGTCATGGTATTTTCGCAATGCGCTTGTCAGGGCGAACTACGAAAACCGGAATCTGGATGTGGATAAAACCCAGTTGCCTCTTGAAGAGTTCTTTAAAGTTCTTCTTTATGGGTATGAACTGGAACTTAAAAACCGCTACCTGCGCATCGGGAACGAATACGGATCGCCAGCGGCTGAAGCGGTAAAGGATTTGCACCGACATGATGTTGTAGGAAACAGTGGGGATGTCGGTATAAATGTCGGTATAAATGTCGGTATAAAGTGCAATGACGTCCTCTCCCGTACAGAAGAAATGGCTGTAAAGGCAATTTTGCGAGATAATCGCCTAACTGCCAAATCATTATCAGTTGTGCTTGGTGTCACCTTGCGTCAGGCAGAACGCATAATGGCGTCCCTTAAGAAGAAAGCGAACCTTCGCCGCGAGGGTTCGCGAAAGAATGGTCACTGGGTATTCGGAGATTAGGGCAGCTCAAACCCTCCGTTAGGGAAGTTCAAACCCTCCGTTAGGGTAATCCGGACCCTCCGTTAGGGTGAACATCCACGTATGGAAGTCAGAACCTCCATGTAGGGAGACCCCAAATCCAACGTAGGGAGGTCGGGGCTGGGATGTCGAGACGGCGTCCTGATGCCCAGACCTGGGCAAGACTGGACCGCCGCCGCATCAGCCCGAGGGGTGTGATTGTTCCGCACCGTAATCGCATGCGGGTTTTGATTTCGGGGAGGTTTTGTTTGCGTCCGGCGGTGGGGTGTGATAGAATGTGCAGCGTCGAATAGGAGTGGCAGATGGTAGAAGACGAAAGTAAGATCATCCTTTATACGACTGACGACGGGAAGTCGCAGGTTTCGCTCATGTCGCGGGATGGGCGCATTTAGCTCAACCAAAAGCAGATGGCGGAGCTGTTTGCTGTATAGAAACCAAACATTTCGATGTTGATTCCCAGATTTTTCTGAAAATGAGCTGGATGATTCAGTTGTTAAGTCTTACTTAACAACTGCCGCAGACGGCAAGCGGTACAATGTTATCTACTATGCGTTGGAAATGATCCTTGCCGTCGGATTCCGGGTTCGGGGCGTTCGCGGGACGCAGTTCCGGCAATGGGCGAA
>JAEEGG010023654.1_pt1 | contig 11985 bp, 10 predicted proteins | sample 9134161 | NCBI WGS metagenome assembly JAEEGG01 (sample SAMN16246543, study PRJNA631951) | gut metagenome | biome: gut microbiome; feature: rumen; material: CR-attached | host: Bos | place: Iran: Karaj | collected 2018-10 | reverse complement strand
CGTTGATGTGGATGAGCTCGGCATAGGCCGCCACGGCGCGTTCGTACAGCGCGATGATCATGCCCAGGCAGAACGCATTCACCTCCGGGATGCGCATTTCGATCACGCTGCGGCCGTGTCCGCGGAGCGCGTTGGAAAGCCCGGTCAGGAAACCGTGCAGATAGTCGCCCATGTCGATGCCGTCGGAGACGGGCGCGGGTGTGCTGTCCTTCAGGACCTCGATGAACGTGATGAAAAAGTCGTTGCGGCCGTCGTTGAGCTGCTGGATGAACGCGTGGGCATCTGTGCCGCCCTTGTTGCCGAAGACGTTCAGGCCCTGATGCACCACGTTGCCGTCCAGGTCGAGCTCCTTGCCCAGGCTCTCCATCACCAGCTGCTGCAGGTAGCGCGACAGCAGGATCAGGCGGTCGGAATACGGCACGATGACCATGTTTTTATCGCCCTTGCCGCCGCCCGCGATGAACCACATGGCGGACATCATGTAGGCGGGGTTGTGCAGGAGCGCGGGATTGCGCGTGAGGGCGTCCATGTGGCAGGCGCCTTCCAGCAGGGCGGCGAAGTCGATCCCGGCGAGCGCGGCGGGCAGATGCCCCACGATGCTGGTCACGCTGGTGCGGCCGCCGATGGATTCCGCCATTTCGAACGTCTTCAGCCAGCCTTCGCGGGAGGCGTGCAGATCGAGCTCGCTGCCCTTCATGGTGATGGCGCAGGCGTGCTTGGCGAACGGCAGTCCGGCCTTCGCATAGGCGTTTTCGCAGAAGATCATGTTGTTCTTCGTCTCCTGCGTGCCGCCGGATTTCGAGATATTCACGACCAGCGTGGTCTCCAGGTCGCAGACGTGCATGGCGTCGGCGGCGCCCGCCGTGTCGGTGTTGTCGAGGAAGTAGATCTTCAGGTTGCCGCCGCGCTGTTCTTCGCTGAGCTCGTTCCAGTACGGGCCGTTCAGCGCCATCTGAAGCAGCTGCGGCCCCAGGGCGGACCCGCCGATGCCGTTGATGATGGCGGACTGGAAACGCTTGCCGGTCGACCCGGTCAGACGTCCGCTGCGGATGTCGTCGGCGAACTCTTCGACATCGGCGAACTCGCCGCTGCCGGAGTACACGGAGCGGTCCGTGAAATGCGTGACTTTGCGGTTTTCGTCCGGGTTCTTGATCTCGCCGCATTCGATCTTCTGCATTTCGGCGTGGACGGACGCAAACCGGGGCTCGATCGCCTGCAGGTCGGCGTCTTCGAAGATCATTCCGGCGAAATTGATCTGGAACGACGATTCTCCGTCGATGATGGTATACTTATGGCAGCGTTCGATCCACATGGCGTTCTGTTCCGACATGGTCTTATCCTTTCAAGGTCAGTTTATTTGTCAAAAAATGAAAAGTTCCTTTAAAAATATATCACGCGTAAAAGGTTTTATCAAGCTCCGTTCCGCAATTTCCGCCGTTCCCCGCTTGAAAACGGCCCGAGAAAAAGTATATTAAACCGGGAAATAACCGCACATCACTTTTTCATTCAAAAACAGGAGATTTCCATGTCATTTCGGGATCGGAACGCTCATCAGGCTCCTGTTGCGGAGGCATAAGACAGTGACCGAATCGGAGCTTTACAAAGAGCTGGGAACGCTGACGAAAGACAGGGACCGCTGGGAGACGAGTATTCCTTATGTCTCGTCTCTCCTGACAAACGAATCCGTGAAGATCCGGGCAAAGGCGCTCTGGCTGCTCGGGGAAATGGGGCTCGAATATCCTGCTTTGATCGCGGAATACGTTCCTTCGATCGCGGCTTTTCCCGACAGCGCGGAACCGCTTCTGCGCGAACGCGCCGTGATCGCGCTCGGCCGGATCGGACGCGGCGACTTTCATTTAATCGAACCGTATTGGGCGGGGTTGTTCCGTTTCGCAGCAGACGAAGAACCGAACGTCCGGCTGGCATTCATCTGGGCGTCGGAAAACATCGCGACGAACACGCCCGGTCCCTACGGGGAACACATGCCAGTCTTCGCGGAGCTGCTGCACGACAGCGACGACCGGGTGCGGATGGAAGCCCCGGAGATCTTCCGCGTCCTCGGCAAACGCAGACCGGAGTTCGTGACGCCCTGCCTGGAACAGCTGCGCCTCATGTCGGAAACCGACGGCAACCGCGTGGTCAGGATCCACTGTTCCGGCGCGATCAGGGCGGCGACGAGCCGCCAATAACGCGAAGCCGCCGATTCCCCAAAAGAAAAAGCCCTCCGCCGATTGAACGGGCGAAGGGCCGTGCGCCGAAAACGACCGGAGGCTTATTCCGGGTTGAAGTCGGACTTGGAAACGCCGCAGACGGGGCAAACCCAGTCTTCCGGGACGTCTTCCCAGGCGGTTCCGGGCGCGATTCCGCTGTCGGGATCGCCGACTGCCGGGTCATAGACATAACCGCAGACGCTGCAAACATACTTTTTCATGGCGGAGATTCCTTTCTGTTTCGAACGTGGTTATTGAGCGGAGCGCGCGAGAAGAGCGTCGCCGACGGCTTTGCCGAGGGCCGCGCACTGGTCCAGCGCCGCCGCGGTGGGAACGTATTTGACTTTCAGGCCGGGCGAAACGAGCTCGACGCCCGCGCCCTTCAGGTATTCCTCGATCTTCGCGACGGATTCGCCGCTCCAGCCGAAGGAGCCGAACGCCGCGCCGATCATGTTCTTCGGGCGGAGACCGCGGAGATAGGTCAGGACGTCCGCCGTGCGCGGATAAAGGTCGTTGTTGATGGTGGGGGAGCCGACCACAAGCGCGGACGCCTTCAGCATGGCCGCGGCAGCATCGCTGCGGGTGCAGGAAGCGAGGCAGAGGACCTGGACGCCGCAGCCGGTCTCGCGGATGGCGTCGGCGATCGCGAACGCCATGGTCTCGGTGCTGTGCCACATGGTGTCGTAGAGCACGAGCGCGTTCGGCGTGACCGCCTGTTCGGCGAATTCCTTGTACCAAGCCAGCGGGGTGCCCAGCATGTCGCCGCGCCACAGCGGTCCATGGTCGGGCGCGATGACCGCGACGTCGAGGCCGAGGCCGGGGAAGGCGTCGAGGAGCTTCAGGACCTGCGGGGAGTACGGGAGCAGGATGTTCGCATAGTAGCGTTCGGCCTCCTCGCGCATGGTGGGCAGGTCGTTTTCGTCCGCGAAGATCTTCGCCACGGCATAGTGCATGCCGAAGCCGTCCTGCGAGAAGAGGACGTTGTCGCCGGTGAGGAAGCTGAACATGCTGTCCGGCCAGTGGAGCATGCGGGTCTCGACGAACTTCAGCGAGCTGGCGCCGAGCTCGATGGCATCGCCGCTCTTCACGGGCGTAATCTTGCCCGCGAGGTCGTGGAAGTGGGCTTCGAGCGCTTTCACTCCGAGGGTGGAGGCGTAGACGGCGGACGGGTTCACGCGGGCGATGGTCTGCGGCAGGGAGCCGGAGTGGTCCATTTCGGCGTGATTGGAGACGATGATGTCGATCTTCGCGGGGTCGACGACGGATGTGATGCGCTCCATCATTTCATGGAAAAACGGAGCCTTGACCGTGTCGATGAGCGTGATGCGTTCGTCCATGACGAGGAACGCGTTGTAGGTGGAGCCGCGGCGCGTGGTGTAGCCGTGGAACTCCTTGAGCTGCCAGTCGATCGCGCCGACCCACCAGACTTTGGGGGAGATCTGAATCGCTTTCATCATATTGATGCGGGTGTCCTTTCGTGAGGGTATGTTGAGGATGTTTTGAGGTTACGGAATCGTGAAGGCCCAGAGGCCGTGGAGATTGCAGTATTCGCGGAGCACGAGGCCGCTGCGGTACGCGACGGGAAAGAGCGCCTCCGGCGCTTCGCCCGGCTTCAGGTATTTGCGGTAGACGCGGTCGCCGGCGATGACCTCGATCCACATGATGTAATGCGCCTCCGTCATCGGATGCGCCACCGCGCCGACCGTGACCTTGATCTGGCCGCCGTCGGCCTGAACCGCCACCGGGACATGTTTCTCGCCCGCGCCGTCGGAATGGTTTTCGACCAGTTGCGTCAGACCGCGTCCGCAGCAGGCCGGGATGCATTCATCACCCTTTTCGCAGGGCTGAAGCGCCTCGAAGACCACGCCGCACTCGGCGCATTTCCAGATCGTGTTCGGTTCTCTCATCGTTGTTTCCCCCTCGTTGTTGCCGATTCCGGACACGCCGTTTCCCCGGCGGCGAATCCGCCCGGAATCTTCTCGTGTCCTCTTCTTCCGTTACTTTATCACGTGCGTGCGGAAAATGCAAGCGCGCAAGTGGAAAAAAAGAGAAAAAACGCACGGGAAAGCGGCATCGTCAGGACGCCTCGACGGCAGACGCGCGTCATCCGCCGCCGCTGAAAAGAAGAACCCCGCCGGACCGGAGCCAGACGGGGGATCAGCGGAATCAATAGAATGGAAATGCCCGTTATTTGTCTTTGGAGTTCGACTGGGGCATGGCAGGGCCGCCGAAGCCGGGACCGCCGCCGAAACCGCCGCCCATGCCGCCGCCGGGGACACCGGGACCGCCGCCGAAACCGCCGCCCTCGGGGACAAGATCGACTCGCTCCGCAAGTCCGTTGAGGCCGGCATGTTCCACAATCTTGAAACGGAACTCTACAATCTTTCCAAACGCTTCGGCGCGACACCCTCCGAGTTCGAGGCCGAGGAACTCGCCGAGGAGGTCTCCGCCCTCCACGCCCTCTACGCCGCCGTTACCGGCAACGCCCCGCGCGTCCTCGCGGACGACCTTACCATCATCGCCAGCGAAACCTTCACACCATCTGGTGGAACGCATGCCAACCTTTGATAGGATGAGCGCCTCATGACATCGGCAGAACTCAAGAAACTGATAGCCAACGGCGAAGGGCTTTCGCTTGAATTCAAACGCTGCTCCGGCAATGTCGAGAGCGACACGTTTGAAACTGTCTGCGCCTTTCTCAACCGCTTTGGCGGAACTCTTCTCCTCGGCGTTGAAGACGACGGGACGATTCGCGGCGTCTCACCCAATGGCGCCGCCGCAATCCGCAACAACATCGTCAATGCGGCGAACAACCCGGCTCTGTTCGATCCTGTTGTCTATCTGGACCCCGAAATCGTCGAGTGCGACGGTGCGTCTGTGATACGCATTCGCGTTCCGTCCAGCGCGGACGTCCACAAATTCAAAGGTGTCGTTTACGACCGCGATGGAGATGCGGACATCCGCGTCCGCTCCACAAGGCTTATCGCCTCGATGTATCTGCGCAAGCAAAACATCTTCACGGAACGCCGCGTGTTCCCATACGTGGCCAAGGAAGATCTGCGTCTCGATCTGCTTCCGCGCCTGCGCATCCGCGCCCAGAACCGCGCCCCATACGGTCATCGCCATCCGTGGATGGACATGGACGACGATGCGCTGCTACGGAGCGCCCGGCTTTTGGGGACCGACCGCTCGACGGGGCAGACGGGCTTCAATCTGGCAGCCGTCGTGCTTCTCGGCAAGGACGAGACCATAGGCGATGTGTGCCCGGTTTTCGGAACGGACGCGCTGCTTCGCAGAAAAGACGTGGACCGCTACGACGACCGTGAAATCGTCGCGACCAATTTGATAGAAAGCTACGACCGCTTGATGGCTTTCGCCGCCAAGCATCTGCCCGACCCTTTCTTCCTGGAAGGCACTGAACGAATCAGCCTCCGCGACATCATCGTGCGGGAAATGATCGCCAATACGCTCGCGCATCGGGAATTCACAAGCAGCCGCCCGGCACGGTTCGTCATAGAGCGCAACCGCATGTTCACGGAAAACGCATGCCGCGCCGCGCAGGGAGGAATAGTCGATCCGAAGCAGTTGGAGCCAGACCCCAAGAACCCGATTATCGCTGCGTTCTTCCGCGAAGTCGGCTTTGCCGACCAGCTCGGTTCGGGTGTTCGCAAACTCATGGCCTATTCCCGCCAATATGGCGGTTCCGATCCCGTGTTCGAGGATGGGGATGTTTTCCGTGTTTCCGTTGGGCTGCCCGTTGCCAGTGCGGATTCCCCCATAGATGAAACTGTGGAGAAAACTGTGGAGAAAACTGTGGAGAAAACTGTGGAGAAAACCAAGGAGGAAGCAGAGAGTGGGTCGGAGGCGAAAATCCTGTCGTTACTCAGGAAAACCCCTGCTGCAACACAGAAACAACTGATGGAAGCAGCAGGCCTGACACGCCGCGGGATAGAGTGGCAGCTCAACAAGCTAAAGGCAAAAGGCGTCATCCGCCGCGTTGGTCCCGACAAGGGTGGCCACTGGGAGGTTCTGCCATGACCTACACACGTGAAACGCTCCGCGACCTCTTCCAATCCCCCTTCGACCTCGGCGCCTGGCAGGTTTTCCTCCACGACTTTTTCGGGGCCGCCTCACTCAAGGCCACGCCCCAGCGCGTGGCCGTGCCGCCGGCGGAGACGTCCACCGGAGTCGAGGGCTTCCTCCTCGGCGACATGGCGACCTCCGACGGCCTCCGCGTCGGCCTCTTCCACTACCGCGTCCCCGCCGCGCAGGTCGAGCGGCGCCGCGTCGGCCTCCGCCAGCTCGTCGCCCCGTGGGTGAAATATGACTACGACGCCGCCCTTGTCGTCTTCTCCAGCGCGGGTTCACCCCTCTGGCGCTTCTCCCTCGTCTGCGACATCAAGGGCGAGGCCACCGCCGCCCGGCGCTTCACCTACGTCTTCGGCGACCCGCACGCCTCCTACCGCACCCCCGTCGAACGCTTCCTGTCCCTCTCCGCCCACTCCTTCGCCGCGATGCGCGAGGCTTTCTCCGTCGAGGCCCTCTCAGACCAGTTCTTCAAGGAATACAAGGAACACTACGAGGACTTCGTCTCCTATGTCACCGGCAAGCGCTACGTCAAGCAGGCGGGCAAATGGGTCGAGACCGAAACCGGCCGCCCGAACCGCGCCCTCTACGCCGTTTTCAACCGTGACGACAAGCGCGTCCGCGACTATGTGAAGAAACTCCTCGGCCGCCTCGTCTTCCTCCATTTCCTCCAGAAAAAGGGCTGGCTCGGCGCAAGCGCAGGCACATGGGCCGACGGCGACCGCGCCTTCCTCCTCCACCTCTTCGAAAAGGCCTCCCCCGACCAGCGGGACGACTTCCTCGACGGCGTTCTCGAACGCCTCTTCTTCAACGCCCTCAACACCGATCGCACCGGCCTTGGCGACTTCTTCGCCACCGGCGTCAGGGGCCTCGGCAAATGCCGCGTCCCATACCTCAACGGCGGACTCTTCGAGCGCGACGAACTGGACGCCCTCCGCGTCAAGTTCCCCGCCGAGTTCTTCGACCGCCTCCTGCGCTTCTTCGCCGAGTACAACTTCACCATCGACGAGAACGACCCCGACGAAGCCGAAGTCGGCATCGACCCCGAAATGCTCAGCCGCATCTTCGAAAACCTCCTCGAAGACAACAAGGACAAAGGCGCCTTCTACACCCCGAAGGAAATCGTCGGCTACATGTGCCGCCAGTCCCTTCTTGCGTACCTCACCGAGGGGAAGTCGGAAAAGGAGGCGACAGCAATCGAGACCTTCCTCGACACCCGCGACGCCTCCCCGCTTCCGACTGCCCTTGCCGGCGGTCTCGCCCAAAGGCTCCGCGATGTAAAAATCTGCGACCCCGCGATTGGTTCCGGCGCCTTCCCCATGGGCCTTCTCCGGGAACTGTTCGCCTGCCGCGTGGCGCTGGGCGATCCGAACGCAGACAACCCCGCCGCCCTCAAGCGCTCCATCATCGAGAACAACATCTACGGCGTGGACATCGAAAAGGGCGCCGTGGACATTGCCCGCCTTCGTTTCTGGCTATCACTTGTCGTGGACGAGGACGAGCCCTCTCCGCTCCCCAACCTCGACTTCAAGATCATGCAGGGCAATTCCCTCGTCGAGTCATGGAAGGGCCACGACCTCTCGCGGCTCGTCGAGGAGAAGAAAGAGGGGCAGTTAACCCTCTTCGAAGACTTCTCGGACATTCACCGCATGAAGCTTCGCGACCTCCTCCACGACTGGTACTCCTGCTCCGACCACCATGAGCGCGCCCGCCTTCGCGCCGCCATTCGCGACATCGCCGAAAAACAGATTTCCTCCATCTTCCCAGACTTCTCCTTTGGCGACCTCGACCCCTCCGCCAACGCCGAATTCTTCCTCTGGCACCTCTGGTTCGCCGAGGTGTTCGACAAAGGCGGTTTCGATATCTTTATCGGCAACCCACCGTATATTCAGCTTCAAGACGATCACGGAAAACTGGGAGAATTATACAAGCCTTGCGGATTTGAAACCTTCACGAAAACCGGAGACATTTACTGCCTCTTCTATGAACGAGGTTGGCAGATGCTCAGCCAAGGCGGGCATCTCTGCTACATCACCTCCAACAAGTGGATGCGCGCCGGCTACGGCGAAGCCACACGCAGATTCTTTGCCGAAAAGACCAATCCAAAACTGTTGATTGATTTTGCTGGCGAGAAGATTTTCGAATCTGCCACAGTCGATACGAACATCCTTTTGTTCCAGAAGGGATCCAGGAATGCTGGCAGAACGATTTCCGCCGTCGGAGCTCCTGATTGTCGAAAAGATTTGAGCGTTTTCGTGAAGCGGAACGCCACGCCCTGCGCCTTCGCCTCTTCCGATTCGTGGGTCATCTTGTCACCCATCGAACAGAGCATCAAGCGCAAAATAGAAGCCGTCGGGACGCCGCTTAAGGACTGGGACATTCAAATCAACTACGGCATCAAGACCGGCTGCAACGAGGCATTCATTATCGACGAGTCTAAGCGCTCGGAAATACTTGGAAACTGCCGCGACATCGCCGAACGCAAACGCACGGATGCGCTAATTCGACCTATTTTGCGCGGCAGGGATATCAAGAGGTATACGTATGAATGGGCACACCTCTACATTATTTCCACATTCCCGGCAAGGCATCTTGACATAGAGGCTTATCCAGCAGTCAAGAAACATCTTCTGTCTTTCGGCATAGAACGCCTAGAACAGACGGGCAAGGAACATGTCGTGAACGGAGAACGTATAAAGAGCCGAAAGAAGAGCGGCAACAAGTGGTTTGAAACCCAAGACGCAATCGCCTATATGGACGATTTCGCGAAGCCGAAAATCGTGTGGATGGACCTGTCGGATGTACCTACCTTTGCCTACGATTGCACGTCCAAATTCGCCAACAACACAGTTTATTTCTTGTCTGGAAAAGTCAATCTTTTGTCACTACTCGGTTATCTGAATTCAAAGATGGCGACATATCTTTTCTCGCAAATCGGCTCCACCAGCGGTGTTGGGACTACAAGATGGCAAGCTTTTACGATGGAAAGGTTGTTTATCCCTCAAGCTACCCCCGCACAGCAGACGGAGATAGCAGACCTTGTTTCACGCATTTTAGCGGCGAAGGCCGACAATCCCACCGCTGACACTGCCGCGTTTGAGACGCAGATTGACACCCTCATTTACCATCTTTACAGACTGACGGACGAAGAGATCGCGATTGTAGAAAAGCGGTGATTACACATTGAAGTCGTACGCGTGTTCCTTGAATCGACGATTGTTCTCGACAAGCTCGTCGAAAGTGACTGGCTCGTAGTTGTTTACCTCGACGGATGCGTTGAGGATGCGTTCATGGGTTTTGAGATACGGCCAATAGTCGGCGTTGGTGTTGCCATGTATGTGGCCGTGGATCATATACGCCCTCATGCAGTGGTTGAATGTCATCATGGGGTAGTGGCAAAGCGTCAGCGTGTGCATGTCGTCGCTTGCCTCAAGCATCGTATGGACGCCCTCGAAATAGCGAGACAGTTCAATCTTGCCAGTCCATGAATGATCGTGGTTGCCGAGAACCAGCGTTTTCCGTCCCTTGAGCTGCTTCAGTATTGCCTCAGGAGAACTTGCGCGGAAGAACAAGTCGCCAATCACAAACACCCTGTCGCCATCTTTGACTTTCGCGTTCCACCGCGTAAGCATGGTTTCGTTCATTTCGTCGAGCGAGGCGAATGGACGATTGCACAGGCGGATGATGTTGAAGTGACCGAAGTGTTGGTCTGATGTGAAGAATGTCATTATGTTGCTCCGAAACTAAAGCGCCTTGAAGAATACCATCAACGCGCCGACGACCGATTCAACTGGTTCATCAAGCCATGCGTAGTCGGGATTAGCCAATCGTTTGAGGAAAGTCTTGTTGGCGAATATTCTGGCAAGCCGCCGTTCGATAGCGCTTGTGTCATTCTCGATCATTCCTTCGTCTTCGAAAATGCACATGCGAAGGTATTCTCGCAACACATCGGCATCCAGGCGGTTGCAAAGATAGAACATGTCGTAAACATCCTTGTAACGCGTTGAAACAACGCCTAGCCTAAGCAGGCTTTTCAGTTTCTCAACGAATATTTGCTCGTTGGGATTGACCAGAAGAACGACTCCTTCATCGTCGGTTATCACCTTGAATCGGAAATCCACCTGCGCGATTGACGTGTTGCCATGAACCCCGATATCGACCTTTGTTTTTATCGAGCGTCCCGCGTCGTCAGTCAATACAAGAATAACCCGCTTCCCCTTGTATTCGCTTTGCCTCAATTCCTGAATCGCGCCATCAATTTTGACTTCACATCCGGCTACTCGATTGAGTCGTTGCACGAAACGCCTGATAGACGCATCGCCGATGGAGTATCCAAGGAAATCGAAATCCATGTCCATTGTTGCGCGGCGCACCGCATCGGTGATGCCGCTCATGACGACACCTCCCTTAATTGTCACCTTGTCATGGAAGCCGGCGGCTTCTATGGCTTTCAGGACTAAATCATGGGCAACTTTGGCATCCGCTTTGCGAGGCGAATACCCTGCGGCCTTGAGCTTTGCCGCCATATCCCTGAAATTCATCAAAACACCTCGCTCTCGATAGTCCGCAGTATGGATTCCCGTTTGGGGAATGAGTCAAGATAGTCTGTTAGTTTCGCAGGGTAAAGCGTGTCCTTTATCCTTCGAAAAGACTCGATGACTTCCTTGTAGAGATCGTATGGCAATTTCGTCTTGTTCCTTGCCGTCTCAATAAGAAGTCTCTCCTTGTCGAAGATGCGGGCAACTTCATCATTCAGGAACTTGCGGGAAACGACGCCGATTCCGATTGTCCCATTCGGAATGAAATGCTGAACAACCCGTTCGTCGCATATCTTCGACGCATCCCTGTCTGTAGCCAGATGGAAGGCTTCCGGAATCGAGTCCGAAAGATCGTAGTAGTAATACGCACTTTGCAGCGTCACAACTGCGTTTTGGTATCTTGCTAGCACGACTTCAATGTCCGACCAGTCTGCTTTGTCGCTATAGAGCCCTTGGGCGACCTTATGCAAGTCGCCCTTGCGAATCAGACTCTCCGTCTGATACCTTCCACCGTATTTCCTACAGCACTCTGAGAAATTTAGAATCATCACATAATCCTCCGCAATTTTTTGATTTTGCGTAGATTCATGTATATTTTACCACCGGCTGCCAAAAATGTCAAACGGACGATTTCGCGAAGCCGAAAATCGTGTGGGCAGAAACGATGCGAATTCATCGGGAAGATGTGTCAAACTTTCCACGCTTTGCATTAGCAACCAATCAAATCTATACCGACAAAACCTGCTTCATGGGGACGGGAGAATCTGACGAGTTAAAACTTGTGCTTGGAATTCTGAACTCTAAGGTTGGCCGTTATCAGTTAGGGTCATTGGTGTCAAAAATGGATGATGGTGGCTGGTTGATGCAGAAAATCTACCTTGAGCGAATTTCGATTCCCAGAATGTCGCCAAAACATCGTAAACGAATAATATCTCTTGTAGACAACATCTTAACCTCCAAGTTAAAAAATGACGCAGAACAAGACCTTGACACCTGTATTTATGATGTCTATGGACTTTCTGACGATGAAACAAGGCACATTGAGAAAGTCGCGTTCGCATCATTTTCTAGACGAGGATAGACTATTCTCGCTAGTCTCCAAGAAAGAAATCTCTGCGTCAGTAAGCCCATACAAAGCATACACATCCGCA
>JAEEGG010023651.1_pt1 | contig 11986 bp, 9 predicted proteins | sample 9134161 | NCBI WGS metagenome assembly JAEEGG01 (sample SAMN16246543, study PRJNA631951) | gut metagenome | biome: gut microbiome; feature: rumen; material: CR-attached | host: Bos | place: Iran: Karaj | collected 2018-10 | reverse complement strand
AGGGCGAGAAGATATCGTGGAGCACATGCGACGAGCAGGCTTCGCTCTTCGTTAAGAGCACCAAACCCTCAAAGACAAGCCTCTCTACCACCATTACCTATATATGGAAGGAAGAGGAGAATACATTCGAGATTCCATTCATCGATGAGGCTTCGATAGAGAACTCTGTCACCTGTGCTGCAGTAGCGCTGAAGTTGGGACTGACCCCTGGCGAACTGGCCGACCGCATGCCAAAACTGGAGCCTGTAGCTATGCGACTGGAGGTGAAGGAAGGTCAGCGTGGATGCATACTGATAAACGACTCGTATAATTCGGATATCAACTCGCTCGACATAGCGCTCGACTTTATGAGTCGTCGCGAGGGCAAGAACCGTACGCTCATCCTCAGCGACATCTTCCAGACAGGAGTATCTGCCAGTGAACTCTACGCACAGGTGAGCGATCTGGCCACAAAGCGCGGTATAACCAAGTTTATTGGTATTGGTCCTGAGTTGACAGCACAGGCCGACAAGATACAGATAGCCGACAAGCAGTTCTTTGCCGATGCGAATCACTTCCTTAGCAGCGAGGCTTTTGCTGCACTGCGTGATGAACTGATATTGCTTAAGGGCGCACGCCCATTCGGGTTCGATCTGATTACAGAACAGTTGGAGCAGAAGGTGCATGAGACTATCCTTGAGGTGAACCTGAACGCTGTGGTAGAGAACCTGAACTACTATCGCTCGTTTATGAAACCCGAAACCAAGATGGTGTGCATGATCAAGGCCGATGCCTATGGCGCAGGAGCTGTCGAGATCGCTAAGACGCTGCAGGATCATCGTGTAGACTATCTGGCTGTGGCTGTGGCCGATGAGGGCGTGACACTGCGTAAGGCTGGCATCACTGCCAATATCATGATAATGAACCCAGAGATGACAGCGTTCAAGACCATGTTCGACTATGATCTTGAGCCCGAGGTATACAGTTTCCGCCTGCTCGATGCGCTCATCAAGGCAGCACGTAAGGAGGGTATCACTGGTTGGCCAGTACACATCAAACTCGATACTGGTATGCATCGCTTGGGCTTCGACCCTGAGCAGGATATGGACGAACTTATCGATCGCCTTACACATCAGCAGGCTGTCATCCCACGTTCAGTATTCAGTCATTTCGTAGGCTCTGATAGCGACGACTTCGATAACTTCTCAACCCTGCAGTTCAAGCGTTTCGAGATGGGTAGCAAGAAGCTTCAGGACGCATTCTCGCACAAGATTCTGCGCCACATGGATAACTCTGCTGGTATTGAGCACTTCCCCGATCGCCAGATGGATATGTGCCGACTGGGCCTGGGGCTGTATGGTGTAGATCCTCGCGACAACCGCATATTGCACACTGTTAGTACGCTTAAGACTACCATTCTGCAGATGCGTCAGGTGCCTAGGACTGATACCGTGGGCTACAGTCGCAAGGGCAAGTTGACACGCGACTCTGTCATCGCAGCCATACCTATCGGATATGCCGATGGACTGAACCGTCATCTGGGCAATCGCAACTGCTATTGTCTGGTAAACGGCCAAAAGGCTGAGTACGTGGGTAATATCTGTATGGATGTGGCGCTGATAGATGTTACTGACATACCATGCGTAGAGGGCGACCAGGTAGAGATATTCGGCGAGAACCTGCCAGTGACGGTACTGAGCGATGTGCTGCAGACCATACCTTACGAGGTGCTGACGGGCATCAGCAATCGAGTGAAACGAGTCTATTTCCAAGACTAAATAGATAGGAGAATCGCACAGATTCTCCTTTTTTAGTGCTAATTCGTAAGAAATTTGCCGAAATTTTTGGCAAATCGAAAGAAAAGTAGTACTTTTGCCGACGCAAGGAACTAAATTATCATAGCAAAAATGACAAAATGAAACGTAAAACTTGCAAACAACTGAAAATGCTGGCTGTTGCGATGACTATGGGTGTATGCTCTGTAGCACACGCACAGCAGAAGAGCAACGACATCGACTGGACCAAGGATTTTACCAGTCGTATCACTCTGAACGGTTACGCTCAGGGGGGATGGAGTTATCAGGACCCCAATGGCAAACCTCAGAATGCTTACAATCTAAAACGTACCCTTTTGTGGGCTAAGGCCCGTATTACCGACAGATGGTCGTTTATGTTTATGCACGACTTCTCGAGTGTGGTTCAGGAGTATTATACCGACTACCGCTTGAGCAAGGGCAACGAGATGACCGTACGTCTGGGACAGTTCAAACACTCGTACACGATGGAGAACCCTATGTCGCCCACTCAGTTGGAGTTGGTCGATGTGTATTCGCAGGCCGTGCTCTATCTGGCAGGCGAGGGTCCTGACCCGCTGAATGGCGTTAACTATGGTCGCGACATGGGTCTTGAGGTGTATGGCGATCTGGCCAAGGGAGTGCTGCACTACGAGTTAGCACTGATGAGTGGTCAGGGTATCAATCGTAAGGACCTGAATAATCAGAAGGACTTTATCGCAAGGCTCGAGCTTCGTCCTGTCGACGGATTCCGCGTGGTAGCATCAGGCTATCTGGGCACAGGATGTGCCGTTGGCACAGCTGCATGGAACCCTGAAATCAGCGTTGGCGACAACTATAAGCGCAATCGCTATAGCGTGGGTGCCGAGTATAAGACTCAGCCCTACACAGGCAGCAAATACAAGGAGGCTCGCCCAGCATCAGTACGTGCAGAGTGGTTGGGCGGACAGGATGGTGAGGTAGGAAGCCGAGGTGGCTATGTTACCACATGTATCCCAGTGGTCGATGCACTCGATATCGTGGCTAGCGGCGAGACCTTCGACCGCAATACCAAGGTCGACGGATGGGATCAGACTAACCTCACTATTGGATTGCAGTACTGGTTCTACAAGAAGTGCCGTATGCAGTTGCAGTACACACGTTGCATGTGTGGCGATATGCTGGGCAAGGATTATAATTGGGTTCAGGCCCAGATGCAGGTGGCATTTTAAACATTAAACATTAAAGATTATACATTAAAATGATTATCAAGATAGTATTTACGATAATATTCCTGGCAGTGATGATTGGGGTGGGACTCTACACCCGCAAGCAGGCCAGTAGTGTTGAGGGTTTCGTGTTGGGTGGTCGTGCTGTTGGTCCTTGGCTCACAGCGTTCGCCTTCGGAACCAGTTATTTCTCGGCTGTAGTGTTTGTGGGCTACGCAGGTCAGTTCGGATGGAAGTACGGACTGTCTTCAGCCTGGATCGGTATTGGTAACGCCATCATTGGCTCGCTCCTGGCTTGGATTATCCTTGGCCGTCGCACCAAGTTGATGACCCAGCACATTGAGAGTCGCACCATGCCCGACTTCTTTGGAACTAGATTTAATGACCAGGGTCTGCGTGTAGCAGCATCTATCATTGCATTTGTTTTCCTTATCCCATATACCGCTGGTGTATATAGCGGAATTTCACGACTGTTCGAGATGGGATTCAGCATTCCTTATGAGTATTGTGTCATCATCATGTCGATACTCACAGCTGTCTATGTCATCCTGGGTGGCTACAAGGCTACAGCCATGAACGACTTTATCCAGGGCATCATCATGCTGTTTGGTATCGTGGCTGTCATCGTAGCAGTGCTCAACGTGCAGGGCGGACTTACTGCTGCTGTAGACAAGTTGGCTGCCATCCCGTCGGATGCCGATCCTATGGTTAATGGTGGTTTCGCATCTTGGTTCGGTCCCGATCCTTGGGGCCTGCTGGGTGTGGTCATCCTTACATCGCTTGGCACAATGGGACTGCCACAGATGGTGGGCAAGTTCTACTCGATTACTGACGAGAGTGCCATCAAGCGTGGTACCGTCATCTCAACCGTGTTTGCCTTTATCGTGGCTGGTGGATGCTACTTCCTGGGTGGTTTCGGTCGCCTGTTTGGCACACCTCCTATGCTGCCTAATGGCAAGTTGGCATTCGACTCTATCGTGCCATCTATGCTGGTTACACTGCCCGATATCCTTATCGCGCTGGTAGTGCTGCTGGTGCTCTCTGCATCTATGTCAACACTCGCATCGCTGGTGCTCACGTCTAGTTCTACTATGACACTCGACCTTATCTATCGCGACAAGAAGTCGCTGCCTGGCGAGGTGGAGGACGGCGAGATCAATGATATCGTATCCGAGAAGGTAGAGCGTCGTAAGGTGGTCGTTATGCGTGTTCTCATCATGTTCTTCATAGCCATCTCGCTGCTCATCGCACTCAATCCTCCTACGTTCATCGCCCAGCTTATGGGTATCTCGTGGGGCGCTCTGGCTGGTGCTTTCCTGGCTCCATTCATGCTGGGTCTGTATCAGCGCAACATCACCACCAAGAGTGTGTGGGCTTGTTTCACATGGGGCGTGGGACTTACCGTCATCAACATGCTGGCAGGCAACCCCATCAATCCTATCAACTGTGGCGCTATCGCCATGGTGGGTGGATTCCCTGTGGTTTGGATCGTAAGTCTGTTCACCAAGAAGATGTCGAAGGCCCGTGTCGATGCCATCTTTGAGTGCTACAATAAGTAAAAAAACAATTAATTAAATAATTAGGTTCGTATATGAAAAAGTCAGTTTTAACCCTTACTTTACTTTTACTAGCTGTTACTTTGATGGCCGCATGTGCGGGAAAAGCAAAGCCCGCTCAGGCCACCGAAGACACACAGGCTGTCGAGGCTGGTGTGGATGAGGCTCAGGCTGAGGGCCTGGCACCCGATTTCGAGTTGCCCAATCTTCAGGGCTCTACCACCAAACTGTCTAGCCTGCGTGGAAAATATGTAGTTCTTGACTTCTGGGGCTCATGGTGCATCTGGTGCATACGTGGCATCCCCAGCATGAAGGAGGCTTACACCAAGTACAAGGACAAAATGGAGATACTGGGTGTGGACTGTCGCGACACTGAGGACAAGTGGAAGGCAGCAGTCGATGAGCATCAGTTGCCTTGGTTGCAGGTTCGCTGTCCCGACGAGAAGCTGCAGACCATCGCCGATCAGTATGGCATCGAAGGATTCCCCACCAAGGTGGTAATCGATCCTCAGGGCAAGATTATCAACACCGTAGTAGGCGAGGATCCTGCGTTCTACACGTATCTTGATAGTCTGTTTAAATAATATTTTGCCTACGGATAATTTGTTTTTTTGCCTACGGATTGTACGGATTATACGAATTTATTTTTTTTACGGAATAAATAATCTGTAAAATCCGTATAATCCGTAGGTCAAAACAATTAATCAATAAGCGTGGTCATCACCTTGGAGTTCCTCCTTGGTGATTTTCTTTTTGTCGATAGCGCGCCAGGCGTAGATGATGTAGGCCAGTACAAATGGTACAAGTAGCGATACATAGAACATGGTGCGCAGTGTGAACTCACTCGAACATGAGTTGGCCATAGTGAGCGAACTCTGCAGGTCGGCAGTAGATGGGTAGTAGGCTGTGTTGTTCCAAGCGCAGCTCAGAAGCAGCGCCAGCACAGTCAGTACTGTACCTATGCCTGCAGGCCATATACCACAGATGTACTTCTTAGAGAAGATGGTCTTGCCGATGCCAAACAGCACCAGTACCACACCTATCAGTAATACTACGAGCAGGTACCACATCTGCATGAAGTTGTGCAGATACTTGTATGGCTCCATGTAGATCACACCCTCAGCATTGTATGCATATCCGTCCTTAAGCAGCACGTGCACCAGATAAGCCACAAACAGCACAAGGAAGGGCACTGCAGCACCAATCAGTCGCACACTGCCACGCGAACGTATATCCTCATCGTCCACATTATTCATAACGTAGAGTATACCCAGCACACGTGCCAGGAACACTACTGCAAAGCCCAGTACCAGTACCCATGGGTTCAGTAGTGCATCCAGTCCATGACTGGCGTTTGCCCAGCGCGAAATCACTGGGGTTATAGCTCCTGCGTCTACCAGGTTTGCCTTGTCTACTATGAAGTTAGAACCCTCGAAGAATGTAGCCACAGCACCACCCAGCAGCAGCGGCCCGATAATACCATTAAGTGTCAGGAAAAATTGGAAGGTCTTCGGGCCTAGGAAATTTCCGATCTTGTTTTGGAACTCATAGCTCACAGCCTGTAGCACAAACGTAAACAGTATTATCATCCACAGCCAGTAGGCACCACCAAACGAGGTGGAGTAGAACAGCGGGTAGGATGCGAAGAATGCGCCACCGAATGTTACCAGTGTGGTAAACGTAAACTCCCACTTGCGTCCTGTCGAGTTGTACACCAGTCGTCGTCCCTCCTCAGTCACACCTAGCGAACGTGCCACCGAGTTGGCTCCCTGAACGAACAATAGAAATACCAGCAGCGCTCCAAGTAGCGATACTATAAAGCACCAATAATGTTGCAAAAATGTGTATGTCATACTTCAGGTCCTTTCTTTATTTGTTTGAGCAGAATGTTAATCTCTACAGCCAGCATAGTGCTGAAGAGTATGAGGAAGAGGAAGAACGTGATCATCACGCTCGACGACTGCAGATCGCTCACCGATGCCCATGTGGGCAGCATGTCCTGGATGGTCCAGGGCTGTCGTCCGAACTCAGCTACCAGCCATCCGCACTCCGATCCGATGTAGGCCAGTGGTATCAGTGCGATGGCCACCCAATAGTGCCAAGCGGGCAGGGCAGTGATGTCGCGCTTGCCAAACAGTGCCTTTGGCCACTTATATGTCACAGCCAGTATTACGGCAAAGAACAGTATGAACAGACAGCCCACACCCACCATCACGCGGAATGCCCAGAAGTTTACTGCTACTGGTGGTATCACGTCAGTCTTATCCTTCAGGTATCCATAGCCAAAGTACTGCATGTTAGAATTGATAATTGACAATTGATAATTGACAATTGATTCATCGGCACCTTCGGCCTTGGCTTTGCGATAGGCTGCAAGGGCCTCGATGGCCTTCTTGCCTCGAGCCATCTTCTCCTCTACCGATGGTTCAGTCTTGCCGTCGGGAGTGGTGTATCCGTTCACCAGGTCGTTGATGCCTGGCACATATCCCTTAGGATCGTTGGTAGCCATTATGCTCAGTGCGTAAGGTATCTCTATGCCCTCTATCAGCTTCAGTCCCTGCTCGGTTCCTCCATCATACAGCGCCTCCATAGCAGCCAGTTTCATGGGCTGAACCTCGGCCACGTCCATGCCCGACTTATGCCCTGTGCCAGCTGCCAGCAGTGCAGCTACCAGGCCCACGCCAGCACCTATCTTTATGCTCTCGATGGCCAGCTTGGTGTGGCGTTTCTTCATCAGATACCAGCAGCTCACACCTATGCAGAATATCGCTCCGATTATCCACGACGATGTAACCGTGTGGCAGAACTTGGATACTGCAAATGGCGACAGAGCCACCTCGGCAAACGATACCATCTCATTGCGCATGGTGTCGGGGTTGAACTCGCATCCCACTGGGCACTGCATCCATGCGTTGGCCACCAGTATCCACCATGCCGATATCGTTGCTCCCAGTCCTGTGAGCCACGTTGATGCCAGGTGGAATCCGGCCGAAACCTTCTTCCATCCGAAGTACATCACAGCCACAAATGTGCTCTCCATAAAGAAGGCCACGATACCCTCGACAGCCAGTGGCGCTCCGAAAATGTCGCCCACAAACCACGAGTAGTTGCTCCAGTTGGTACCAAACTCAAACTCAAGTATGATACCCGTAGCCACACCCATGGCAAAGTTCACTCCGAACAGCTTCTGCCAAAATTTGGCAGTCTCTTTCCAGAACTCGTCTTTAGTACGATAGTACTTGGTCTCTGCTATGCCCATTATCACCGCTAGTCCTAGCGTCAGGGGCACAAAGAGCCAGTGATAGATTGCCGTCAGAGCAAATTGCGCTCTCGACCAGTCGATCGTTCCGGCATCGATGTTTAGAATTAGGTTTTGTAGCATAGATATAAAAATGTTTAATGTTTAATCTTTAATGTTTAATGTTCAACCTCCTCCAGCAGTTGCTTGGCCACATACGATGGCTCATCGCCATCGGCATGCTGCTTCAGGAAGTTTGGGAAGAAAAACAACTTGAGTACCACGAAGATAATGAACAATTTTATCAGTATGATGACCCACAGCGTCTTGCCTAGTGTCATCGAGCGAAAACCATCATAATACAGATGGAATACCTTAGATAGAAAGTTTTCCTTCGCCATACAGATTGTTCTAAATTTCTGTGGCAAATATACATTTTTTATTTATAAGTTCCAAATATTTGTGTCATAAACTGTAAAAATTGGTCGAAAAGTCGCTAAAATTCTTAATTTTAATGTTGCTTAAATGTTTGTATCGCATTTTCTTTTGTTATTTCGTAGAAATAATCTAAATTTGCAGCCGAAAAATTATTTATTGCAATATGAACAAGAAGATTTTAATACCTCTGATAGTTGTAATTTTGGCACTTGTTGGCGCGGCAGCCTGGCTTTTTCTTAATCTGCAGGAGCAGAAACAGGTGGTACAGGATATGGAGGAGCTTGCCGAACTCGACAAGCAGGAGATGGAAAACGAATACGAGCGCTTCACTATGCAGTACAGCGAGATGAAGACTCAGATCAACAACGACTCTATCATCGCCCAGCTCACAGCTGAGCAGATGAGAACACAGAAATTGCTCGAGGAGCTTAAGCAGGTAAAGGCCAACGATGCTCGCGAGATAACACGATTGAAGAAGGAGTTGGCTACCGTACGTGCCGTGTTGCGCGACTATGTGTATCAGATTGACTCGCTGAACCGTCTGAATCAGAACCTGATGGCCGAGAACAGTCGTGTAAATGCCGAACTCAACGAGCGTAATGCTCAGGTGGCCGGACTGAACAGCGAGAAAGCTTCGCTGTCGGAGAAGGTGGCTATCGCAGCCCAGCTCGATGCTACTGGCATCAGCATGCAGATGCTCAACAAGCGTGGCAAGCCTGCCAAGAAACTTAAGGACCTTGCGCAGTTCCGAGTAAGTTTCAACATCGCTAAGAATGTCACAGCCTCTAATGGCAATCGCACCGTTTACGTGCGCATACAGAATCCTGGTGGCAACACCCTGAGCGGTGGCGGATCGTTTGCTTACGAGAACCGCAACATCGAGTGCTCGGCTAAGAAGGTAATCGAATACACTGGCGAAGAAACACCAGTTACCGTATTCTGGAACATGTCGCAGATGCTCGAGGCTGGCGACTACCGAGTAAGCATCTTTGTGGATGGAAATATGATTGGAACGAAAACATTTTCATTTAAATAATCGAGTATGAAGAAAATTTTTGGAATTATGCTGCTTAGTGCAGCCATCATGCCAGCTCAGGCTCAGCGTGTGCTCAGTCTGGACAGCTGCCGACAGATGGCACTGCGCAACAACAAGCAGCTTGGAGTTTCCAAACTTAAGGAGGATGTGGCCGAGAATGTTCGCAAGTCGGCCCGCACCAAGTATCTGCCCCACGTGAGTGCTGTAGGTACGTATCAGCACACCAGCAAACCTATCAGTCTGCTTAGCGACGACCAGAAGGGCGCACTCCCGCAGTTGGGAACAGCCGTAGGCGCCAGGATGCAGCAGGGTTTTCAGCAGACATTGTCGCAACTGCCCCCGCTCACACTTCAGACGTTGGAACTGATGGGACTTTCGGGCGCTACCATCAATCAGATGGCTGCTCAGGGCTTTGGTGATATCGCCAACGCACTGAATGGAATGGGCCAGAAGGTAGTCGATGCGCTCGACACCGATAGCCGTAACATGTTTGCTGGTGCCATCATGGTGTCGCAGCCAGTGTTTATGGGTGGCGCTATCATCGCTGCCAACAAGATGGCCGATATCAATACCCAGATGGCACAAAACACCACCGATGTTCGTCGTCAGGCCACACTCTATCAGATAGACCAGGCCTACTGGCAGGTGGTTTCGCTCCACCACAAGAAGAAGCTGGCCGGGAGCTATCTCGAGCTGGTTAAGAAGTTTGATAGCGATGTGCATAAGATGATCGACGAAGGCGTGGCTACACGTAGCGACGGACTGAGTGTAGACGTAAAGGTGAACGAGGCCGAGATGACGCTGACTAAGGTCAACGACGGACTGGTACTGTCGCGCATGCTGCTCAACCAGTTGTGCGGACTGCCACTCAACGAGCCCGTGACACTTACCGACGAGCTGAGCGAGAATATCGCAGTGGTAGAACTTGCACCACAACTCGATGTAGATAAGGCCGTAGCCTATCGCCCAGAGCTCAAGTTGTTGCAGAATGCTATCGACCTGAGCAAGCAGAATACCAACGTGCTTAAGGCAGGCAATCTGCCACAGGTACTGCTTACAGGCGGCTATGCTGTCAGCAATCCCAACCTGTATAATGGTTTCCAGCGCAAGTTCTCAGGCGTGTGGAATGTAGGTGTAATGGTCCGTGTGCCTATCTGGAACTGGGGCGACGTAATGTATAAGGTACGCGCGTCGAAGGGAGCTACTGCCATTGCCAACCTCGAACTGGCCGAGGCTCGCGAGATGATTGAGCTACAGGTTAATCAGGTTACATTCAAGGTGGATGAGGCCAACAAGAAACTCACCATGGCCCAGAAGAATATCCAGCATGCCGACGAGAATCTTCGCACGGCCAATCTTGGATTCCAGGAGGGTGTGATATCACCTACCGTAGTGATGGAGGCCCAGACAGCCTGGATGAAGGCCCAGTCGCAGAAGATTGATGCTGAGATTGAGGTTAAACTCTCGCAGGTTGACCTGCAGAAGGCCCTCGGAACACTTGAGTAGCATTGAACATTAATCATTAAACATTAAAGATTAAACATTAAAAATTTAAGATTAAACATTATATTATGTCAAATCAGTCAAAACAACAGCATAACAACATCCTGCTTGCCATCATTGGTTTTGCAGGTGTAGTTATCATCGTGGCACTTATCGGATTCTTCGCACTGGGTCGCGACCCAGAGATTATCCAGGGACAGGTAGAGGTTACCGAGTATCGCGTATCGAGCAAGGTGCCAGGTCGTATTCTTGAGTTGCGTGTAAAGGAGGGCGACTACGTCAAGGTGGGCGATACCCTCGCTATACTCGACGCACCTGAGGTTCGTGCTAAAATGGAGCAGGCTCAGAGTGCCGAGAGTGCTGCTGCAGCCCTCGAGCTCAAAGCTCAGAACGGTGCTCGTAAGGAGCAGATTCAGGGCGCTTTCTCAGTGCTCCAGCAGGCCAAGGCCGGACTCGAGATTGCCGAGAAGTCGTATAATCGTGTTCAGCGCCTGTATGATGAGGGCGTGATGAGTGCACAGAAGCGCGATGAGGCTTATGCCAGCTACAAGGCTATGGAGGCTCAGTGTAAGGCTGCCCAGAGTCAGTATGATATGGCTAAGAATGGTGCTCGTATGGAGGACAAACTTGCGGCTTCGGCTCAGGTAGGTCGCGCCCGTGGTGCTGTTCAGGAGGTCAACTCTTACATCCACGAGACAGTACAGATTGCCCAGATGGAAGGCGAGGTAAGCGATGTCTATCCTAAGGTAGGCGAGTTGGTAGGTACAGGTTCGCCCATCATGTCGATCGCTGTCATGCAGGATATGTGGGGTACGTTTAATGTTCGCGAAGACCAGTTGAACGGCATGCAGGTAGGCACCGAGTTTGATGCCTATGTGCCAGCCTTCGACAAGACTATCAAGATGAAGACTTATTACCTAAAGGATCAGGGCTCGTATGCAGTATGGAAGGCCACCAAGGCCAACGGTCAGTACGACCTTAAGACCTTTGAGGTAAAGGCAAGACCAGTAGATAAACTTGAGGGCCTGCGTCCTGGCATGTCGCTGATCATTAAAGATTAAACATTAAATTTTGATGAAATGTTTTAATCAGATATGGCAGATGGCCTTGCGCGAGGTGAGGATTATGATCAATAATCCCATCTACGGCTGCTGTATGGTAGTATTCCCGCTGTTGGCGATGATATTCTTTACATCGCTGATGGACGACGGACTGCCACAGAACATGCCTGTGGG
>JAEEGG010023646.1_pt1 | contig 11987 bp, 8 predicted proteins | sample 9134161 | NCBI WGS metagenome assembly JAEEGG01 (sample SAMN16246543, study PRJNA631951) | gut metagenome | biome: gut microbiome; feature: rumen; material: CR-attached | host: Bos | place: Iran: Karaj | collected 2018-10 | reverse complement strand
GGAATTGAGGACAACTACTATTTCAGTTCTGGAGATGCTGGTTGGAACGATGGTATGGCAAATGGTGTTGATGGTAATAAAGGTTTGTTCACCTTCAATCTATCTGGTGAAAAATATGATATTCGTTCTGTTGCGGTGACAGGTGACAATAATTATATGGGTCATTGGAATAATAAAGGCCAAGGTGTGAATATCTCGGACAATGATGACTGGAGCCAAGGTGACGGAATGGAAGACATTGCGGTTAACAAAGCCTATTCAAATGCTCCCGGCTATCGTTTGTACAAGATGGCAAAAAGAGTTTATTTACAAAAATATCTGCAACAAGTCCCGAATCTGGCGGCTCCAGTGGACGTTTCTTACTTGATTTTCAACTCAAAGATTTATCAGACCCATAATGAGAATACAATGCCTGATGGTTGGTTAGATTCAAACACAACATCTGATTACCGCACCGATGGTACAGGTAATACAACATTCAAGGGTTATCATACAAGAGCTGTTGTTTATCACGAAGTTGTAATAGACTATTACCAGAATATAAGCAATCTTCTTGGAGGTCATTATAGTGCAAATGCCGAGATTCGTGATAAAAAGAATAAGAATAAACTCAAATTATATTTATACAATAGCACGACAGGCGGAAGAGTAGAAAGTAATTCTGGTACCGATGCCACAACTGATCGCCCTACAAACTCGAGTCTTGCCCTTAATGAAGGCTCATCGGTAAACATTGGTATTTGGACAGGTGGTAGTAGTGCAGGAGATGCCACGCTTCAGGGCGACAACTTCCATATGAGCGTTGATCCCTACCTCAGCACGATGGCAACCGAGTTTACTAATGGTGTTGAAATGACTGCAGGTCTGTGGTATCACTTCGTTGTGGCCAATACTGGCAATCATATTCTAACTGCAACCAATCTGAATGACATCATCTATGCAACGGGCAGTGAGACCGCACTCAGCGCCGTAGGGAGCGATAAATTCACTGCTATTCAGACGCTTAGCGCCAACACAGACTACTACATACGTTCTTCATCCAACAACACGCTGACGATCACAACTTGCATCAGCGCAGTAGCAGAAGAACTGCCCGACAATGGTGCAATGACTGCTGGCGATTGGTACTATTTCGATGTTGCAACCGAAGGTCATTACGACTTCGTTGCAAGCTCTTTGGGCAACATCGTGTATACCACCGATGGTAATCTCGCAGAGGGTGCAAGCGTTGCAAGTAAATTCTCTGTTAAGAACAATAACCTGACGGCAACGCGCTACTATGTGAAGTCTTCTTCCGCTCAGACGACGTTCAAGTGGTATCTCACAGACCCGCAGAATTATAATAGCAGGATGTCAGACGTAGCAGGAAATTGGACGGCAGCTCAGGGAACGAAGAAAGAATATACGAAAGACAATCAAAAAGGTGTTGAGACATATAACGGCAATAATAATGATTTTACTGCAGGAAACATTCTCTACCAAACCATCAACGATCTTCCCAATGGCAACTATGAAGTGACCTTCTGGGCTTGGGAGAACTTTGCCCCATGGAATAAAGACGGTAATTCTCATCCCGTTGGAGACAACATCGCACAGGTGTTTGCCAACGATGCTGCATATGGCATCACGGTGATAGAGGCTTATGACGACAGAGATTGGAATGACGCCAATAAATACACCCTCAATTGCCATGTGACGAACGGCACACTGACCTACGGCGTGAAGAACATCGCCACAGGTGGCAACTGGGCTGTATGTCGTCCCATCAGCCTGACCTACACCGGTCCTTATAACGAAGTTGTTGAAAACCCGGAGACCAAGACCCAGACCTACGAAGGCGCCTTCACCGAAAACACGGTAGTGACTCCCACTGCAGAGTATCCCATCGTGAACATCTCCGGTGCATCGTTCACCGGCACATTGACCGCAAACTTCACCTCTGACCAGAACGGCTTCATCATCGCCACAGCAGAGCAGAAGGTAGCTTTGGGTGATGTCAAGAATGTCGTTGTCGGCAATACCTGCGAAAACTTCGTGCTGACCGATGGCGTTAAGGCTGTCATTCCTGCAGCTTTGACACAGGCTACCAGCGCTACTTACAGCCGCACTATCGCTGCTGCCAGCAACTACGGCACCATCTGTCTGCCTTACGCCGTTGAGAGCGACGAGAATATCCAGTACTACACCGTCAATCAGATTGTTGGCAATGTGCTGAAGCTGAATGAGGTTGCAAGTGTTGCAGCAGGCACTCCTGCCATCTTCAAGAAGAAGAACGGAGAGGCAACCAACATCACCGCCGCTGCAAGCAACGTCGCTGTGACCGATGACGCCGGCGTAGAGGCCAGCCTTGTAGGCACATTCAAGCGTCTCGCCGTAGGTGACGAAGAAAGCCATACCGGCACCGCTGCCAACAAGTATTACTACATCAAGAATAACGAGTTCGTGCAGGGCTTGGACTACTTCTACATCAATCCTTTCCGCGCCTACATCGACACGAACGATTATTCCGAAAAGCCCGCACGTCTGACCATCCGCACCGACGAAGAGACTGCCATCAACGAGCTGAAGACACTCGACGAGCAGCAGGGCCTGAAGGACGGCAAGTATCTCATCGGCGGTAAGGTTATCGTCGTGAAGGCTGGCAAGCAGTTCAACGTGAACGGAGTACTCAAATAAATAATGTATAGTATTATGAAAAAGACATATATCAAACCCGAGAATACGGTTGTAAGAATCGCGACCGAGCAGTTCATTGCAGAGTCTCTGAACAAAAGAATTGCTACCGAAAACGGTGAAGACGGAGAAGCCCGCGAAGTCCTCATCAGCGAAGAGACGACCATCATCGCTCGCAGCGCCTGGCAGAGCTGGTAATTTTCAAATTGACAATTGACAATAGACTTCGCCTGCGGCTCGTCCGCAAGGCAGATAATTGATAATTAGAAAAGAGTAAATCAAGGAAAGGCGGAGTGACAGCAATGTCGCTCCGTTTTTTCTTCCCACGATGTCTTACCCTGAAAAACGTTGGTTTTTATTCAACGTTTTTCAGGGTAAGACATCCTACTCGTCTCAGCAGAGCTCAAACAAGCTCGGCTCTGCTTTCAACTCGGTCGGATGTTCCCATGCGTATTTTTGCAGGCACAAAACAGCGGAGCGACATTGCTGCCACTCCGCCGGTATAGTGTCTGTAAAAGGTATCAGACATCGGCCATCAGCCTTCTTACATCGGAACAAGGCTCCGCGCCTCGCCTCTTTGCAGAAGGAAATCATGGATATTCAGGAGAAACACACCCTCTTTATTGTAGCCTGAATGATAGCGGTCACCAACGATGATAATCTTTCTGAAACTGTCGTTCACTTGAAGGAGTGGAGCCTCCTCCTGCTCCTCCTTTGCCCGATCGGGAAGTGTGAGAGCAGATTGTATGTATAACCTCTCGTCGTGGCGGTTCACAACAAAGTCTATTTCAAGATTGCTACGGATGCTCTTCCCGTCCTCGCCTTGTCTGAAAACTTCCACCCGACCAACATCCACACTGTAGCGAAGCCTTCGCAACTCATTGTAGATGACATTCTCCATCGTGTGGTTGAACTCTGTCTGACGGAAATCCAAAATGGCATTTCTGATGCCTAAGTCCTCAAAATAGTATTTGGTTTCTGTCCCGATATACTTGCGCCCCTTCACATCGTAGCGCAAGGCTTCACTGATTAAAAACGCATCCTGCAGATGAACCAGATAGCGCGCAATGGTGTTGGGGCCTATGTCTATGCCTGCTGCTGATTTAAACGTGTTGGCAATGCGCTTGACATTGGTGCTGGAGCCAATGCCCGAAGCGAGAATGCGCAGCAACTCGCGCAACCCGTCACTACTGCGCAGATGGTTGCGCTCTATCACATCTTTCAGATATACCGTTTCGTATATCTCGTGAAGATAATCCTGCTTCTGTGTCGGAGAATCGAATTGTTGCACAGCAGGCAGACCTCCATACAGATAGTAGTTTTCCAATGCTTTGGAGAATTCTCCGCCCGCCACATCATAATATTCAGCGAAGCTCAGCGGATGAATGCGTATCTCCCAACCGCGTCCGCGGAACTCGGTGATGACATCTTTTGACAGAAATTTGGCGTTGGACCCCGTCACATAGACCTCAGCGTTGGAGATGCTAAGATATGAGTTGAGCACGTCCTCAAACTCCGGCACCAGCTGAATTTCGTCAAGCATGATATAGTACATCTCGCCGTCGGTTATCCGACTGTCAATATACTCCAACAGGGCATCGGGATTACGCAACCGCTTGTTGCGACGGTCTTCAAGATTCACTTGGATTAAGTGATCTGCCTGCACCCCGCGCTTCAAGAGATGATCACGAAACAGATTGAACAGCAGGAACGACTTGCCGCAGCGACGGATGCCCGTTACTATTTTTATCATCCCGTTTCCCTCGGACGAGACAAGCTCTTGCAGATAGTGTTTACGTTCAAAAACCATGTTTTATGGAATATTTTTGCAGTTTTCTGCGTATTTTTGCCACAAAAGTACATTTTTTAGTTGAAATCACCAAATTTTTTGCGAACAATCTGCTCAAACTTCTCGCAGAAATCGCTGAAAGCGCAGAAACCATGTCGGGTGTGTTTCAAAAAAAAACAATAAAAACAATAGAAAACCGAGAAAACCGTGAGCTGACAACGTGAGCAGACAACGTGAGCTGTCATTCTCAGGAAAATAGATGGGACTCTCGGACTTTCGTCCTCTCGGTCTGTAGTGTCTGCAGACCCTGGAAAACAAGCTTTCCGATGTCTGCCGCCACTTCATCCCGTTGCTCCCTTGGAGCGCCCCATCTCGAAAATTGCATCACTACGTTCTGCATAAAATTGCTCCACTCCGTTGCGCATAAAATGGGTTATCTAGCCGAGAAGTGGATACTACCGCAAAAATTACTCCAACGAAGAAAGAAGTCGCCGCATGTGGCGGAGTCTGACGACATCCTTATCAGCGTCTCTCATAAATCAAAACTTTATCTTTGTTGGCACTTTCTTCGGCAAATGGCAGAAGGGTGCCCTCCTCCACCAAGTCAACCTCACGTTGCAGCAACTCCTTCAGATCCATATAAATCCCACCGATAGTAAGCAGCGAGACATGTGCGTCATTATCATAAGCAACAAGAATGTCGACATCACTGTGAGGGGTCTCCTCACCACGCGCAAACGAGCCAAACAACCATGCCTTCAAGACTGGTTTTGTCTTGAAATAGTCCGCAATCTTCTTTCTCAGTGCTTTGTTGCTCATGGTTGTTTTTTCCGATTTCTCACCGCAAAAGTACGATAAAAGTTCATCATCACCAAATTTTTGGCGAAGAATCTGCTTTTGCAAATTTCTTTTTTAACATCGAAAAACACGGATTATACTAAAAATTCTCGCTGAAATCGCGGAAAACGCGGAAACCTCGTTTGCAGATAATAAAAAAACAAAGAAAACCCTCTTGACAGTATGTAAGTGCTTTCAGCCCTTTGCGATGCGAGCCACAGATTTTTCCTTGTGAGCATGTTCGTGCAATGCACAGACATTGCTCCCGCTCGGCAGAGCTCAAGCGAGCTTGGTTCTGCTCTCGCTTACTCACAATGTTCCCAGATAAAAATCTATAACTCACATCACAGCCTCCTTGCGGAGTCTTACATACTGGCAAGAGAAAAACATTAAAAACAGCTATTCGGTTAGAGGTTAGCATGTATCGCTCAATGGTCAATGGTCAATGGTCAATGGATGAAGCGGTTCTTTTATGTTTTTCTTTTTACATGTTGTGTCTCATAGAGACTGATGGTGTGGCTGCAGGATTTTATCTGGGAGCTGGCTTACAAGGAAAATCGTGCGGGCACAGCAGCAAAGACGCAGTCGACAACATGGAAAAAGGGTTTTCTATGTTTTCTTTTAAAATCTGCAGACAAGAATTTCGGGTCTTTTAGAGTTTTTAGATGTTTTCGGGATAAAAAAGGATTTCTGTGTGGGCACAAAAAAAGCGGAGCGACATTGCTGTCGCCCCGCCTTTCCTTGATTTACTAATTTCTAATTATCAATTATCTGCCTTGCGGACGAGCCGCAGGCGAAGTCTATTATCAATTGTCAATTTGAAAATTACCATTCTTCCCAAGGGTCGGGAGCCTGGATGACTTCGCGTGACTCACCGGTGTCACCGGGGGTGCCGTTTCCGCCGCCAGAAATCTCAGAGCCTGCCATGAGGCTCTCCTCTTCGCTGAGTGCAAGCAACTTGCACTTGGGTTCAATATATACTTTTTTCATAGTTCAATATCTTTAATCCCCTCCAACTCCCCCGTTTGGGAGAGTGGAGAGGATTGGTTATTTTAGTTCAACTTCTGTCCGTTAGCACTATACTTCACGCCGTTCTTCACGAGAACGACCTTGCCGTTGATGAGATACTTGCCGTCCTTCAGTGTGCCTTCCTCAGCCTCAGCAGCCTCGATGACGTTGATGGCAGTGGGATCTTCACCGTCGACATTGATTACCAGACGGGCACCGGGATTCGTGGCAGAAAGATCTTCGATGTAAGCGCGGTATGCAGGAATGCTGAAATTCCCGTTACCTCTCCAGAACTGGTCAGTCTTAACGTAGAAGTAGTTACCAGCAGATTCACCTTCGATGGTGGTACCCGTAAAGGTGCCTACCAGCTTCGCATTTGTACCACTCTCAGCCTCAGCAGGAGCGCTGACAACGGTGGCCTCGTTTGTGGTCACAGAAATGGAGTTCTCGCTTGTCAACTTCTTGAAGATGGCGGGAACGCCGGCTGCAACTGCGTCGGTCGTCTCCACATTCAGAACGCCGGAGCCGATAGAGGATACGGTGTAGAACTGGATGTTCTCGTCGCTCTTCAGGTTGAAGGGCAGGCAGATGGTGCCCCACTTGTTACCGAGAGTCAGCGAGCGGCTGTAAGTTGCGCTGGGATAAGTGCCGGGAGCGAACTTGGGCAGCTCTTCGCCGTCGGTGATGGTCAGAGTCTGAGAAGCAGCCTTGGTGATGCTAGCGCCGGTGAAGACTATATTACCGCTATTAGCCAAAGTCAAAATGTAGTTGCCTGCATCAGCTGTGACAAACAGCATATCAACCGAAGTCAAGCCTTCCTTGTAGCTCACACTCGTTGCGTCAAAGACCTGCGCAGCCATACCCTTTTCCTCATTCAGCACAGAAACAGTAGGCTGAGGAGCTCCATCCCAAGCACCATACTGGAACTGCAGACGATAAACCATGTTGGCCTTCAGAGGCATCGTGTAGTAACCGGCATTACCATACTGCAGAGAGCCCGGCTGGTTGTAGTAACCGGTGGTTGAACCGTAGACATCATCTCTGAACTGGCCCCAAACGTTGGTGCGGTTCCAACCGTACTGCTCAATCTCCTCAGGAGCAGAGCCCTGACCTTCTGCGAAGTTGCCGTTGTAAACAGCCTCTACATCGCCGGAGTTAGCGGTCCAGCTGGTCAACACGTCGTTGGTGATCGTTTCGATATCGAACTTTGCATTGGGGGCACTCTGGTCAACGGCCTTTGCATTAACAAGTGCCATCTGAGCGTCTATATTATTATAAGGTGCATATTCGCCATCCTCGAAGCCGAGCGTGTAGCCCTCTGCAGTCTCAATGGCGGCATTAAGAGCTGCGTAGTCATCGGCGTCTGCCAAGGGCTCGTATGCAATGGTAAAGCCGTCAATCCAGAGGCGCTGGCTGTTAGCAGAACCGGTATTCGGAGCATTCAAACCTGCGGAGAGCTTAGCATAAGTCTCACTTGCTAGAGTAAATTTAATCCTCTCCGTGGTCCACTCGTTGGCAGCATAGACTGTGGTCTTGGCCAGATACTCGGTGTTGTCGTCGAGGATAACACCAATAAGGTTCTTGGTCAATGCGCTTGCGCCGCCGTTGCGGTAAACGGGAACATAGATGGTGTAAGCACCCGGATCCAACTTCACATACTGAACATACTGCACGGAACCCGTCCATACACCGACCATACCCAGAGCGTCACCGGAAGCTTCGCCTTGAGGATTGGTTGCAGGAGCGTAGAAGGATGCGTCATCAGATCCCATACCGTAAGAAGAGCCGTAAGCCATCACACCGGCGGCCTTTGCGTCACCGTTGGCAACCCCCATTGCCCAACCGGAAACAGGCTGCATCTGAGCCACGTCAGTGCCCTTCTTGTCTTTAGCGTAAGTGCGGATGTGAGCCTCCACAACGGGACCCTCAGTGAAGTCGAGATTCTCCAGCTCTGCAAGAGTGGGAGCGTCAACAGTGACAGCACAAGTGGCTGTGGCAGAAGTATTCAGCGTAGAAGTTACGGTGATGTTTGCCGTACCGTATCCGACGCCGGTCACAACACCGTTGGCATCAACGGTAGCAACATCGGTATTGTCAGATTCCCAAGTGGTGTAACCTGCGATGGAAGCGCCTTCCGTAGAAGAAGTCGGAGTGAGGGTTACTGTCTTAGCTCTGAATACAGTCTTGGTTGCCTCCAAAGACAGATCCTCAGGAGCAATTGCAGCCTCCTCGGGAGTCAGGTCGCGGAGTTTTGTATACTTCACGTTCTTGAAACTGAGCCAGCTGATATTGTTGTCAGCAGCAATGATCATGTTGAATTTGAGCTTGCCGTCCTTTACCAGGCCAATCGCCTCATACTCCTTCAACTGGAACTGGCTTTCTCCAACCTGTGTGCCTTCGGTCACATCAACGGCGTCTCCGTCGGTCACCTGCATCGAAATGCCCTTGGCGTCCGCAGGGGCGACACCGTTCTTGGCACGAACGCGCACCAGAGCAGAAATCTGATACTGGCCGGTGGGGACGGTAACTTCACCTACCCAGGTCTTCTCGGTGAGGCTGTTGGCGTCAGCAACCCAATACTCATAGAAGGGCACCTTGAAGTTGGAACCGTCAGTCTCACCTTCTATGGACCAGGTGTTCACGTAGAGCGCAGCATCAAAGTCATTCAGGCCAAAACCGTTATTCAGATACTTTGAAGCAGCACCGTTAGCATTGCCGTGCCATCCGCTGATTGCGGTACCCAATGTCACGGCGGCATTGCTTGCCTCTTCATTGGCAAGCGTGCGGGCATCATACTTGTCGGAAATATTAGAAATAGCAGATGTGAATGTTGCTATTGCTTCTGTCGATGCGAAATTGTGGTTCGTCTTGATGGCATTTGCTGCACTGACAGCTGCCGATACACCGGCATAAGCAGCAATGCTGGTATTTGCGTTCAACGCGGCTGTGCCGAGAGCACTGGTTGCCTCCAGGAGAGCAGACTTACTCTCCTCGTCTACTCCTGAGCCGTAAGTGGAGATGGCCGTCTGTAAGGCAGTAAGAGCTGTTCCCAACATCGGAGCAGACTGATCAACAGCATTCGCCGCATCTCTGGCCTCGTGGTAAGCGGTTACGTAATCTGAGAGATCTTCACCAAGATAGGCGAGACGGAATTTGTCGAAGCTAACCCAGTTAGCAGTGGCGCTCACAGTCTTGACACCAAACTCAACCGGGGTTTCACCATCACTTATGAATGATACGGTATATGTGCCCCAAAGGCCAATCGTGGTCTGATTGGCACCGGCGTAAATATAGGTACCCGTTTGCTCTACGCCAGCGAAAGATTGCAGTTCTGCATTTGCTGTCACGCTCAGGTTATATTTACCGGAAGGGAATACTTTTGACTGACTGCGCTTCATATCGCCGACGGCAGCAGGTGCCCCTACCCAATACTCGTTGAATTGGCCGGAATAGTAAGTCACCTGGTTTTCGTTTGCCCAATTGTTTTTACCAAGATCGCCAGTCCATCCGTAATCATTTGATGTTTGGTTCCACTCCAGCGCACGAGCATCAAAATCCGGATTCGTCAACATATAGGTTACATCAATGGGGTTCGATTTTGCGGCGCTTTCCGTATTCTGGCGAGTCGATTTGGGGATAAACAACCACAAGGAAGCGTCCGGATGTTCTGACAAGGTGTTCACCCAACACTCATTGCCGTATTGTCCAAGAGCTTCTCCCCAATAATAACCGTTGGCAGTATTGCTAGCAATCTGAATCTGATACACATTTGTGTAACCGTCCTTGCTAGCCGCAGCAAATTTGAACTTGCCCGCGTTCTCATTATCAGACCAACCATCCTCAGTAACATACTTTGATGCATCAATCGTGGCCATGTGCAGAGTGTAAGCATCTTCACTTCCACCCACTTTGATTACATCACCCGCACCATCAACGGTCACATGCGTGCCCCATGATGAGCCATGGTTCATGTAAAGACCGCTTTCAATGTTGTAGAGATAATACTCTTCACCGGAAACGGGAATTGCACCCGCTTTCGGTGCGGTCTGCGCTTGCACGCCGATCATCGTCAGCAGTGCGCACAATAAAAGAAATAGTTTTCTTTTCATAGTTTTGTTTGTTAGTTAATAAATAAATTTTTATGTTGTTATTTGAATTTTGCCTTCTATGGCTTTAAGTTCTCATTTACAGAATATTGCTTCACCACTCAAACGGTCGATAGAATGGCACACAAAAAAGCCCCGTTGTCAAACGGGGCGATATTTAGCAAAAAATGTTTACAGGTATTTTGGCGGAATTATCCTTGTCTTATGTCCGACTTCATCTTTTGAAGTGTAGAAAGCATTGGAGGCAGTTCATTCTTCACCACCTCGAAAATGACCTCTGCGTCTAGATCAAAATAGTTGTGTGCGATAACATCACGCAGGCCTTTGGCTCCCTTCCAGTCTATGTTTGGATAGCGCGAAAGCAATGCTCCGTCGGTTAATTTGTCCAACCCTTTCAGGCTCTCACCCATCACAATAAGCAACATACTGGTGCTTTCAAGCCTCTCCATACCCCAAGGCGTCTCCAAATAGTCATTGACACACGACACAGGCTCGGACTGACTGATAATCCTAGTAACAGTGGCGATGGTCTTGTCCAATAAGGAATATGTTTCTTCGCTATACATAAACGCCATCACGGTTTATATTACGCAAAAGGAGCTGATCCATATCGTCGCGCAGACGCACCACATCAACGGGACGCCCGAAGAGCTCTTTCAGTTCTTCTCGGATATGCACAAGGGTGAACAGTTTGGGCTCTTTCAGGCCGACACAAACATCCACATCGCTGTTTTCTGTTTGCTCGCCTCTGGCCACAGAACCGAAAATTCCGATTCGGGTTACTCCATACCTTTTGGCAGCAGAGGCCTTGTATGAAGTAAGCAAACTCAAAATCTCACTTTTCGATTTCATCACTTTTTTCCATTTCTCGCCGCAAAAGTACGATATTTTTCTGATTCAAGCAAATAATCACGCGAAATTATCGCAAGAAAAAGCGGAGCGACTTTCCCAAGCCACTCCGCTCAAACTACGTTAACTAATCAACTATACTATTTCATAAACGTCAAAGATAAATGATATATTGTGTAACACTTGACATTTTTTCATTTTTTTCTTGCAATTGTCATTTCTCTTGCCTCATCCGTTTCCGTTCCTCCGCCATCCAGCGGTATAGCGTGTTGCGCCCCACCTTCAGCTGTCGTGCTGCGGCGCACACACTCACACCTTTTTCAAAGAGGTCGCGCGCCAGCTGCTCCTTGCCCGTCATCTTGTGGCGTAGGTTCTTGCTGCCTCTGATGCGTCCCAGCCGCACGCCTTCGGCCTTCTTGCGCGCCAATGCCTCTTTGGTGCGCTGCGAGATGAGGTTGCGCTCGATCTCTGCCGACAGTCCGAAGGCAAAGGCGAGCACCTTGCTCTGTATGTCGTCGCCCAGACGATATCCGTCCTTCACGGTCCACACGCGGCATTCCTTCTTCATGCACAGACTCAGTATCTCCATGATCATGAAGAGCGAACGCCCCAGCCTGGAGAGTTCGGAGCAAACGATGAAATCGCCGCTTTTCACTCGTCCGAGCAGCGTGCCGAGCCGCCGGTCGCGATAGTTACGGGTGCCGCTGACGCTCTCTTCTATCCAT
>JAEEGG010023645.1_pt1 | contig 11987 bp, 9 predicted proteins | sample 9134161 | NCBI WGS metagenome assembly JAEEGG01 (sample SAMN16246543, study PRJNA631951) | gut metagenome | biome: gut microbiome; feature: rumen; material: CR-attached | host: Bos | place: Iran: Karaj | collected 2018-10 | reverse complement strand
TCTGATTAACTGCCGATGCTTCAACCATTCCGAGCTCTTTCGCTCTTTTTATTACATCCACATCAGACATTCGGTTATTTATATTTCCGGCTATTATAAGTATCAGAGAAGCAACAATCATTCCTACTCCGATACCTTTAAGATAAGATTTAACGTTCATAAAAGAATTAATCCTTAAAAGTAATTACATATTTGCCAAATCAATTACAAGCTTAACTTCGCCAACTCCGATTCCAAGCTCTTTGGCGATAGCCACATTGCTCTTGCCTTCTTTGTAGAGACGAAGAATTTCATCTGTATTCTTGCTCGCAAAAGAAATTGATTCGGCACTTCTTTTAACAGTCTTTTTAGTGTTTCTCTTGGACTTTTTAGATTTCTTGGAATCAGAAGTTTCTTCAGGCTGTACTTTGGTTTCATCAGGAATACCTGTTTCATTTTCATCAAGACCTTCTTTTAAGATCTTAATCAAATCATCTTCAGGATCGTCTGATAAAACTCCGGTAAAACCATCGTCAGAATAATCTGAAACTGTTTCAGAGATAACTTCTTCGATATTGATTTCAGAATCATCGGTTACAACTGTCTCTTCAATTACGGTTTTTTCTTCAACTTCTTCCGGCTCTGCAGATTCTTTATTTGATTCTACATTATCACTCATAAAAGATTTAGAAGCAACTGCTTCAGCCTTAGTCTCTTCTACTTTCTCAGCTTCAGCCTTTATTTCAGTTTCCTTCTGCTCAATCTCACTAATAAGTTCGGACTTAGTCTTCTCAATATCAGCTTTGGCTTCATCTTTGGCATTTTCGATAGCCTTTAAAGTATCTTTCGCATCATTGAGTTCACTCTTGGTCTTTTCAACTTCAGCCTTGGCTTCATCTTTTGCAGACTCAATTGCCTTAAGAGTATCTTTTGCTTCATCAAGCTCGGATTTTGTCTTTTCAACCTCTGCCTTAGCCTCATCTTTAGCTGATTCTATAGCTTTCAGAGTATCCTTCGCTTCATTAAGCGCAGTCTTACTCTTTTCAAAACCAGCATTGGCTTCGTCTTTTACGGTCTCAATTGCCTTTAGAGTATCTTTTACTTCATCATGATTCTTATTGATACTGCCAATCGCATTTTCGCCTACTTCAGTAACGGCCTTAATCTTTTCATCCGATATGCTCTCGATGCCTTTCTGAGCCTTATCCATGTACTCATTCATTTCGTCTTCGAGAGATTTTTTAAGGTTCTCTTTATATTTCTCAAGATCCTGATCGATTAAATCGTGCATTCTCTTGATTTCTTTTTTCTCTTCCCAGCTGGCTTTGGTTTTAGGTCTTTCCGGAATGAAAAATCCGGCCACAAGGCATCCTGCGCCTATTATCAGTAAAATTATTTCAAGTAAAGTCATAACCTTAACTCCTAAAAAATAATTTGTAATTCGAATTATTTATAAACAAATCATTTAATCAAAAACCATCGTGTACTTTCCCAAAATACCCTTCATCTTGAACAAAGCTTTTGTGTGAAGCTGCGATACGCGGCTTTCGGAAACTTCAAGTACATTGCTGATTTCTTTTAAGGTAAGTTCCTCGTAGTAATATAAAACAACCACGCTCTTTTCTTTTTCTGTCAGAATTTCAAGAGCATCTACAAGTTTTCTTTTAAGTTCGTCTTTGAGAAAAGCATTTTCAGGAGAATCGAAATGCCTGCTGGCACCGCCCGACTCGTTAGAAATATCAGCTCCGGTCTCAAGATATTCATTCAAAGAAACCACATTGCTTGCTTTGCACTGTGTCTGCCATTCAGTGAGTTCATCCTCGCTGATACCTATTCTTTCTGCTATCTCGCTTTCATTCGCAGGTCTTCCAAGCTCGTTCTCAAGATCGCGCATAGCAGCATCAAGCTGTTTCTGGCGCTGTCTGACGGTACGGGGAATCCAGTCAAGTTTTCTTATCTGATCAAGTATCGCACCACGAATTCGTAAGGACGCATAAGTTTCAAACTTAACATCCTTATCCTGATCATACTTATCAATCGCATCAATCAGACCGAAGATACCGTAACTGCAAAGATCTTCATAATCAACGCTGTAGCCTAAGTACATACTGAGTCTGCCGGCTACCGCTTTTACGAGCGGAATATACTCTACTATGAGTTTATCCCTGGAAGCGTCAGTTTTTTCAGCTCTGTAGTTTTCCCATAATTCTTTTTTTGCGGTCTCGTCCATTAAGCATATCCCCAAGTTCTAGTAAGATAATCTTCCACAATTTATTATTATACCACAATAACGCTTGTCATGTACGCAAACAAAGTTTGTCCATGTAGAATATTATGAAAATCCATTGTATATTTTGACGAAATAAAAAAGCCTCAGGCGTATTTAGGCGCCCAAGGCTATATTAATCATAAAATCAGCTCTCCAGTTTACGTTTCTTTCTCTCTTCTTCGAAGATATATTTGATAATCATGACTCTTTCGTCGTTCTGGATATTAACAAACTGACATCTTATCTCAAAATCGGCATCCGCCAAAGGATTGTCAAGAGGTTTTACGGCGAGAACCTTGGCCACATGGCAGAATTCTTTACCGTCGATAATCGAATAATTCATAAGAATCAAATCGTTAGGCTCACAGATATCTTTGGTGATAAATCTCATACCGCCGCCGGAGATATTTACAACCTCAGCATCGGATAAAGGAAGTTCCATGAATTTGACTTCTTTCTTTTCCTTAAATGCAGCAATCTCATCCTGTGCTAAAAGTCTAAACTTAATCGGAAGCATGCAGGAATAACGATAATATTCTCTTCGCTGATATTTTACGAGATTGGAAATGATTTCGATTTCTAAAAGAGACTTTTCGCCCTCTTTGTAACGGTTGACAACACGTACAATACACTGGAAAAGTCCTTCGGGCGTAAAGATGTGAATATCGTATTCACTGCCCACAGGTAAAAGAACCGTATTACCCTGTTCAACCGGCATATTTACTACAAGTCGGTCATCAGAAATAATTTCAACTACCTTAGATTCGTATTTTTTCTTAAGATAACTTCCGTCATCCTGAAGAACTCTGTCAATGACTTCAAGTTCAACCTTGGAGCCCAAAGCAATATATTTGCTTAAAAGTAACCCGTTATCTTTCATATATATCCCTCATAAAACAATATGAAAACTGTAACCAAACACCTAATTAATTATACAACAAAAAAGGAAAAGTATCAAAACTTTTCCTTTTGCTTTAATTATTCAATAAAATCGCAACCTTCTTTGGTGCAGACCTTTTTGTTGCCTCTCTTTGTGAGCGGATAAGAGCACTTAGGACACTTCTCTGCAAGAGGTCTCTGCCACGACATATAGTCACAGTCCGGAGCACCTTCGCAGCCGTAATATGTTCTGCCTTTCTTTGTCTTTCTTACAACGATGTCTTTTCCACACTTAGGACATGCAACACCGATTTTTTCAAGGAATGATTTGGTATTGCGGCACTCGGGGAAACCGGGGCAGGCTAAGAACTTACCGTGAGGTCCGAACTTAAATACCATCTTTCTTCCGCAAAGTTCGCACACTTCATCACTTTCCTCATCCTGAACCTTAACATGCTCAAGTTCTTTTGTAGCCTTATTAACAGCTTCGTCAAGATCGGGATAGAAGTTAGCAACAACTGTCTTCCACTGAACAGTACCTTCTTCGATAGCATCGAGTAACTGCTCCATGTTGGCTGTAAAGCTTACATCAACAATTGTCGGGAAAGCTTCTTCCATCATTTTGTTAACAACTTCGCCTAAGTCCGAAACATAAAGGTTCTTGTTCTCCTTAAGCACATAATGTCTTGCCATGATGGTTGTAATCGTAGGCGCATATGTGGAAGGACGGCCAATGCCCTGCTCTTCCATCGCTTTTACGAGGCCTGCTTCCGTAAAGTGTGCGGGAGGTTGTGTAAAATGCTGTTCGCCTTCAAGTTTATCAAGTTTAAGTTTGGATTTCTTATCAAGCTTGTTAACTAAAGCGTTCTTGTCATCCTTTTCGTCATCGTCGGATGTATAAACTGCTCTGTAACCATCAAATGAAATCTTTGATGCGTTAACTCTGAATGAATAATCCTTGGCAGCAATCTTGGTAGATACTGTATCAAATACGCAGGGAGCCATTCTTGAAGCAAGAAATCTCTTGTAAATAAGAGTATAGAGCCTTAACTCGTCTCTTCCAAGATATTCTTTCATCATCTCAGGAGTTCTTAAAAGATCCGTAGGTCTGATGGCTTCATGAGCATCCTGAATCTTCTTGCCTGTGCCTTTGCTCTGCTCAACAGGATTGTTGTAGTTATCGCCAAAATTCTTTGTAATATAATCTTTAGCAGACTTTAACGCTTCGTCAGAAACTCTGGTTGAATCGGTACGAAGGTATGTAATTACACCGACAGTACTTTTACCGACATTAACACCTTCGTAAAGACTCTGTGCGATACGCATGGTCTTCTGTGTGGAGAATCCAAGCACCTTACTTGCTTCCTGCTGAAGAGTAGATGTCGTAAAAGGAAGCGGTGAGTTTTTCTTTCTAGAGCCGCTTTTAACTTCAGCTACTTTAAACTCAGCACCTTTTAAATCTTTCTTAATTGCCTCTACCTGAGCTTTATCAGTTAATTCGACTTTCTCATCGCCTTTACCATAAAACGCAGCTACAAGGGGCTTTTTCTCGCCTTCAACGTTAAGGTGCGCATCGAGCGACCAGAATTCCTTGGGAATAAATGCATTAATCTCGTCTTCTCTGTCACAAATCATCTTTAAAGTAACAGACTGAACACGTCCGGCAGATAAGCCTCTTTTAATCTTAGCCCATAAAAGAGGAGAAATTCTGTAACCAACCATACGGTCAAGTACACGACGTGTCTGCTGAGCATCCACGAGATTCATATCGATATCACGGGGATTCTTTAAAGCTTCCTTAACTGCAGACTGAGTGATTTCGTTAAACGTAATACGGGCAACTTTCTTTTCTTTTAGATTCAAAGCTTCATAAAGATGCCAGCTGATTGCTTCTCCCTCACGGTCAGGGTCAGTTGCGAGATAAATCTTATCTGCTTTCTTAACTTCCTTACGAAGGTTTGAAAGTACATCGCCTTTACCACGAATCGTTATATATTTAGGATCGAAATTTTCGTCAAAACCGAGCTGGCTCTTGGGCATATCTCTGACATGTCCCTGGGATGCAACAACTTCATAATTTGAACCTAAAAATTTCTTAATTGTCTTTACCTTGGCAGGTGATTCCACTATAACCAAATACTTTGCCATATAAAACTCCAATCAATATTTCGCATTATATATAGAAGAAAAAGCGAAATATTCTTCCCTTTCAACATTACACAATAAATGAATTTACACTATAAAAATGCATTTGACAAGTAAAAGATTTATAAATTAATTTTTTTATGGCAATAAAAAAATGCCATTTGTAGGACACAAACGGCATTTTAAATATTATATATTTAAGTGGTCTTTATAAAGCTTGAAATTAAATTTACGGGATAAGTTTTCGAAAGTTTCTTTTTTAATACTTTAGGGAAAGTCACCGTAAAATATTTTTTAAGCATCTTAGGTAAAGTCTTCGTAAAAGCAGCCTTAAACGAAAGTTTAAATACAAACCAGCTGATCGGTCCGACAAGTATAATGAAGAACCATTTTATGAAAAATCCGATAATCAGAAACAGGTTCTTTACCAGAAACTTTGTAACCGGATTGTTTACTAAAAGATATATGCTTTTTATGGTTTTAAAAAATCTGATCATATCCGTCCCCACCATTTTTAATACAGTAATTATTATATCACATAAACACTATTTATCCAAACTTTTAGCTTGAGTAAATCGTAAGATAAATCGGCAAAAGCACATATAAGTAAATGACATATCTGACGAGTGCAACAGGTCCTAAAAGAAATGTTGCAAAATACATTAACGCAAAGATGAATAACGGAAAATATTTAAATTTCTTCTTTTCGATTACATATCCGAAGAATGTTAGGAACAGCCAGAAGAACGAACCGGGCGCAACCAGGTATGAAGAAATCGACCATTTTCTTGAGAAAATCGATGCTTCAATGTTTTTATGATATTCATGAACAAATTCAAGCTGCGAATTCATGACCGCAGGTTCATAGCAAGTGACCGGCCAGTAACCCTTGGTACCGTCAGGGTAAAGTGTCAGTTCAAAACCCGGATACCAGAGTCCGCAGTTTAAAGCAAGAAATGCATCAGTGAAAATACCTTTATTGTCTTTTAGGAGGCGGAAATACATATCGTTAACCGCTTCTTTGTTCTCTTTGTAATACTCCATATCAACAACAGACTTTGGAATATCAGCGATGTAAGGCAGATAAACTCTTCCTTCTTCGGGAATAAGTCTTTCAATCATTGCTCTGTCCGTTGCAGATACAACAGCATCTTCCCTTGTATAAACAGCCATTATCTGCTGAATGGGTACAGAATATTTTTCTCGTCCGTCAGGTTTGTAAGAAGCAAATTCCGGAACAAAAATCAGTTTATAAATAAGAAATCCTGAGATAAAAACAGCTGCAGTTATACCGATGAGCCATTTCTTTTTCTTAAGTACGAATACAAGCGGAATGATAAAGAATGGAATAACATAAATACAGTTGTTTCTGAAGATGCACATTCCGTTAATGCAAAGGCCAAGCATAATTGCAATAGCAACAAGAATGACAGGATTATTGCCTTTGCCCTGAGGCATATGCGCAGGCTTGTTAATAATATCAAGCATCATCAGCGAGAGAATAACAGCGAATATAAAATCAATCAGGAAATACGTATCTTTTGTAACCGATAAAACTTCCCAGACAATGGGAGGGAAGAAACCGAGATAAACTATTGCAACGAAGAAAATAACAGGATTACGAGCCTTCTTAAATAGGTATGAAACTATACATGAAAAAGCAAGTACACACTGGATTATCTGAATAATTACAAATACAGCAACACCGTGGTTAATCGAATAAGGATCGCTTGATACTGCTTTTATGATCGAGCCGAGCATTACGGTATGAAGAATCGGGTGAAACTCCGACATATTGTTACTTAAGTAACTCAAATACTGCGATCTTGCATCAAACGCAAAAATGCCGGGATAAAGGCCTAAAAACTGAATGGTATATATGGCGCCAAGCAGTATAAAAGAAAAAAGAAATCTGAATCTGAACAGAATGCCCATAAAACCTTTCTGCTTTACAGGACCTTTTAATACTTTGCCTTCCGCTCTCGCCTTTTCAACCGCCTTCATGGCTTCTTCCATGGCTTCCTTTTCTTTGCCTTTTACGAGCTCGGAAATATCGTCCAAATGCGAATAAACAACATAAAGAATAACTAAATGCAGCGCAAAAAGTACAAATAAAACAAAGAAATAAACATATGAAAAATTGTATCTGGAATATTTGTCAAACTGAATGCCGAAAACCGCAAAAATAGAAAAAAGGTAAGATAATACGCAGATTATTATCTTCCTTTTCGTAGATATATTTTTAAGTTTAAAATAGTATGATTTATCCCTGTCCATGAAGTTATTATATCACACAATTTTCTACTGCTTCAATAATCATATCTGCCATATAATCAATCATTTCATCAGTCATACCGGGATAAACGCCCACCCAGAACGAATTATTCATGATTATATCGGTATTTGCAAGCTCTCCGACGATGCGGTAGCCCTTACCTTCTTTTCTCATCTGATCAAAGCAGGGATGCTTGGTTAGATTACCGGCAAAAAGCATTCTGGTCTGAATGCCTTTTGATTCGATGAAAGGCACAACAAAAGAACGCTTTACATCACCTTTACAAGTGATCATAAAACCAAACCAACTCGGGTCTGAATTCTCGCATGCTTCAGGCAAGATAACCTTATCTTCTATTGCTTTTAATCTGTTATAAAGTCTCTTAAAATTAGCTCTTCTTTTATCTACGAAAGAAGGGAATTTTTCAAGCTGGGCAACGCCTATGGCTGCCTGCATATCTGTTGCCTTAAGGTTATATCCAAAATGCGAATAAACGTATTTATGATCGTAACCCAAAGGCAGTTCACCGTACTGTCTGTCAAATCTGTGACCGCAGAGATTGTCTTTGCCCGAAGGACATGAGCAGTCTCTGCCCCAGTCGCGAAGAGACCTCATAATCTTGTGAAGTAAAGGATTGTCTGTATAAACCGCTCCACCCTCGCCCATTGTCATATGGTGAGGAGGATAAAACGAAGATGTACCGATGTCTCCGATTGTACCTGTTAATTTGCCGTCATAAACCGAGCCTAAAGCATCACAGTTATCTTCGATAAGCCAGAGATTGTGCGTATCGCAGAATTCTTTTACGGTTTTTAAATCAAAAGGATTACCCAGTGTATGTGCAGCCATTACAACCTTTGTCTTGTCAGATAAGGCCTTTTCAAGCATCGTGACATCCATGTTGTACTGAGGGATTGTAACGTCAATAAATACAGGCACCACACCATACTGAATCGCAGGCGTAACCGTGGTCGGGAATCCCGCAGCTACGGTAATCATTTCATCGCCGGGTTTAACCTGTCTCTCTCCAAGCAAAGGAGACGTCAAAGTCATAAAAGCAAGCAGATTGGCTGATGAACCGGAATTTACGAGCGAACAGAATCTGACGTTTAAATACTCTGCAAATTTCTTTTCAAATTCAGCAGTAAATCTGCCTGAAGTAAGCCAGAATTCAAGCGCGGAATCAACCAGATTACACATCTCTTTGTCATCATAAACTCTTGATGCATAATTAATTCTGTCACCAGGCTCGAAAGGCTTGTTAGGAGCCTTAAACTGATTGTAATAATCTTCTACCAGTTTTAATATTTCATTTTTAGCTTCTGCTTCGTTAGTCCATCTGCTCATTTTATTAAATCCTTTTGATAATCATTCTTAAAAGATTATAGCATTTTTGATTGCTCATAAAAAGCCTTCATTCACACCAATGTAATCATATATGATAACATAAGAAATAAAGCTTTATTTATTTAATCAAACTTTGGTATGAATTGCATGCAAGTACATGAAATTAACTTCTTCATTCATATTAACAGGGATTAGTTTAATATTCGGATTTGCATTTTGAAAAACCCTGAATAATTCGTCTGCAAAGCCTTGGGCCATTATCTCACAATTCGAGAAATCCAATTCAACCTCTTTAAATGCATTTAACCTATCAGTTATCCTTCTAGCTTGAGATCTGGCAATAGGATTTCTTTCTCTGCACGCTTCAAAAACAGGAACCATGGTTTTTATAAGTCCTTCATCAACATCAGAGTATTCATTAAATATATCAATACTTTTTCTTTTTGTATCATTTTCCAATTCCATAATTGCCACCGTTCCTTTCTTTGAAAACTTCATTGCATATGAAAGTAAATGTGAATTAATTATCTTATATTCTCCATCAAACCCCGTCTTAAAAATGGTATTATCAGAAACCAAGGCAAGTTTATCAAGCAATTTGGAAGAAAAGAATATTCCTTCCCCTGAATGATTTTGTGGGTTGGTTGTAAATTTTCCCTTATACAATTCCAAAACAGCGTCTCTTAAATCATTATCTTTATTCCCATTCTTTTTTCTATAATCGATAATGCTTTTAAAAACTCCAATACCATCATCTACAACAATTATCTTTGTGTTTAAAAAACATGTATAAATATAGATTGAAATTTTTTTCCCAAAAGAATGTTCTATAGAATTATTAAATATTTCAGGTAATACATAACTCCATATTTTATAGGCATTATTATTTATATTTAAAAGCGGAAAAACATCTTCATATATAATTTCATCGTCACTTTCGGTTAATTTAGACAAATCGTAATTAAATTGAGCTTTGGTATATACAAGGTTATATTTGCATTTTCTATCCAAATCCTGACAAATATGATTACATGATATCTCGGAATCAATATATCTTTTTACGCTTGTCATAGAGATGCCAAAAGCATCCGCAACTTTGGATACAACAAATTCATCATCCTCCTGTATTTTTCTTAAAAGATACAGTTTGATTTCTTTTCTTTTTACTTCATCAAAAGACATATCATAGCCCTCACTATAGTTCGCGTTTGACTAACTTTAGTTTATCATATACTAACTATAAGTCAAGTGAAATAAAAAAAGGATGCATGAACATCCTTTTAGATTATAAAAACTTGATATTTGATTTTATTTAGCATTAATAAATTCATTAATTTGTTTCATAGAGATTTCCAGAACATTTCCACCGTTTAAATAAACGTCTGACCACTCAACAATCTTATCAAGCGCTTCATTTATACTCCACCTGGGACTCCACACTAAGGCTTCTCGAACTTTCGATGAATCCAGTTTTAGGAAAGCGGCTTCGTGAGGGCCGTTGTCTGAAAGATTCTTCCAGCAGAGCTCTTTTATATTTGATTCGCCTTGAACATTTTTACTGCTTTGATATAAATTCCACTTATCGCAAAAATTCGTAACCATATCGCCTGTAGTAATGCAGTCAGAGTCATTCGGTCCTACATTGTAAGCACCTGAAAATGACGGATTTTCGTATTGCTCCATAGCGATAGAAAGGTATACGAATAAAGGCTCCAATACATGCTGGTAAGGCCTGATTGAGTAAGGATTTCGAACTATTATATCCTCTCCGGCTTCAATTGCACGTACGCAATCGGGAATAATACGGTCATTTGCAAAATCACCACCGCCAATCACATTACCTGCACGACATGTACTGATAGAAACAACTCGGCCGTCAGACATCACACCCGTTTCGCCACCAAAGAACGAATTTATATATGAGTAAGTCACTAGTTCCGAGCAGGATTTGGAATTTGAATAAGGGTCAAATCCGCAGAGTTCTTCATCTTCCTTGAAGGGTTCATTTAACTCACGATTAAGATAAACTTTATCTGTAGTCACATTTACAAAACTCTTCACCGAATCAGTCAGTCTGACACATTCCAATACATTTACAGTACCCATTACATTGACGTCATAAGTATAGACCGGCTCTTTGTAAGAATCGCGTACAATCGGCTGTGCAGCCATATGGATAACTATCTCGGGTTTAACCTTATTGAATACATTCTTTAAATTATCTAAATCACGCACATCTCCTTCAAAATGTGAAATTTTGTTCTTTATATCGCACAATTCAAACAAAGAAGGTTTTGTCGGAGGATTCAACGAATATCCGTATACATCAGCATCAAGTGATTTAAGCAACAGGCAAAGCCACGATCCCTTAAAACCAGTATGGCCGGTTATTAATACTTTTTTGTTTTTGTAAAATGATTTCAGTTTTTCTGCATTCATAATTTCTTATCAGTTTTTCTTAATGAATTCAAAATAATCTATCGTCAGTTTAAAGCCTTCCTCGATACTGTACTTAGGCTTCCAACCAAGCGATTCAAGTTTGTCTGTGCTCATTCGGATGGGCTTTTCAACAGGACATTCGAGATAATTTGCATCATCACGCTTTTCGTATACAACCTTAAGATTTTTCTCAGGATATAAGGCTACAAGTCTTTCAGCGAGTTCACGAATCATTACTCTCTGATAGTTGTTGTAAAGGTTATATGCTTCACCACCCTCACCTTTGGTCATCATCAAAATGAAAGCTTCTACTGCATCTGCTGCGTAACAGAAAATTCTCTCTGTAGTTCCTGAACTTTTAATCACTATATCTTCGTTATTTACGATATTTTTGACGAACTCGGTAAATACTCGCTTATCGTTCATTAAATCCATTGTAGGGCCATATGTGTGCGCTAAACGGGTAACTACAGTCTTTACTCCGTACTGAACAAAGTATGCTTTGCAAAGAAGCTCTCCCATGCGCTTACTCTCGGAATAACAGTTCCTGATATTCATGCTGTCCAAGGCACCAAATCCGGTAGTCTCATCATAAACAGTATCCGAAGGAGGAATGTTTCCGTACACTTCTCCGGTGCTTAAGAAAAGAAAAGA
>JAEEGG010023644.1_pt1 | contig 11988 bp, 6 predicted proteins | sample 9134161 | NCBI WGS metagenome assembly JAEEGG01 (sample SAMN16246543, study PRJNA631951) | gut metagenome | biome: gut microbiome; feature: rumen; material: CR-attached | host: Bos | place: Iran: Karaj | collected 2018-10 | reverse complement strand
TCGCCCTTCATAGAATAAATGATTGAAGCAAGATAATGAACTTCAGGTTCTCCTGAATAATAAGAAAGTGCCTGACGAAGATAATTTTCGGCTGCTTCTGACTGACCGCGCTCTGCATTTACAAGTGCCAGCGAAAGCAATGCCTTGCGGTTTGTGTTCTGTCGTTTGAGCGCTTCCATGTACTGATTTTGAGCACCAGAGAAACGACCTTCGTAAAGTTCAATTTCTGCAAGACCAAAATGCGCATCTATGTCGTTAGGATATTTTTTAAGGATGTTATTAAAGATTGCACGACCATCGTCTATGCGTCCAAGCGAAACATAAACCATTCCCTTAAGATTTTGAATGGCATTATTATTTTTTTCATATTTTTCTGCGTTTTCAAGATACTGCAGTGCAAGGTCAAATTCACCAAGCTTATAAGAGCATTCTGCAAGCTTGTACCATGCATCTGTGAAAGCAGGATTTTCGGCAGTTACTTCAAGGTAGTACTGAGAAGCCGAATAATAATTTTCATTTTGCTGGGCTTCCATTCCAAGATTGTATTTTTCGAGTACAACGGCAGAATTACCAGCGGCAAATAAAACCGGACTAACAAAGAGAAATGCTGCAACAACTGCAATTCGTTTATTCTTCATCATCTTTTTGATTTTCATTGTTTCTGATTACCTTGATAACGTTTATTCTATGCCCCTCCATGTCCTGAACTATAAAGTCATAGTTGTTCCATGAAGATTTTTCATATTTTACAGGAACCTTTCCGAACAAATCAAATACAAAGCCGCCGAGTGAGTCAAAATCTTCGTTCGGGAAGTCTGCGTTTATTGTTTCATTCAAATCATCTAAGTCTACGCGTGCATCACAAAGCCATACGTTTTCATTAATTGTAATAATGTCTTCGCGTTCCTTATCAAACTCATCCTGAATGTCGCCTACAATTTCTTCAATAATATCTTCCATTGTAACGATTCCAGAGATTCCGCCGTATTCATCAATTGCCATTGCAATATGAAGGTGATGGCGCTTGAATTCTCTAAGCAGAGAGTCAATTCTCTTACTTTCCGGTACAAAGTATGGCTTACGGATTATTTTAAGCAAATCTACAGGCTGATTTTCTGCAAAGGTTTTAAGAAGATCCTTTACATAAAGCACACCTACTACGTTATCAATAGAATCTGTATATACAGGGAAACGCGAATGACCGCTTGCAATGATTTTTGTAACAAGCTCATCCTTAGGTGTGTCTGAAGAAATAAAGTCTACGTCAATGCGGGGAACCATAACTTCTTTTACAGAGGTTATAGAAAGGTCCTCTACACCCTGAATCATATCTTTTTTTTCTTCGTTGAGGATTTTCTGTTCGATTATGTCGTTTTCATCAGCGTTCTTAACTGCGTTTTTCTTTTTGTGTCCAAACAAACTCATTTTATAATAATTTCATCCTTTAGTTTTTCAAGTATATTTTCCTGCAGAACAAGCATTTCACACACAGGAGCAAGGCCTTTTTCTATATGCTCTTCTCCGTGGTCCATTCCATTTAAATGAAGGAGTCCATGAACAAGAAGACGCTTTAGTTCTGCATTTGTATCTTCATTAAAATATTCGGCATTTACGGGCAATGTATCAAGGCTTATTGCAATATCTCCTACACATTTCCATTTACCTTCTTCATCCTCGTATTCTTCATCGTTTTCAAAAGATAAAACATCTGTAGGAGCGTCTATGTTACGATACGAAGAATTTAGCTCTTTTATATACTCATCATTACAGAACAGCACAGACACTTCTTCATTGTCAAACCCAAGCTGATTTGCTGCAAGTAAAAGAAAGTCCTGAACTTTATCGAGCCATTCGGGTTCTTTTACACCCTCCTGAACCGAAACGAAGATTCTATTTGCCATTCTTTTCTGCCACCTTTTTCTTTTCTGCAGGTTTTGCTTCTGGTTCTACAGGTTTTGCCTGTTCAGGCTTTTTTTCTGCATCAGGATCCTGCTGATCAGGGTATTCAATACGGCTGTGATAAAAGCCTGCAAGAATCTGAACAAATGATTCCTTGATTTTTGTAAGGTCTCTATATGTAAGGTCACAGTTATCAAGCTGATGTGCTTCGATTTTTGCATTTATAAGAGTTGTAATAAATGTTTCAAGGCGCGGAATAGAAGGATTTTTTAAAGTATGACAGGCTGCCTCTACTGTATCGGCAAGCATTACTACACCACTTTCTTTTGTTGCAGGAGGACGTCCTGGGTAAGCAAAATCCTCTGGTGAAAGTGTAGGATCCTTTTCTTTTGCTTCATTATAGAAATACTGAATTACACTGTTTCCATGATGCTCTGCAATAACATCAATAATAACCTGTGGAAGATGCATCTGACGTGCTTTTTCAATACCTTTCTTTACATGGCTCTTGATAATTGTTGTATAAAGGTTTGGATTAATGTCGTTTTTACGTTCGCTTTCGCCCTGCTGATTTTCTACAAAGTATTCACTCTGGTCAATTTTACCAATATCGTGATAATAACCGCCAACACGTGCAATAAGAGGATTAGCACCAATTTCTCGGCAGGCAAATTCAGCAAGCTGCGAAACCATCATAGAATGCTGGTAGGTTCCGCTTGCAGTAATACACATCTTTTTAAGAAGCGCTGCGTTTGTATCACTCAAATCCATAAGACGGAATACAGAAGCAGTATTAAGCATATATTCAAGCGGAGTCAAAAGTCCAAGTGTAAGGATACCTGACAGGAAACCGTTGCCAAGAATTCCAGGAATAAGCTTCACATTAGCAGCAAAGGTTTCATTAAATACAACAATCAAAAGTACAAAGAAAACAAGGTCTGTCAAAGCAAGAATAATACCTGCAAACACAAGATCAATTCTTCGTTCTACCTTACGTACAATTGCAACAGAGCTTAAAGAAGTAGCAAGTGTAAACAGGAATGGAACAATATCCCAGTTACCGGAACCAAGAACTGCAAAAGCCATTATAAAAGAGAAAAGCGAGGCTGAATTCTGACCATAAAGGATTGTAATTATCATTGCAAAAAGGCTTGCAGGAATAATTATACAAAGCGCATAAGGAGTTGTACAAACAGGAAGCTTTGTTCCAAAAGAAGCCGCAAAGAAAAGAATTAAAAGGAATATTACCTGAAGCAGCGGTTCCTGAAGCTTGATTTTCCGTCCAAACGGCAACAAAGAAAACAGCAGATAATACATTATAGAAATAACAAGCAGATACAAAAGCTTGTTCGCAAAGGCTCTATAATCAATATACAAAGGAGAAGCAATCATCTTCTGAAGCTTGGCATATGCTTCTTCTGTAATTTCAAAACCTTTTTTAATGATTTTTTCTCCGGCAACAATTGTTACAGGATTTGCGTCGTCGGCAGGAATGTTCTTTTCGGCAATAATTGTTCTGTCCGAAATCTGCCCTATTTCAAAATCTTCTATAGAAAAACTTGCTACAGTTTCGCTTGTAGTGATTTTTGCAAATACAAGAGCAGAAACTGCAATGTATCCGATTATGAGCAAAAGCAAAAAGGGATATTTAGTTTTAATATACTGACCAGCCGAAGCAAAGAAAATCGCAACCGGATTCTTTTTTTCACTAGTCTTATTATTCTTCTGAGGTTTGTTTTTCATGTTCATAAGCCCTTACAATTTTTTTAACAAGACGATTCCTTACAACATCTTCTGCTGTAAGCTCCATAAAGCCTATATCTTCTATTTTATACAAAATACTAATTGAATGCACCAGTCCGCTTACGTGTTTTTTAGGAAGGTCTGTTTGGGTCGGGTCGCCTGTAACAAAGACCTTTGCATTTTCACCCATACGGGTAAGGAACATTTTCATCTGCGAAACTGTTGTATTCTGTGCTTCATCAAGAATGATTACTGCATTATTAAGTGTGCGTCCCCTCATATATGCAAGAGGTGCTACTTCTATTATACCCGCTTCTGTAAGCTTGCGTACAGTCTCAACTCCAATAACAGTTTCCATAGCATCTCTGATTGGTCGCAGATAAGGATTTATTTTCTGTTCAAGATCCCCCGGAAGAAAACCAAGACTTTCTCCCGCTTCTACAACAGGACGGGTAATAATGAGTTTGTTCTTTTTATGAGTGAGGACCAGACGAAGTGCTTCTGCAACTGCAAGAAATGTTTTTCCACTGCCGGCAGAACCTGTACAAAAAACCATGTCTTTTGTCTGTAAAAGATTTATATATTCTGCCTGATGCTGAGTTCTTGGATAGATTTTTTTTACAGCCCCAGGCACTGTGATGGAAATTTCATCTGCATTAACTTTTTTCTGAGTATTAAGAACAGAAACAACGACATCCTCGCTGTTCATACCGCCGTCATCAATTTCATCTACAATGCGGTCTATAATAAATTGAAATTTCTCGCAGATTTCTTTATCACTAGAGTCAATAGAAAGTTCATTTCCCCTTGTAAAAACAGATACCCCAAGACTTTCTTCTATGAGTCTTAAATTGCTGTCATTTGTTCCGCAAACACAAGATATTATATTATTATCCGGAACAACTATTGTATATTCGCTCAAAAATTCCTCTATTATTATATTTTATATTGCAAGTTGATTCTGTGCAAGACTTATTTTAATACCCACAAAGCTGCATCATCAGCTTCCTTGTATTCGTGAGTTAAGTTTGTCTTAATACTCTGCATTGGATTCCAGACTACACCAATTGAAAAATACGGATCAAATACATATTTCTGCTCATTATTTACTTTTACAATCTTTGGTTCAAACTTACAGGTCATATTAAAATCCCAGTCGTGAAGCTGGTGAGTAAGTGTCATATTAAGAGATTTGAGTTTAAAACTAGAAGCCTCTCTGTTTCTACGGAATGCATCGCCTTCCCAACCCCATCCATTTATACCATAAATACCAAAGGACTGAATTAAATCCATAAGCATTCTTGAAGCAAAGTTTGTTCCGTAAAAATCAGCATTATCAGCATTAGAGAATTTGCCCTGATCCTGGAAATACCAATATATAGAAGAGTTACGGGATGTTGCAGAGAAAGTAAGCTTAAAGAAATTATTAATATTATATGTAAGCGATGGAGAAATCTGGAAATAAGAGTTTGTTGGCTTAATAAAGTCATAATTTATATTTGTGCTTAAGCCGGGAGCCCAGGTAATTCTGTTATACCATTGATAATATGTTTTTGAAGGCAAAGAATAAGACAAGGATACTGAATATGGAACAAACTCTTTTTCACTTCGCTGATTATATCCTGCCTTTTTTCCTTCAGGAGGCTTGTCTGTATACAAATCATATTTATATGTGTAAGAACTGCTGTAGGAAACAGAAAGCTGCTTATAAGAAAGAGAAAGCTTGAGACTTTCAGCGTGTTTGTCTGCCTGCTCGGTGTTATCATTGTATACATAACTGAAAGATTCAGAAAGCTTGAGCTTAGAATCAAAAAGATTTATAGACATTGACTGCTGGAATGGATTATATTGCAAAGTAGAATCATCCTTGCTTTTTTCATAAATACCGGTACTCATGCTCAAACTTACATAAGGGAAAATGAGATTTAGAGAACCTGTATATCTTGCAACCTGAGGTTTGAGTGTTGAAGAGAAAGTTAATGTCTGCTTGAATTTGGAATCAAGTTCTTTCATTCCAAGTGTAAAACTCAGGGAGTTTACTGTAATACTTTCTGTATCATCAAAATCAAGCCAGTTTTCTTCCCATTCTGGAGCATCTGCTTCGCCTATAAACTTTCGTCTGTAGATTTTCATTGTGTTACTCCAGGTAACACCAGTTTCAGAAAAAGCAGGAATATAGGCAAAGGGCATAATGCTGATTGAGTTTGTATTTGTAAGGTTTCTTGTTTGTGCAGAATAATCTGCTTTTTTAAGACTCTGTCTGTCCTTGTCGTTATAACCGTCTGTATTCGGATGGTCCTGCCACAGAGGATCATAAGAAAGGGAGTTTTTCATTGAGAAAAAGCTTCCGCCATAACCAAGATTGCTTGTAAGAGATACAGGAGTTTTGATTGTATACATTGAAGAACGGATTTTATCCCACTCAAAATCTTCTGGAGTTTTAAGATAAGTTTTTCCGTCTTTATCTGCTGTGCTATATGCAATCTGAGTATTTATATTTGAGTTTACATTGTAATCAAGCTTATATGTCAGCCCCGAAATTGTAGTTGCACTTGCAGAAGTCCCTGATAATTCTGGAAGTACAGGTTGTGGTAATTTTGATTTTTCGTCTTCCACTTCTTCTGCTTCTTCTGCCTGGGCTAAGGCTTCTTTTTCTGCCTGTAAAGCTTCATCTGAATTTTCATCTGAGTTTTCTGCTTCTTCTGTCTGTTTAGCAGCAAGCTCTTGTTTTTCACGTTCCTCTGCTTCTTTATCAAGAACAGACTGAGGTTTTAAATCATCAGGCTTTGTAAGTGTACTTGGGAAGGTAACTTTTTTTGTATCTGCTGTGACCTGTTTTAACGGCCATTGGAATATAGTTCCGCTTAAAGTTAGAGTTGCATTCGCAGGAGTAATCTGGCTTGGATAATAGAAGGAACGTTCCGGAGAATATGAAGCCCAGTTTGGATCTTTTATATAGTTTTCATCTTCTTTTAAAACATCAGAAGTTTTCTGAACTGTATTAATATATATAGAAGAATTCAAAGAAAATGAAATTGAATTAAGGAAGGGCTTTATAACCGAAGGCAAATTTGGCGAATAAGAAGAATTGAGCTTCCAAACAAGATTGCTTACCTGACTTGAGCTGCTTGTTGTAGAAGAATCCTCATTATCTTCGTTACTAACATCTATTAAATAAGAAATCCAGTCCATAGATTCATCACGGGTTTTAAAATCTCCGTAGAAATATGGATCTGAATAAATTGGCAAAGCAAGAGAAAGCTTAAATGGTTTTGAAAGAGTAAAATCAAGATTTGCACCATAACGGAACGGCATCTTAATTCCCATGAAGTTTGATTTATCGTAGAAGGTATATCCTTTACTTGAAATTGCAGAATAAGTTGTACCATTTAAGAAAACTGTATTACTAAAACCTAAGAGAAGATTGAAATCAAGGTTTGTAACATAATTTTTTGAAGGTCGAAGTTTTCCGTCAAGTCCTACCATGCCTCCAAGATTTGAATACCAGTCACCAAGGATTTTTATGTAGGTAGAAGTATCGCCCGAATAATTTGTATCAAGGTTGTGCATCATGAGTCCCTGACGTTCCTGTTCCTTTAATTCTGTAGGGCGCATGAAGTTATAAACTGCTTTAAGAGATTCCTCTGTTGCAGATTCTGTTGAATCAGAAGAACTTGATGAAGAGCTTGAAGAAGCGCTGCTTAAAGGCTTACGGCCTTTTAAGTAAACAGTAGTCTGAACATATTTTCCTTCGCGTGGTTTTGATCCGAATACGGGATTATAAATGAGTTCATCCTTTGGATAATAAAAAGCCGGAAAATACAAAACAGGAACTGGTCCTACATAAAGAAGCGCATTCAAAAATGCAAACTCACCACCAGGAAGCAGCCATGTTCTTGAAGCATCAATATGCCAGTGAGGTTCCGTAGCATCACAGAAGGTCAGACTTGAGTTTTTAAATGCAATTGTATTATCTTCGCTTTTTCCAAAGATATCTGAAAATACAATAAGAGTTGAGCCCGATGGAAGATTTAAGGCATCACTTTTTGTCTGCACTACTCGTCCGTCATCAAAGATACCTTCGAGAGTTGCAGTATTCATGAGTAAAGAAGTTGCTGTTGTTGTTTCGCCACCTGCCGATGAACTTTTTGTTGTAATTTCTACATTACCTTCGGCATAAAGCATTTCTGATTGTCTGTCATAAGTAACTTTATCTGCTTTGATATCTGAAACAGTGCTTCCTTTTTGAACAGAAATCTCTACGCTTCCTTCAAGAACAATTGAATCTTGAGATTCTTCAGAAGAGTTTTCCTCATCTTTGTTCTTGTCGTTTTTTTCATAAGTTGTCTGACGGGCGTTTGTGATTGTGATTACAGTCGTTTCTTCGGAGGTTGATTGGGCATGCAGGAATGTCATACATGACAGTATGATTATTGAGAGAAAAAATGCCTTTATTAAACGTAGATTGCCGCGCTTCGCTCGCAATGACGTCCTCCTAAATTAAATCCTGCAAAAATGCGGCGGTGTGACTTTCTTTACAACGGGCAACTTCTTCAGGGGTACCACATGTTACCAGGGTTCCGCCTTTGTTTCCGCCTTCTGGACCTAAGTCTATTATATAATCACACTGCTTTATTACGTCAAGGTTATGTTCAATCATTACAACAGTATTACCGTTGTCTACAAGACGCTGAATTACAGCCATAAGCTGCTTAACATCTGCAAAGTGAAGGCCTGTTGTAGGTTCATCAAGAATGTAAAGTGTTTTGCTTGTAGCAGGTCTTGCAAGTTCATTTGCAAGTTTTACACGCTGGGCCTCGCCGCCACTAAGGGTAAGCGCATTCTGTCCAAGCTGAATATAGCCGAGTCCCACAGACTGCAGGGTTGCAATCTTTCTATATATATGTGGAATACTCTGGAAAAAGTCGCAGGCTTCATCAATACTCATATTGAGTACGTCGTTTATAGATTTTCCCTTGTATTCAACTTCAAGTGTTTCGTGATTAAAGCGCTTACCACCACAAACTTCACACTGAATATAAACATCAGGAAGAAAGTTCATTTCAATTACAATTTCTCCTGCACCCTGACAGTTTTCGCAGCGGCCGCCTTTTACATTAAAACTGAATCGTCCCTTCTGGTAGCCGCGTGCCTTTGATTCAGGCTGGCTCGCAAAAAGATCTCTGATTGCGTCAAACACGCCAACATAAGTTGCAGGGTTACTTCGCGGAGAACGTCCAATTGGTGACTGGTCTATGTTGATTACCTTGTCTACACCTTCTATTCCTTCTACACTGTCGCAGGCCCCCACAGGATAATTTGTTCGCATAATCTTATTGCTTACAGCAGGGTAAAGAATATCGCTCATGAGTGTAGACTTACCGCTTCCACTTACACCTGTAATACATGTAAAAGTTCCAAGCGGAATCTGAAGGCTTACGTCTTTAAGGTTGTGTTCGCGTGCTCCATTTATCTTAATGAACTTTCCGTTTCCAGTACGTCGCTGTTTTGGAATATCCATGCGTAAGGTTCCTGCAAGATACTGCCCCGTAAGACTTTCTTTTACTTTTGCAACTTCATCAGGAGTGCCAGCCGCAACGACACGTCCACCGTTTACACCAGCTCCTGGTCCTAAATCTATAAGATAATCTGCAGTGCGCAAAGTCTGTTCATCGTGTTCTACTACAATTACTGTGTTTCCGTTATCACGCAAATTAAGCAAAGTGTCTATGAGGCGCTGGTTATCGCGCTGGTGAAGTCCTATACTTGGCTCGTCCAGAATGTACATTACACCACAGAGGGCAGAACCAATCTGGGTTGCAAGACGAATTCGCTGGGCTTCTCCACCGGAAAGACTTTCGGCAGAGCGTTCCATGGTAAGGTATTCAAGACCAACATCGCGCAAGAAGCGCAGTCGGGCACGGATTTCTTTAAGTATTTGAGTTGCAATCTGAGCTTCGCTTTCGCTAAGATTGAGCTTGTCAAAAAAGTCTATTGATTCTGCAACAGAAAGCTTACAAAGCTCATAAATATTTTTGCCACCTACAGTTACACCAAGAGCTTCCGGGCGCAATCGCATTCCATGGCAGGCAGAACATTCGTGAATTGCCATAAACTTTTCTTCTATATTTGTGCGCATTGCCTCGCTCCAGGCTTCGCGGTGACGACGAGTCATTTCCTTTACAACACCAATCCACGGACGGTTATATTCAGAATAGCCTTCTCCACTCTGCTTCTGGTAAATCCAGTGAAGTTTTTTGGTATCGGAGCCGTTCCACATAAAGTCAAACTGTTTGTCGGTGAGCTGGTCAAAAGGCGTGTCCAATGTAAAGCCTGCTGCTTCTGAAACTGCAGTAAAAATACTTCTGTTCCATTCAGAGGTCGGTGTAAAAAACGGAAGTCCACCTTCATTAAAACTGAGCGACTTGTCCGGAAGAATTTTGTCATAGTCCCATTCCATTTTTTCGCCAAGACCAGTACATTCAGGACAGGCACCAAACGGATTATTAAAGGAAAAAAGCCGAGGCTGCAGGTCCGGAATAGAAATACCGCAGTCAGGACAGGCATTTTTCTGGCTAAAGAATACTTCAGTTGTTTTATCGTCGTCAGGGTCCTGGCGGGTAACAATTACAATTCCATTTGCATTTTTAAGCGCAATTTCAATTGAGTCTGCAAGACGTGAACGAACTTCATCAGATTTTTTGATTCGGTCTACAACAATTTCAATCGTGTGCTTTTTCTGTTTGTCAAGCTTGATTGAATCTTCAAGCTCTGCCATAACGCCGTCAATTCGGGCACGAACAAAGCCTGATTTTTTAGCATCCTCAATTATCTTTGTATGCTCACCTTTTTTACCACGAATAACAGGAGCAAGCACCTGCATTTTTGTACCATCCGGCCAGGCCATAATTGTATCAATAATCTGGTCTACAGATTGTTCACGAATCTCGCGTCCGCACTGAGGACAATGAGCATGACCTGTACGAGCAAAAAGAAGACGGTAAAAATCATAAATCTCGGTGATTGTACCAACTGTAGAACGAGGGTTTTTATTTGTTGATTTTTGTTCTATAGAAATAGCAGGAGAAAGTCCTTCGATTAAGTCTACATCAGGCTTGTCCATACGTCCAAGAAACTGGCGGGCGTAGGACGAGAGGCTTTCCATATAACGACGCTGACCTTCTGCAAAAAGCGTGTCAAAAGCCAGCGAAGATTTTCCCGACCCGCTCAGCCCCGAAATTACAACGAGTTTATTTCTTGGTAAAGTTACATCTATATTTTTAAGGTTATGCTCACGCGCTCCACGTATAACAATCTTTTCTTCTGCCATAATCAGTCTATTATAGCGTATTTTCCACTTAGTGCAAACATAGCAAACATATAAAGACAGTTATCGTAGTAACGGCGTTCCCCCTGACGCAGCGGAGTTTCCCAGAAGCGTCGGACAATTTTTTCCGCAGCAGTAGCAGCAGCTGGTGAACAAGCAAGTGTGGTTTGAGCTAAGGTTGCAAGGAGTCCTACAGGGTGCAGGGCTTTTTCTGGAGTTCCGTCTGCAAGCATCACAGGTGTTCCGTCAAGGTGGTATTTTTTATAGTCTGCAGGATCAATATCCGCAAAAAAGTTCACCAGATTATCTGCAATCTTTTCAAACTCTGGGGTATGACCGTGCCACAGCGAGTCCAAACCTATATTTGCACCGGTTCTGTAAGCATCACTGTAAAAGTCCCCGTGGTCTGGCGGTGGTCCAAATGGATTAGGAGTTCCGTCAAAGTTTCCGTATTCAGGGTTCATACCGGTAACCGGGTGGCAGGCCTTTGCAAGATACTCGCGGCTTGCTTCTTCTGCGCGCTTCCAGAAAGGACGATCTTCTTCATCAGCCCAGAGCGCAAAATAATGATAAAAATGCATAAGGTGGTAAGAAGGATCTGTAAAAGGACAGGCAGGTACAAAAAGCACATAACCGTTATCGGCATTCCACATAGGATATTCCTGATGCAGACATGTATGCAAAATGCGGCGTGCCCACATAGTGTAGTTGTAAATGCTTTCGCCCTCTGCATCTCCCCATTTGCGCCCCGCAAGAAACAAAGCCATAGCAAAGAATTCTTCTCCGTCAGGAGCCGGTCCCCAGGCATTTTTCTTGCCGTCAGGACCACAAGACCAGGCAAAATATCCTTTCATGCGTCCTTCGCTCATATACATAAAGTCCATGGCAAACTTCCACATGCGGTCAAAAATATCCTTGCGGTCCTGCATAAGGCACATCATCATGCCATAAGACATACCTTCAGTGCGTGCATCGCAGTTACCTGTATCCATAAAATAGCCTGTATCGCCCATTCCATC
>JAEEGG010023643.1_pt1 | contig 11988 bp, 8 predicted proteins | sample 9134161 | NCBI WGS metagenome assembly JAEEGG01 (sample SAMN16246543, study PRJNA631951) | gut metagenome | biome: gut microbiome; feature: rumen; material: CR-attached | host: Bos | place: Iran: Karaj | collected 2018-10 | reverse complement strand
ATCGTGAAGTTGCTTATGGTATTGTTATCTCCATCGAAATTACCCTTGAAAGGATATTTTGATGTGCCAATAGGCAGGAAGTCGTCTTTAACATTAACATCTTCACTTGTTGCGAGGTCAAGTGGTACAGTTAACTTGAAATTCTTTCCTGTAAAACCACCTTCGTTTACAATACCCTTATACGAACCAATTTCGCCAGCATTGACTGCTGTCCTGAATTTTACAAACTGAGTCATTGATTCTATGAGTATTGGGTCCTCAATAGTTGGGTTCTGTACGAAGAATGATTTTACATGGTAGTTATCGTTGTATCTCACAAAGATATTTGCACAGTCGTTCTCCAAACCATCAACAGTAGGTACATTGCTTGCTATTGTAAGGTAAGTTCTTCCTGTTTCATCATTACGAACGCAGTTCGTTTTCCATGATGCACCTGATGGAACAACAAGGTCGAAATTCTTACTTACAGCACGATATGTCTGATGGTTGGTAGAATTGCCTCTTTCATCAAGTGTTAATGGTATAGCTGCAAGAGTTGCACCAGCTTTGGTATTAAGTTCCTTTGGAACAGGATAAAGATTTGTATTGTATGCCCATTTTGCGTTGCCCAGATTATCGAATAATAACGATCCCGTACCTATCATCTCTGATGTAATCATACCAGTGGTTCCAGAACCGCCTTCCCTGTCGCATCTTTGAGTATCGTAGAAACAATGTTCAATTGTAGATGCATCGTCCTTTGTTCCGAGTATTGCACCGCCAATATTAACACCACCAGATGATACACAGTAGTTGATTAATGAAGAGTTGTCCATATTACCACATATACCACCTGTAATTTCTGTTGTAGATGATACATTTCCTCCATTGTTGCAGAATTTGATTACAGAATTGTTGTCGCTCTTTCCGACAATACCTCCAACATAACTTGCTCCAGAAACAGTTCCTGCGTTGGTACACGAAATAATTGAGTCAACATCTGTTGCATATCCGCAAATACCTCCGGTATAGTCAACAGTCGCTATTACCTTTCCTGAGAAGTCGCAGTTTTCGAATTTAGTGCCGACAGATTTTCCGCAGATACCACCGACATACGAACCGGTACCATTGACAATAGCAGCAACATGACATTTGTTGATTGTCGCATTCTTTGCGAATCCTACCAAACCACCTATATAAGAAGAACCATACACTGTAGCGCCATCATTGCTGATTGCTCCAGTATTTGGATCAACATACGCATAACCTTGTATATTAATATTTTCGATTACACTACCATCTACATATCCGAATAGACCTGCATAGGAAGCATTTGTCCTAAGTGTTTTTATCGTCTTGTTTTCTCCATAGAAACTGCCCTTGAATATATATGTGGATGTGCCGATTGGTGTCCAGTTGCTGTTATCAAGAGTAATGTCGCTCATAAGGTAGAATCTAACACCCTTGTATCCATTCACATTGAATGCTTCTTCTATTGTGCTACTTGCAACATGGTTGTCTTCATCGTAAAGACATGCCATAAACGAACCAATACTACCTCTATTTACAGCATCGCGTAATGCTTTTAGATCGGCTAAGTTTCGGATTGCAATTGGAGGAACATACAAACTGTTTGCAAAGTACATCTGCTTGCTATAACCGCCAAGAGTTACTGTCAGGTGTGTACGCCTATAGTTTGGATTTGTAACTCGCACTGTGGAGCCAGAGACTACGAGTATGCCATCATCAGCAGCTGTCCATGTCTGTCCATCGGTTGTAACAACAGAGAAGTTGCGAGTTGTCATTTGGTTGGTGTTTACATAGTCTGGGTCAGTAGTTTCGGAACCAGCACCGCCAATAGCAAGTGTGGCTGGAGAACCTCCAACCAAGGTAGGATTCAATGCGATTGCGTATGGATTAGTAGGATATGAACCTTCTGCGTTGATAGGCATAGGGTAGTAGCCTGCCTTTATCCACCATTCCCCTGATGTGAATGTAGATGGCAAAGTTCCTAAAAGATCGCTAGTACGCAATCCTCTGCCATTTACTTCATTCTTTACTCCAACAGCGCAATGTAGCGAGTCGTAGTAGTTTATATCGACATCAGTAGGCGGACAAAGACTATATGTTCTTATAGTATCGTTGTCAACGCCGATGATGTTACCTTCGAATCCATTAAAATTATATACATTGAGGCATTGTGATACACGCCCGCGGTTAACATCGTTTGTTCCTACGATTCCCCCGAAAGAAGATGCGTTTGCACTTGCCTTTACTTCTCCAGCATTGAGACAATACTGTACTAATGCCATATAGTTGTATCCGCATATTCCACCTGCGTGGCCTTTGCCGGTAACAATTGCGTTATTTATGCAGTTGAGTACACTGTCGCGCTGGTATGTACAAAATGAGCTTATTGAGGATGAATTATATCCGTATGTATATCCTACTATTCCTCCAACATACGAACCTGTACTTGTGATATTTCCTGTTGATGTACAATATTTTATCGTTGCATAATTGTTCAGGCGTCCGATAATTCCTCCTGAATATGAACTAGTAGCTATTACATTTCCATTGAAATGGCAGTTTTCTATTGTGCTATATGTTGTTTCATTAAGACCGGCTACGCAGCCACATATACCACCTACATACGATGTGCCAGATACTGTTCCTTCTACGACAAGGTTCTTTATGCCACCAATGCAACTTGATTGGATGTAGCCAAATAGTCCTGAATATGCAACAGATCTTCCTACGGCAAGTCCGCTAATTTTGTGTCCAGCACCATTAAATTCTCCGCGGAAAGGATGGTCCGTTGTGCCTATGGGTTCCCATTCTGGGTCTGTTAGGCTGATGTCATCAGATAGTTGGAATTTTCTTCCGCAATATCCATCAAGGTTCATATTTCCCTTGAAAGAGCCATCAAGACCAGCATTGACAGCATCGCGGAATTCCGCTAGTTCGGTTGCACTTGTAATCATCAATGGGTCATTATTATCAGCTACGCTGGCAAGCACTCTCTTTATGAATAAATCCCCATTCTTAGCAGTAAGAATTACAGCTCCGTATACCCCTGTTGATACAACTCCAGTGCTTGATATAATATCATTATCACTACTTACCCATGTAATTCCATCTCCACCAAGAGTAACATTGTGACTTAAGTTTGTATAGTTGTCGCCTCCGCCAAATATTGCAGGTGCTGCTGCAACTTTTACAAGGTATGCAATAGTATCTGAAGAACCACAACCTACATTCTTAGGTGTTGGGTAACAGTTAACTACATAATCCCAACTATTGCTGAAAGTTGCTTCTGTGAGAGCCAAAAGTTCCGAAGTCGTTTTGTTTGTTGCTCCTGAAATATTACCAGTATTTGTTCCTTCTCTTATTGACCGCTGACTATCGTAGTAGTTGTTTGTAAATGTAGGAGAGTTGCTTTTTACACCTATTATGCTTCCTCCTAAATTTACTGTACCTGTATTTATGCAGTTTGTCATTCGGCTATTATCGCCTCTTATACGAGCCATTATGCCACCTGTATTTTCGGATGTGCCATAAACATTGCCTGCGTTTAGACAGTTCTGTATTATTGTATAATCTCCTGCATCTCCAACTATACCTGCTGCATAATTAAGAGCTTTGACTTCGGCAATATTAATACAATTTTTTATGGTAATGTAACCTGCAGATTCTCCAACAAATCCTCCACCATAGTGTGATGTTGTTGTTACTGAACCACCGACCGAGCAATTTTCCAATAAGCAGTATGTGCCTGCATAACCTATAAAACCACCGTTGCGATAGGTAGTTCCGCTGACTGTTCCATAAAAATGACAGTTGGTAAAAACGGTTGAGTCGTTTGATGCTCCTCTAGTACGACCGCAGAATCCACCTACATACAGTTGCTTTGAACTTACAGTACCAGTCAATTTAATGTTTTTGATTTTTGCACTATTGAGAACTCCAAAAAGTCCGGAGTTATGCGCTGTTCTTGATACGGTAAGGTTGCTAAGTAAATGGCATTGTCCATCGAGAGTTCCCTTGAAAGGATGTTCGTATGTTCCTATAGGAGACCAACTGCTTATCCCACCCATGTTTATGTCGGCAGTAATCTTAATGATAACTCCTTTGAATCCATTATATGCAGATATACCTTTATATTTTCCACTTGCACCTGCGTTAACTGCATTTCGGAATGCTTCAAGTTCACTTATGTTTTCAATTGTAAGTTCTGGAGTTGTTGTGTATGGATTTTCTATTATGAAAGTTTTGCTCCATAATTCATCGTCTCTCAGTCCAGCACCAGTATTGGTCACTGTGATAAGTACAGTACCTTCATTGGCGCCAACAGTTACATCCGTACCGACTATTGTGATTATGGGATGGTCGGGGTCGGGTTCATCGGTTGTGTATGTATATCCATCAACCAAAGAGAAGTTGGCGGGTTCGTTGTAGTATGCAATAGGTGATTCTGGCAAATTGATAGGCACAGATGCTATTATTGCAGCATTTTTTGTTGCAAGATTCTTAGGAATTGGATAGTGTCCAGCCTTGAATGCAAAATGGTCAGTCCATTCGCTTGCAGTTCCGCCTAAACCATCCGGCATTACATCATCTGCTGGAGCAATGAGGTGGGAATGGGAGAGTCCGTTAGCATGTGTAGCATCGTTTGCTACTGTGCGGACTCCTGTCATTGTACTTGAGCTTCTTTGGCAGTCATAATAGCAGTATGATATGTTTCCGATACTGTTTGTGCCAGTGATACATCCACCCATATTAACGGTTCCAGTATTAATACAATATAATATGTTTTTATTTCCGCTACCAGCTATACCGCCAGTAGAAACGGCATTTCCATATACATTTCCGCCGTTGTGGCAGTATTTTACATTGGTGTTACTCATTGTGCCGACAATTCCACCTGAAGTTTCTTGGGCAGTTATCCATGCAGCATTTGAACAGCCGATTATGTTATTGTAGTTTGTACTATTACCGCCAGTATTACCTACTATACCGCCAGCATAGTTTTCTATAGCAGTAACCGTTCCTGCTACAGCGCAGTAGGAAATGTCGCTGTATGAAGAAAGAGTGCCAACAATGCCACCTACATAGCTAACTCCTGCAACTTCTCCGTTGAAAGTACAGTTGCTTATATATGCACGGTGACTGGCGTTACCTATTAAAGTTCCTGTTATACCTCCGATTGTAGTATAGTTAGAAATTATTCTACCTGTAATATTTACGCTATCTACACCAGCAGAACTATTATCAGCCGATTTTATATATCCGAAAAGTCCTTTATTCGATGTCCAACCAGTTACGTCTGTTACCAGATTCTTTATTACACAGCCTTTACCATTAAATTTGCCTTGAAAATAATGTCCGCTGTTACCTGTGCCAATTACTTTCCATGTAATATTGTCCAAGTCAATAACTACAGGCTCGTCCGGATAGTTTGGGTTTTGTACATTAATGGTTTTGCCAGCAAAAGTCTCATTGTAGTTAGCTAATGCAGCCACACCTGCAAGTTGTTTTGCTGTCCAAATGTAAAATTCATCAGCATCGCGGTTGTCGTGATACCATGATGTGTCAATTGAACCATTCCATACCGACAAGGTAACTTGCGAAAATGCATTCTGCATACCTATTAATGATATGCAGAAAATTGTAATAAATAAAATTTTCTTCATACTAAAAATTGCATAAGGTCAATAAAGTATAGTCGCAAAAATTGCGCGGCAAAAATATTAAATATTTTGATACACAAAGTTTATTAGTTTAATTTTTTTTTCAATATTAGAATACTTTGTGAAAAATATTGTTCGTAGGGTGTTTTTGCTATAACATTTTTGCGGATTCTCTTTTGAAGGTAATGTTGCGAATGGAAACAAAAAAAAGTCCGACATTTGCCGGACTTTTGTATTAATTAATGTCTTTCCTTTACTTGATAACACCGAGTTCCTTGCCAACCTTGGTGAATGCTGCGATGCACTTGTCGAGGTGAGCAATTTCGTGTGCTGCCGAAATCTGAACGCGGATACGAGCCTGTCCCTTCGGAACGACAGGATAGTAGAAGCCAGTTACATAGATGCCTTCTTCCTGAAGTTTTGCTGCCATGTCCTGCGAAAGTTTTGCATCGTAAAGCATTACTGCGCAGATTGCCGATTCGGTTGGCTTGATGTCAAAGCCAGCAGCCTTCATCTTCGAGATGAAGTAGTCGGTGTTGCTGTGGAGCTTGTCCTGCAACTCGTTGGTGCTCGACATGATGTCAATCATCTTGCAGCCTGCAGCGGCAACCATCGGAGGAATAGAGTTGGAGAACAAATATGGACGCGAACGCTGGCGAAGCATTTCGATGATTTCACGCTTACCAGTTGTGAATCCGCCTACTGCACCGCCGAATGCCTTTCCGAGAGTACCGGTAAGGATTTCAATCTTTCCACGGAGGTTGTAGCGTTCGGTAACACCGCGGCCAGTCTTTCCGACAACACCTGCCGAGTGCGATTCGTCAACCATTACCATTGCGTTGTACTTGTTTGCGAGTTCGTAAATCTTGTCGAGCGGGCAAACGTTACCGTCCATCGAGAATACGCCGTCGGTAGCAATGAGGCGGAAACGGCACTTCTGTGCTTCCTTGAGTTTTTCTTCGAGGTCGGCCATGTCGGCGTTTGCATAGCGGAAACGCTGAGCCTTGCACAAACGAACACCGTCGATGATTGAAGCGTGGTTGAGCGAGTCGGAGATGATAGCATCTTCTTCGCCGAGCAAAGGCTCGAAAACACCGCCGTTAGCGTCGAAGCAAGCTGCGTAGAGGATAGTGTCCTCGGTACCGAAAAATTCTGCAATCTTCTTTTCGAGAGCCTTGTGGAGGTCGGAGCAACCGCAGATGAATCTTACCGATGCCATACCGTAGCCGTGGGTATCCATGGCTTCCTTTGCAGCAGCGATGAGCTGTGGGTTGTTGGCAAGACCAAGATAGTTGTTTGCGCAGAAATTGAGAACCTTGGTTCCGTCCTGCAATGTGATTTCACCACCCTGTGGCGATGCGATGATGCGTTCATTCTTGTACAAACCGGCTTCTCTTATTCCGGCTATTTCCTTCTGTAGATAAGCTTGAAAATCGTTATACATGATATTTTGTTTTTAAATTATTTTCGATTGGCAAATGTAAGAAATAATGTTTTTCGTTGAACAAAAAGATTTAAAAATTCAAGAATTCAAATATTCAAGTATTCAATGGATAATTGACAATGGTTTCTAGGTTTTTCTGTTTCTAGGTTTTTGACAAGATGCAAAGGGATTTACGAATTGGCTACGCCGAGCTAAAGGTTACGATTTTAGATTTACGATTTGATACACTGAGCGGAAGGTTGGGCTAAAAGGCTGAAAGAAGAAAAGGCTAAAAGTTAATTGTCGTTAAGCCTGTTAGCCTTTGAGCCTTCAGACCCAAAACATAGAATCGGCGTCAGCCCATGAACGGCGCAGCCCTCAACGAAGTTAAAAGGCGCAGGCATTGAAACCCAGAAAAAAAAAGACCTTAACGGTCTTTTTTTTTATCTGTTTTGTTTTGCTTCCACGCAAAGTGTTGCATGAGGAACAGCGCGAAGTCTTTCCTTGGGGATTAGCTTGCCAGTCTTACGGCAGATTCCGTATGTGCCGATTTCAATTCTGAAAAGTGCTGCTTGCAAGTTTTGTATGAACTTCAGTTGGCGTTGGGCAATACGGCCAATCTCCTCTTTTGACAGTACATTCTGACCTTCTTCCAAAACCTTGAAAGTTGGTGAAGTATCATCAATGTCGTTCATGTCTTCCTTGGTGAGCATGCTCTTATACAAGTCGAAATCAGCCTGTGCGCGTTCCAACTTCTTGAGAATTATTTCCTTGAATTCCTCAAGTTCTTCCTGCGAATATCTGGTCTTTTCTTCTTCCATGATTTTCCTATCTAATTAAAACTCTTATCAAATTAATAAACTCTAAATATTATACGACACTTTTTAAATTTTGTTTTATGCTATTTGACGATTTGATGATTTGATGATTTGAAAATTAGTATGTCAATCTTGTTTCAGTAATTTTGCGACTAGCACCACTTCCATTATAAGATATGCAAAGTACAACACAAAGAATTGTATGGCGTATGCAATGCGATAATCGGCATTAGATTTAATAATAGGTATAAGAAAGACAACTGCGAGTGCCATCTTCACCAAACTTGAAGCCATAAAAGCATATCCGAAAAGGCCTTGTTTCTGTGTCATCTTTTTGAAAATGAACTTCAAAACTAGCATAACGACTGCAGTCAAAACAAATAAAAATAGGTGAGCCTCGTATATGCCTTCTGCTGCACACACTGGGAATGCCCGTGCTAGCAGGTAATGCACTGCAAACAGGCAAACGCCAAACACCGCAAGTTTTGTGAGCACGCCGACAATTGAATTATTTTTCATTTTTTACGCCCTTTATTACTATATAAATTGATGCAAACACGGCGAAAAGCGATAGCGCCACTGTGAACCAAGGCTTTTCGGTTCCAAAATATTCATCGAGCTTTAGCCCGCCGAATGCGCCAGCAAATATCACAATTCCCATCTCGAAGGCCAGCGATGTGTAGCGTGCCCATTTTCCGAGACCAGAATTGAACTTGTCGCCTTTTTCTTTGCTATCCATTATATTGTTCTTCGACCTGTGGCTCGGCGGTACTCATGTTGCAAGTGCCTGTGAATATTGCATTAGGCTCGATGGCTAACTTCGATGTTTTGATCTCGCCTTCTACGGTAGCCGTAGCCCTAAGCATCAGCAGGTTTTCAACCTTTATCTTGCCTCGTACATTCCCTGCAACTTCGCAATCCTTGCATTTTACCTCGCCGACAATCCTGCCAGTTGTCCCGATTACGATTTTAGATTGTGTAGTAAGGTTTCCTTCCAATGTTCCGTCAATCCTCATGTCTCCTTGCGAAACAATATTGCCGACAATAGTTGTTCCGTTACCAATGATGTTGAGGTTGTTGCTTATTTCTTCGCTTTTTGCCATAGCATGTAATTTTTAGACCTCAAAGGTATGCTTTTTGTGGAAACTATGCAAATAAATTAAAAAGTTTCTGTGGCTGGTGGTTGCTGGGATTGCCGAAGTACGCCGTTTCTGGGTTCTCAGCTCCCAGAGCTTGTTGAGTCGTGGCGCGCCGCGACTGTACTAATGTTCATTGTTCAAAGATTTGATGATTTGAAGATTTGAATGGCTGCGCCGTTTGAAGGTTTGGCTACACCGAGCTAAAGGTTGATGATTTGAATGGCTTCGCCGTTCTCGCTGCGCTGTTTGAGTGGCTTCGCCGTTTCTACGCCTCTGGCGTTTCTAAGTTTCTGGTTTTTCTGTTTTCTATTGCTTGCTGTTGTTGGTTGCCCCCATAGCCTTAATGGCCGTTAATGCCATTAGGGGCTTTAACGATGGGGGCAGCAAAAAAGACAATAGCAAGCAATACTATATTCTAAAACACCCAGAAACCGTAAAACCAGAAATCTTTTTTACCTTTGCAAAAATTTTAGCGATGAAAACAAGAATATCAATATTGTTGCTGGCACTTTCGATTATGATTGTCGGAATGAGTTCGTGTGCAATTCAGGAAGTAAGCGTTGGCACTCCTAGGGATGTAAAGTTGAACAATTTGAGTTTGAGCGGAATTAGCATAAGCGGAAAAATTCCGATTGAAAATCCCAACAATTTTGGCTTCAATGTAAAAGGCGTAAAACTGGATGTGACCATAAACGACATTCCTATAGGATGCCTTAACAAGAAAGAGAAAATTCACGTTAATCCAAAGTCAAAAGATGCATATCAAATAAACTACGATGCATCGTTCAAGGATGTGGTGAAAGATCCCAAGGCGTTGATAGGTGCCTTTACTAAAGGAGGAGCAACTTTAAAGTTGTCGGGGTATGTGAAGGTGTCGAAGTTCATAATTTCTAAAAAAATAAAGGTTGACCATCAGGAGAATTTGAGCAGATTCAAGATTTTTTAGTACCTTTGCAAAAATTTCATTCCGATGAAAAAGTTTGTAGTAATATTCATAATAGCCTTCTGTTCGATGCAAATGTTTGGGCAGAACATAACGCCATCGCGAATAAAGTATTTCAGTGATTCAACATACAATGGTAAAGTGAAAATTGAGCAGGATTACGCTGTCAAGAATTTCATGGAAACTTGTGTCGGCCTAAACAAGAAGCGTGACGGTTTTCCTGGCTACAGAGTGAAGGTTTTCGCTCAGAATACACAAGACTCCCGTTCTCGGGCAAACGCAATCCGTTCGGCTTGCAGTGACGATGACCACGAGGCATACGTAACCTTTGTAGAACCGAACTTTGAGGTTCATGTTGGCGACTTTATGACACGTTTCGAGGCTTTGGTGTTGCTCCAGGACCTCTTGGCAAAATATCCGGAAGCATATATTATTAAGACCAACATAAAATACCCAATCCACTGATGGATAATGCAGAATTGAAGCGGCTTGAAGGCATTGCTGCGACTATTCGCCGCGACATTATTGATTCTTTGTGCGAGGCTGGTTCGGGACACATTGGTGGTTCGCTTGACCTTGCCGACATTTTTACCGTGCTTTATTTTCACACCATGAAGCACAATCCGCAAAATCCACAGATGCCCGACCGCGACAAGCTTATACTTTCCATTGGTCATACAGCACCAGTGCTTTACGCAACACTTGCCAATGCAGGATATTTCCCAAAGGAAGAACTTCTGACCTTGCGCAAGATTGGCGGTCGTTTGCAGGGACATCCATCGTTGGCATCGGGACTGCCGGGAGTGGAGTCGGCATCGGGTTCGCTCGGTCAAGGTTTGTCGGTATGCGTAGGAATGGCTCTTTCCGACAAGGTCGACGGTTGCAACCGCAAGATTTTCTGCGTATGTGGTGATGGTGAAATCCAGGAAGGACAGGTATGGGAAGCGGCCATGAGCGCAGCACATCATAAGTTGGGCAACATTGTCGCAATAGTTGACCGTAACCGTTTGCAAATCGATGGTCCAAACGAGGTTGTGATGAACCTTGAGCCGCTACGGGAAAAATGGGCATCGTTTGGCTGGGATGTTTACGAATGCAACGGTAATAGCATCGAGGAGCTTGTTTGCACCTTCGATAGCATGACTGGCGATAAGCCTAAAGTCCTAATTGCCAACACCACCATGGGCAAAGGTGTTCCCGAAATCGAGGGCGACTACAAGTGGCACGGAAAAGCACCAAGCAGGGAAGATAAAGAACGCTGGGCGAAAGGGAAATAACAATTGACAATTATCAATGGATAATTGATAATGTACAATCACACCATCGGTGTCATGCTGAACTTTATGCTTTTTTTTGTGTGGTAAATTTGCCCCGCAAAATGTTCTGTCTCTTCCTGGCGGATTCCATCCGCCCATTGTCAATTTTATTATATGTGTAAATCATTGAATATTAGTTTACTAAAAATTTCTTTTCAAAAACTTAAAAAAAACTTGCAGTTTTCAGAAAAGAAAATGTAAATTTGTGGTCTTACAATAAAATTCATAATTGGAATATGAAGAAATATGTTTGGTTTTTGTTAAGTCTTTGTGTATTGCTGACTTTCGCAATACCAGTTTGCGCTCAGGAAACGGAGACGCAACCTCAGGACACAGCAAAACAGATTGAGGAATCGAGCGAAATTGCGCAAAATATTGCAGAGCCAACGGAAGCTGCACAACCCGAAGCTGCAAAGGAAGAAAAATTTGATGTCACCAGCTTGATTATGGGACACATCAAGGACTCGCACGTATGGCACATCCTCGACTACACCAAGGAGGAAAACGGCCAGGAAGTAGAAGTTCCGGTTGCTGTTCCACTGCCAGTGATTGTCTTCGCTAACGGTCATCTCGACTTCTTCATGTCGGGCGCATTCCACCACGGACACGAAGCCGTAACCAAGGGCGACAACACCTACATCCTCGCCAACGACAAGATTTACCTTGCCAACGACAAGGGC
>JAEEGG010023642.1_pt1 | contig 11988 bp, 8 predicted proteins | sample 9134161 | NCBI WGS metagenome assembly JAEEGG01 (sample SAMN16246543, study PRJNA631951) | gut metagenome | biome: gut microbiome; feature: rumen; material: CR-attached | host: Bos | place: Iran: Karaj | collected 2018-10 | reverse complement strand
CAGTCTGTACAAAGTGCTAGGCGTGCCTGCAGAGGTTGTGCTTGCATAAAAGATTTTATCCATAATAAACGAGGGTATGACGACAACGTTTTACCCTCGTTTTTAGCTATTTACAAAAATGGGGCTTGAATTTTAGCAGTATGCCAAGTTTTTTTACTTTTGCACCTATAAAGCCTCGGTAGAAGCCACTACCAATAAAAGAACGTTAAATACGTTAAAAGTGGCCCTTTTGGAAAGCGTATAGAAAACGTATTTCGAGTTTCCTACTTTTTTGAGGCTAAAGCACTGATTATCAATTATGAAAACAGAGTGCGTGGTGATGATGAAACACATCGGCTTACCTGGTGAGAAAACTAATTACATACAAGTAATTCTCCCACAAAAATCTTTTTAGTAATAAACATCCGTATATTGGAACAAACACAGTAAGGTTTCGAAGATTATTATGATTCTTTAAACATTCGTAAATCTTTCAGCCAAAACATGAATAATGGGCGCTAAAAAACTTTTTTATTACTTTTTGCATACACTGCATACACCAAGTATCTAACATGCTTATACTCAGCATATAATATTGGTGTATGCAGTTGATTTTTTAGTGTATGCAAGAGCCTATGCCTACACCGATTGCTTTATGTTTACATTCTCCGAAGTTCAGGGGCGCAGAAGTGTCTGACCCCATTGCGCCCTGACCCCATTGCGCCTAAAAATGTAATAAAAATATAGTTCATTCTTACTCTACTTTTATAATGGTGTAAGGCTCCATGAGTACAAATGTCTTTTCTGTCTTTGGGCAGAAATAGCGCGTGTCCCACCCCATGGGACATTTTGTCCCAGGCCATGGGACAACTAGTCCCACCCCATGGGACAATTAATAAGCCCTTATTATCACGAAATTAATTGCCATTATCATAAAAGCAATCGGTGTAGGCACAAATTCTTGCATACACAAAAAATCCAACTGCATACACCAGCATTATCTATTGAGTATCAGCATGTTAGATGCTTAGTGTATGCAGTGTATGCAAAAAAAACAAAAAAAATAAATTAAAAACTAACGAAAACATAAAAAGCACCCCTCCTACATGATGGTCATGCATGGAGGGATGCTAACAATTCTAATTTTTATGTTCTTACTTCTTCAGCTCTGCGGGGATCACGGGCATGGCGCCGTTCTGGGTGCATACGTATGCACTGACCTGGACAGCCGTCTTGTGAGCCTCCTGCACGGGTTTTCCGTTGATGATCGATGCGCAGAACGAACCAGTGAAAGAGTCACCTGCTCCTACGGTATCGGCTACCTCTACCTTCGGCGTGTCCTGGAATGAGGTCAGCCCGTCGTCGGTAAACACATACGATCCGTTGGTGCCGCATGTCAGCACGAGCATCTTCAGGTGATAGTCCTGAACAATCTTCTCGCAGGTCTGACGCATATCGAGACCATCGTAACCGAACATGCGGTTAACGACTACCAGCTCCTCGTCGTTGATCTTCAGGATGTTGCAGATGCAGAACGAATCCTCGAGGATCTCCTTCGAGTAGAACTGCTGACGCAGGTTGATGTCACAGATCTTCAGACAGTCATCGGGAGTGGCATCGAGGAACTTGCGGATGTTCTCGCGGCTCACCACGTTGCGCTGTGCCAGCGATCCGAAGCAAACGGCACGTGCATTCTTGGCAATCTCCTCCATCTCACTGTTAAAGGGGATATTGTCCCATGCTACGTTCTCCTTGATGTCGTAAGTGGGTATGCCTTCGCCTGACAGTGTCACCTGAACTGTTCCAGTGGGATAAGGCACACGTGGCATCAGGTAGTTCAGATTGTGCTCTTTCAGGGCTTCAATGGTCTCCTCTGCCAAAGGATCTTCGCCAAGAGCGCTGATAGCAATTGTCTGCAAACCGAACTGCGCTGCATGATAAGCGAAGTTAGCTGGTGCACCACCAAGTTTCTTTCCTTCGGGAAGTACATCCCACAATGCCTCTCCGAGGCCTACGATATATCTTTTCATTAGATTAAACTTTAAAAATTTAACATTAATATTTTATTTCACGCGATTGATATAAGTAAAGAGATAGATAACTCCAACGGCCATGACGATGACGGCTCCAGCCTGTCCCATCGCATCGCTGGCAAAACCCATCAGAAGCGGGAAGATGGTACCGCCGAACAATCCCATGATCATCAGGCCGGAAACCTCGTTCTGCTTCTGTGGCATAGCCGTCAGTGCCTGAGCGAAACAGATGGAGAAGATATTCGAGTTGCCGTAGCCCACCAGAGCAATAGCGGTGTAGAGCATCCACTTCTCGGTGCCGATAAACAGGCCGCACATCGAAAGTGCCATCATGATGACACTGATGATGAAGAAAGTACGGTTAGGCAGTACGCGCAGGAAGAAGGATCCCGTGAGGCAGCCGATGGTACGGAAGATGAAATACAGGCTGGTGGCGAATGCGGCATCGTTAAGGGTCAGCCCCAGTCGCTCCATCAGGATCTTCGGTGCGGTCGTGTTAGTACCCACGTCGATGCCCACGTGGCACATGATGCCAAAGAAAGAGAGCAACACAATGGGGGTACCCAACAGCTTGATGCACTCTGCAAAGGTAGAAGGCTTGCCACTGATCATCTCTTCCTCGATGGGGGTGATAGCCAGCAAGGCAGTTGCCAGGACACCTACGACGAAGTAGATCATAAACAGCACGCGCCAGTCGTAGCCGAACGATGGCAGCACCTGAGTAGCACCCCACATGGCCAGATAAGGAGCCAGGAACGAAGCGATGGCCTTGATAAACTGTCCGAAGGTCAGTGTCGAAGCCAGATTGCCGCCACCCATCACTGTAGAAACCAGCGGGTTGAGTGATGTCTGCATCAGCGCATTACCTATACCCAGAAGTGAGAAGGCGCAGAGCATAATGGGGAATGTCTCGCCAAACAAGGGCATCAACAGCGACACGACAGTCACGACGAGCGACAGCAGTACGGTGTTCTTACGACCAATCTTGTTCATCAGCATACCTGTAGGCACACTGAAGATCAGGAACCAGAAGAACACCAGTGAGGGGAAGATGTTGGCCACACTGTCAGTCAACTGAAGGTCTTCCTTCACATAGTTGGATGCAATGCCCACCAGGTCAACAAAGCCCATGGCGAAGAAGCAGAACATCACAGGAATGAGGGCTAGTTTGTTTGTCTTGCTCATGATTGTATATTCTTAACTACTTAACTTCTTAACTTCTTAACTACTTAATCTCATAGATCGTTGCCTTGCCGCCTTTCACTTTCAGCATGTTGTAAGGCTCGTTGGGGAATACGAGATTAGTCATAGCCATCTTGCCTTCGGCATCGAAGACCTCCATGCTGCAGTTGTCGATGAAGATGCGGAGCTGCTTGATCTCACCATAGGTCGGAGCGGTGGTAACGGCGGGGAACGCCTCGCTGAAGCTGGCATAGCTTCTCGTGCGGTCCATGGTGAATGTGCTCTTTGCGGCATCATATACCATCACGATCTGCTCGCCCTGGTTGTTGGAGAACACGAGTTCTGAAGAACCTTTCAGATCGACAACTACTTCGCATGTAGACGACAGCTTGCTGACAGCCTTGCCACGGATGGCATTCAGCTCACGTGAAGGAGTAACGCCGCAATAAATTTCACCATTATATTCAAAGAGGTCGAGATCGCGAGGTACGCTATTGGCAGAACGGAACTGCTTAGTGGGAACCTGATTGGCATACTGCCAGTTGCTCATCCATGCCAGGGCGATTCTGCGGCCGTCGGGGGCATTGTCGAAAGTAACGGTTGCATAATGATCCTTTCCATAGTCCATCCAGCGGGTATCCTGATGATCGCAAGTGAACTTATGACCATCGAACTCGCCGATAAAGTACTGGGTGGCACTACCGCCGAAGGGACCGCCAGGGTTAATATTGCAGATGAGCATCCACTTCTGCTTGTCGGTGCCGCGTACCTGAAGTTTCACCAAGTCAGGGCACTCCCATACACCGTCGTGGCATCCCAGTTCTGTCACCTCGCCTGTAGCCTTGTCTACAGAGAGACCGAATGAGCTCTCGTAGGTCCAATCAGTCAGGTTGCTGCTGGTATAGATACGCATCTCCTGCCCTACTGCCAGAATCAGGTTCCACTTCTGGATCTCTGGGTTCCAAAAACATTTCGGATCGCGGAAGTCGGGCTCCTTGCTGACCAGCACGGGGTTGCCCTTATACTTCTGGAAGGTCTGACCGTTGTCTGTAGAGATGGCCATCGACTGGATCTGACTTCTCTCACCTGCTGAGGTGTAGAAAGCCACAACGCGATTGTTCTTCTTGTCGACTACGCACGAGCCGCTGAAGATATCACCAAGTGCATCGGGCTCGATGGCGATGGGCTGAGCCTCCCAGTGGATGAGATCCTTAGAGGTGGAGTGTCCCCACGTCATGTTCTCCCACATAGAGCCATAAGGGTTATATTGATAATATAGGTGGTAAACGCCATCCTTATAGAACATACCATTGGGGTCGTTCATCCAGCCGTAGACAGGTGTATGATGGTAGGCAGGACGGAATTTCTCACGGTTGGAGGTGTCAAACACATCGCTCTGTTTCATTTCACGCCAGCAGAGGAAGTCCTTCATCGCGCCAGTAAAGCGACGGTCACCATGGAAGAAGATATCGAGCAGCACCTCGTCAGATCCGAATCGACTGATGTCGAGGGGTACATAGTAGTCAACCTTGTCAACAGCCAGTCGCACGTTGAATTTCTGTACCTGCTGGTTGTTGGCCAGCACCTTGATCGTCGCATTGTCTTCACGCTCCTGTACCGGAAGTAGCAGATAATGATTCTTTACTTCTACTCGCTGCATGGCGTGGCTCTTGCCTAACACCTGAGGCTGTGCCTGTGCTGTCATTGTCATCAGCAGGCCTGCCACAATTGAAATCACTGTTCTTTTCATTTGCTATTCATTATTTGATTGTAAAACTTTGCTGCAAAGTTACACTTTATAGTCACATTTTGCTATAAAGAATGTTTCAATTAATAACAAAAATCGTTCATCGCAACAAAAATATATACAATGAACGATAATTAATAGGAATAGCCGACAACATCAAAAACAAAAAGCGCGACCCTCACGGGCCACGCTATTTCCAATAAACTAAATCTAAAACCTAACTATAACTACTAACTTATAACTAAAAACCAATAACCAACAAAAACCTATAAATTCTCAAAGTATGAATATTAAATCTCTGGTGCAAAGGTACGACAAAGATGCTTTGAAGGCGATAAATATTGTTTCAAATAATAACAAAAATCGTTCACTGCAACAAAAATGTACGTAATGAACGATTTTTGCCACTCTTTTATAGATGTTCCTAAAACAAGGAAAGCGCGACTCTTCACAAGCCGCGCTCTCCCAAAAATACTACTAACTATAATTACTATTATACTAACTTCTTGTTAGATCGACATCAAATACTCAACACTGTTCTTGGCGAGCTTCAGGATATTACCCTGGCAAGAGTTGTTCTTGGGGTTGGCACTCTTATCTGGTGTGCCATCGTCGTTCTTCAGCGAGAACTCGCAACCGCCATTACCAATGCAGAGCACAGTGCCGGCACCTTCCTGGAATCCATCAGGAGCCTTTGGAGCACCCTTGGCCTCCCATACGTTCAACTGAGAAACCCAATTAACTTGTGAATCCCAAGTACCGAGAGGATAGATACCATATTCTTCGGTCAGAACGGTATAGCATTCTTCAGAGGTATTGTCGAGACCAGTGAGCTTTGTCGGGATATCGAAGAACAGGCAGTTGTGGTCTTCCGTCCATCCTGCACCCTTCATGGCAATGGCCTTGAAGCAGTTGTCGTTCAGTTTCTCAGTCTCCATGCCAGAATAGATAGCATGTGTGCTGAGATCCTTGGAGAACGAGCCAGTGTTCAGACATACACCCATCTTCCATACGTCGCCGTTAGGACCGCCGACACCGCAGCCGAAGGCATTGCTGACACCACGAAGGATCGATGTTGACAGACGGTTGATGGTTCCGATATAGGGAACGGCGTGCTGCCAGAGCAGCAGGTTGCCACCATTCTTTACATACTGCTCGATACAGGGGGCTGCATTACGGGCTACGTCGGAGAAGTTCCAGATGTCGTCGGCATTACCGGTCTCGAGGTCGCGCATCCAGAAGAGCATGCGATAGTCCTCAATATCCTCAACGGTGTTGATGTTGCCGAAGTAAACGTATTCGCCCTTTGGATAGTTCTCGTGGAACCACAGCCATGCGCTGGCCTCGTCGTCATCGCCATTGGCAATGAGTTCCTCAGGAGTAGGATATTCTGACAGGAAGGCAGGAATCTTGCCACCAACTTTACCTGAGCCAAAGATAGGCAGGGCCTTGCCCTCAGCGTTCTGTGCAATCAGGGTTGCCTCCCAGCGCTCCTTCATGGCCACATCCTTCAACAGATAAGAAGTGCCGTTGACTGTTTCCTCAATCACTCTGCTACCATCACCATTCACCAGTTTCAGGATGTAAGATGTGGCATCGCTGCTGGCTGTCCATGTCACCTGCATGTCGCGCTGATCATCGCTGATGTCGATCTGCTCAAACTTCAGGTCACTGGGTGCAGAGGCACCTGGACGAGTATAGCTGGTCATCACGCCATTAGAGAGAGCATCGTCGTTCGTATACTTAAAGAGGAACTCGTAGAGCTGGTTGGTCTCCAGATTCTTCAGTGTGTAGGAACCTGATGGGCAGGGGGTGAGACTCTGCATCTGAGTGCCGTTCTTATAGACAGCCACACTCATCACTGCTCCCTGAGCGCTCTGAGGCCACGTGAGGGTATAGTCGTAATTGTTGTCGCCACTTGGTGCACCTGTTATCTGTGATGCATCAGGACTGCTCAGTATCATGTTTCCGGATCCTGGGAGATCTCTATCCTGACAAGCCGTAAAACCGCAAATGACGCAGATTGCGCAGATAAGTTTATATATCTTTTTCATAATCTTTAATCCTTAATCTTTAATGTTTAAACCATTAGTATCCTCTGTTCTGATGATAGAGTCCCTGTACATAGTTCATCTGGTTGGATGCTATAGGGAAGTACTCGTTCTTGCCTGCAGTGAAGAAGGCATCCTTGTAATACAGAGCGTAAGTCTGAGAGTCGTACTCGTCGGTCTTCTCGGTCTCGAAATACTTATTGAGTGTAGAAGAGAGCATACCCCAACGACGAAGGTCGAAGAAGCGATGACCTTCCATAGCCAACTCTACGCGGCGCTCCCAGCGCAGTGCCTTACGGGCATCGTCCTGACTTGCGAAGTTACCGTATAGCGCGATGTCGCACTGATCCTTTGCATAGCCAATCAGCGATGAGCCGCTGATATCTCGCTTGGCACGCTCGCGGATTTCGTTGATGATCTGGAGAGCCTCACCGTTGAAGTCGCCCTTCTCAATCAGAGCCTCAGCGCGCATCAGCATCACGTCGGTATAGCGCAGCACGTAGTCGTTCACGCCGAATGCCTGCCAGGGCATGTCGTAGTCCTCACCTTTTGAGCGCTGCGGTACTTCCTTCATTGAGCAGTAGTAACCGTAAGTATTAGGTGTACGGCTGTTTGCCTTTGTCAGTGTGTACTGTGACTCATACTTATAAGGATAGGTAGGCATACCTACAGTGTGGAACAGACGAGGATCGTACTTGTACTTTGAGTCGGCACCGTTGACAACGATCGCGTTGTGATCGGCATCGAAATCGTCCATCGGCAGACCGTTACGGGTCTTGAAGGCATTAACCAGATTCTGTGACGGCTTGTGGAAATCCCAGCCGCACGACCAGATGCCCCATACGCCATTCAGCATGTTCGACCAGTTGGCACGACCAAATTTCGTTCCGTCGTCAGCCCTGTTGGAGTGCTGCACAGCAAAGATGCTCTCTACAGAGTTAGCATAGTCCTGCAGGAAGATGTGTCCATAAGTATCGAGATAGTTGTAAGGTGAGTTCTTCACAACCTCAGTGTACTCGATGACCTTCTGAATCTTCGTCTGATCAACGTGGCTGTATCCTGTTGTGGCCTCATAGCCGTCACCATAAGCCCAGTTCAGATAGCACTTGGCGAGATAGGCAGCGGCTGCTACCTTGTGAGCGCGTCCCGTGGTGCCTGGAGCTGCCTCTGGCAGGTTCTCATAAGCATACTGGAAATCATCGATAATCTGCTGCATGATCTGATCATGGCTGCTCTGCGGGCATGCCTCAATATCGGCATTGCTCATACCCTCGGTAATGAAAGGCACTTCATACCACATCTGCTGCAGCTTGTAATAGAAGTGTGCACGAAGGAACTTCACTTCTGCCAACAGCTGAGCATTGGGTGTTTCCATCTTATTAATGGCCTCAATAGCACGGTTGCAGCGGGAAATGGCACTGTAGAGCTGATACCACAGCTCATCGAACTCACCGCGGTCAGGCTGCAGCGTCGTGAAGATCTCCATGGGGTGATAACCCGTGTCGTTCTCACCAGAGCCACCTTTCAGGCAGTCATCGGCGCTCATATCACCGTATGGCCAGAGGTTAAACGGATATGAATACCAGTCATCACCCAGTTTCGCATAGGCTGCGGTAACCAGTTTGTCGGGGCTTGAAAATGCTGTCTCTTCGTCCAGCGTGCCTTGTGGCTTCACATCATCAACGGTGCAAGATACTGCAAATACCGAAAGCAGCAAAGCCGAGATATATAATTGAATCTTTTTCATAACTCTTAATTCTTAACTCTTAATTATTCGTTTCACTCAAGCATTAATGCTTAACTCTTCACTAAATTAGAATCCCACTTGAACACCAAATGTGACAGAAGCTGTGTGAGGATAGTCCCATGCTGTGTTCTCAGGATCTGAACAGGTCAGAGAACTTGACTTGATGAGCAGGAGATTATCACCAGAGAGATATAAACGGGCACTTGAGAGCAACAGTTTATTAGCCAGTTGAGTAGGGAACTTATAGCCTAACTGCAGGGTACGCATCTTAGCGTAAGAACCGTTCTCAATGAAGTATGATGACATACGGCCCTCGTCGGCACCATTCGATGTGGTCAGAGCAGGAATCGTTGAACCGCTGTTGGCAGGTGTCCAAGCATCAATCAGGCGCTCACCCTTGTTAGAACCAGCATCGGTGATGCTCCAGAAGTCGGTTTGATATTTCTGATTATTAATCACGTCAACACCAGCTACACCCTGCCAGAACATGGTGAAATCAAAATTCTTATAGGCCAGGTTGATATTGATACCGTATGAGAAGTTGGGAACTGGATTGTAAACCCATGTACGGTCAGCCTCGTTGATCTTACCGTCGCCATTGAGGTCGGCATACTTCAGACCACCTACACGAGCACCTGCCTGTCCGTGTGCAAATACATCCTCACGACTCTGATACAATCCCTCAACCACATAACCGATGAGTGAACCGTATGGTTTCTCGTCCTGTGCCAGATTGTGATAGTCGTTGTGCTCGTAAGAGTTCTTTGAATTCTCAGGGAGATATGTTACCTTTGAGCGGTAGAAGTCGATGTTACCTGTAATGTCATACGAGAAACCGTATTCCGTTGTGTGGCGATAGCCCAGATTCAGCTCCATACCCCAGTTCTTCAGAGTAGGACCGTTGATCCAAGTCTGACCACCAAAACCGATGGCACCGAGGAAGGCGGGCTGTACAAGCATATCCTTGGTCTCCTTGAAGAATACATCGTAAGAACCGTAGAGCGCGCCGCCGAAGAGTGCGAAGTCAGTACCGAAGTTCCACTGTGATGACTGCTCCCATTTCAGGTCTTCGTTAGCAGACTGATGCTTGTAGTAACCAGAAGGTAATGTGCCTGAACCTTGCAGATTGACATCGTAAGCAGTAGAATTCTCGCGGCTTGAACCGTAGTCGGCCATATAGAGTCCGTAGTGGGCATTGTTCGAGTTCATACCCTGATTACCAGTTACACCATAGCTGACACGGAGTTTCCAGTCACGGAGCCAATCAGCATTGATATGCTTTGAGATTCGATAACCGAGAGATGCTGAGGGGAAGAAACCATACTGGTTGTTCTTACCAAAGCGGCTTGAACCGTCGTAACGCATGGTGACTGATGCAAGCAGCTGATCGTTCCAGTTGTAGTCAATCTTGCCGAAGTATGACATCAGCTTATAAGAATCGCCACCGCCGGTGATTGTCTGGATACCTGTACCAGCACCGGGCCACATATAATCTAAGGTCTCGAGAGGATAATCTTCACGGCGTGCAGAGAAGTCGATGCCGTTGTCACGATGGTGCTCAATACCAGCCAGTATATTCAGGTTATGGCTCTCTGCGATGTCAAAGTTATACTGCAGGGTGTTAGACCATGTCCACTTGGTGCTGTGGTTCTGTGACATTGTACTTGCACTGACATTGTTCTTCACAACGTCTGAATCAAAAGTATGCTGCAGGCCGCGGATATAGCCGTTCGTGTAGTCGATACCGAAGTTTGAACGGAAGAGCATACCTTTGATCGGAGTGATGTCAACGTATGCATTGGCAAAGATGCGCCACTTCTTCAGACGGTTGTCCTTGTTATGGTAAAGTTCACGCATCGGATTCTGACGGTCGCTCATACCACCGACAGGACCAGAGAAAGTGACACCGTCGACTTCGTATACGGGCAGTGTAGAAGCCATTTTCAGGGCGTTCTCCAGTGGAGCACAATCCACATTGCTTGAATAAGAGAACTGAGCGTTCTCACCAACAGTAATGATCTTGTTAAGCTTGTAACTGCTGTTGAAGCGTGCCGAGAAGTTCTCGAAGTCAGTATGCTTCAGTACACCAACTGCCTTCTTGTAGCCGAAAGAGAAGAGCTGTGTGGTCTTCTCACTAGCCTTTGAGAATGCGATGTCGTAGTTCTGAGTGATACCTGTGCGTCCGATCTCGTTCACCCAATCGGTATCGCTGTATTGCATGGTCTGCTTGGCATTCATAAATCCGTCGTAGAATCCACCAACGGTGTAATTCTCCGTACTTCCAGTTGCAGGATTGTATACCGAAATTGGAGTGCCGCCTGCAGCTTCAAGCGTCAGACCGTAGTTCTGGGCATAGTCATAAGGGTTCTTACCATCATTGAGAGCAGCCTGAACCAGGGCAGTAGCATACTGCTGGCTGTTCAGCAGCTTCATCTTCTGGGTCATCCAAGAGGCTGATACCGAAGCATTGAAGTCGATGTTGATCTTGTCACCCTTCTTACCTTTCTTCGTAGTGATGACAATCACACCATTGGCAGCACGTGATCCGTAAATAGAGGCAGAGGCAGCATCCTTCAATACCTGCATGGTCTCAATATCGTTTGCATTCAGGCTATTGAGCGAACCGCTATAAGGCATACCATCTACAATATAAAGAGGTGTAGTGCTTGAACCGCCCATACTGCCGATACCACGGATATGAACATCGGCCTCTCCGGAAGGAGAACCATTAGTCCTGATGGTCATGCCAGGCACCTTACCCTGCAGTGATGCCATCGGGTCGGTGTTGCTGCTCTTAAAGTCCTTGGTCTCTACAACGCCTACAGAACCCGTCAAGTCGGCCTTACGTTGAACCTGATAACCAGTTACCACGACCTCGCTGAGCACTTGGGCATCATCTTTCATGGTCACCTTCATACCGTCCTGAGCGGGCAGCTCTTGGGTCTGATAACCGATGTAGGTGAAAACCAGCGTAGTGCCGGGATTAACCTTAATTTTAAAGTTACCATCGAAATCGGTTACTGTGCCGTTCGAGGTACCTTTTTCCGTAACTGTGGCACCGATGACGGTTTCGCCTGTAGCATCAATCACCGTTCCGCTGATCTCCTGTTGCGCGTACATTATACTACACGTAAACAGGAGTGCAAAACTCAGAAAAAATTTCTTTAGTTGCTCCATTGTTGACTTGTTTAAATTGTTAGTACTCATTTTGATTAGAAATTTTGCGCAAAAGTAGTAACAATAGCAAGT
>JAEEGG010023639.1_pt1 | contig 11990 bp, 1 predicted proteins | sample 9134161 | NCBI WGS metagenome assembly JAEEGG01 (sample SAMN16246543, study PRJNA631951) | gut metagenome | biome: gut microbiome; feature: rumen; material: CR-attached | host: Bos | place: Iran: Karaj | collected 2018-10 | reverse complement strand
ATACAGGAGAATCTCATACTTCAGTATCTGTTTTCAAAAGAACTAAACCTTCAATGGATAAATAAAGTAAAAAGCCTTCTTTTTATTAATAATGAAAAGAAGGCTTAATTTTATGTATTTAAAATAATTTACAGTCATTGACTATCAAATAAGGCATTTTATAAAAAAAATTACGGAATTAAGAATATGAAATTTTGTAGAAAAGTAGTAAGACAATTATTTTTTGAAAGAAAGAAAGCTGACAAACGTCATTTTAAAGAATTAATAAAAGGCAGTGTACATAACCTGTTTACTAATCCCCTGAATAAAATACTTTTAAGCGCTGCAGGGATATCTATGTTTGTTTCGCCTCTCTTCGGTGCATCTCAAAGTAATATAACCGCCCTAGGCGACCAGACAAAAATCGAATTCGATGAAGCAAAAAAACTCCATAAAATTACTACTACTTTGACAAAAGACGAAAATGCTTTCAATGCTTTTAAAAATTTTACATTGCATTCCAACGAAATTGCCAACCTTGAATTCCCAAAAAATACCAAGAATCTACTGAATTTTGTAAAAAATAAAATTGATATTCAGGGTACACTAAATGCTGTTAAAGACAGCAAAATTGGCGGTAATCTTTATTTCCTTAGTTCCGAAGGTCTTATTCTCGGAAAAGGCGGGGTAATTAATGCTGGTGCTTTTTATGCTATGACTCCTACTAAAGCATTTATGGAGAAATTCATAAATTCTGATAAGAATGAGTTTAAGATAAGTTCTCAAGAAGTGCCTTATATCGTTGACAGACATATTGCAAATTATAACGCTACTCCTCTCAAAGGTGTTGCAATAAATCCTCTAGGCGAAATAATAATTGAAGGAAAGATTAACACAGTTAATGGCATAGGTTTATATTCAGGCGGGAATGAAGAAAATAAAAAGGGTCTTGTAATTAAAAACACCGCTACTTTAAAAACATTTTCAGCCAATGAATTAGACACTTTTTCCAGCCTGGTTAATGTAGAAGATATAAATATTCCAAGTGCTGATGAAATAGTATCAATTCAAGGTAATATTGAACTTGTTTCTTCCCAGAATAATTGTCATAACACATCTAGTGTTTTAAAGTATATTACGGGATTTTCAAGTTTTAACGCAGCGTCAGCTACAGCAAAAGTTGAAATGAGTGGTTCGTTAAAAAGCCGAAGAGATATTATTGTTACTGCTTTTGCTTCTAATGGGGAAGTAAATAGAATAAAAGATGATGGCACAAGAATCTACGGTACTACAAACAATAAAATAGCTGATATTTATTCTGAAGTAGAATTCAATGGTAATGCTACTGCCGAAGGGAGCATAGTTGTTGAAGCGATTTCTGATAATGATAATGCTGCTTCATCAATGGACGTGAAAGATATAGCATTAGAACTAGTTGGATCAAATGTTGGGGCGTTCCCTCTTAATATAGATGGGGATGCGATTGTTTCAAAAGCTGTATCTAAGGTAGATGTAAAAAAAGATGCAGTATTAGAAGCAAATAATATAATAAAAGTTAATGCTATAACTAGTTCACTACAACAGGAAGGTGCTAAAACATCAACAAGTGTTAGTAAAGATGTTGCAGAAAAGTCAAAGCTTAATAGGGTATTACCTGCTGCTGCTGCTATTTATGCAGAACTAGAAAGCACTTCTATTTTAAATTTTGATGGTAAAGCCAAATCGTCTTATACAAATAATAATCCCCTCGTTAATTCAATTTCTATAAAGTCTGAGTCTGACAGTGATTTAGATATATCTGCTACTGCAGCAACAAATAGATCAAATGCTCCAGCACAGATTTCATTTGCATTGGGTAAAAATACAAATTTGGCACTTTTAAATATTGGCGAGAATGCCGTATTTGAGACAAAGCAGAATGTAGATATAAGGTCTGTAACCAATAGCAAAAATTCTATAACTGCTGCCTCAAAGGGAGGAACCTCTGCTTATTTTATACCTGCTGTAGCTCTTTCTTTTTATAATAGTGACTCAATTTTAAATCTAAATAATACCAATATTTATTTAGATAATCCAGATGGATCTTTCACTATTTCAGCAGTAAATAACATATTGTTAGATGAAGTATATGCTCAAGCTGGCATTAGGGGCAAATACGATTGGGAAAATGAACTTCAGCAAACAATGGATACTGGCGTTAATAATGTAATGGAAAAGGTCGGGGCAAATAAACTTTTAAAAATGATATTTGGAGAAAATAAAAATCCTCAGTTACCCAATCCAATTCCCAGTTTCAGTGTTGTAGGTTCTGTATTATATAGTGAAGGTGAACATAATGCACGAATAAATGTCAAACCAGGTTCTAAAATAAATACTACAGGAAATTTAAATCTTGTATCTTACTTATACGTCAAAGATGCAAAATATGATACTACTAGCTACAATTTTCCAAAATCTGGTGGCGAGGGGAACCAATCGCCTAAAGCAGCGGCAGGTCTTGCTGTTCTAGTTAGTAATAATGATTATGATTCTAAACTCGTAATTGATGATTCTGAAGAAAATAATAAAACCCAGCTAATTGGTAGACAAGTAACTGTTAAATCATTTGTTGAACAACCTTATAACCGAGTTAACATGCTGGTTGAAGATTTGTTGAATTCGATTGATAAATTTTTGGATATTTTTACTTCCAATTATCAACAAAATGTTCTAGGTAATGTTAAAACCTCATTTACAAAACTTAAAAACAGTAATGATGCTGGTTTTACTGATTTTGTCTCTGCTTGCAAGACTTTATGGGATTTTCTTAATAAAGAACTTCTAATGGATGGCGCTTTAGGAAAACTTGTCGGCATTATACAAACTGCTTTGGAATTTAAAACCTATACCAATTATGCAAACTATACTTGTAGCAGTTATGTAAATAGTTCGAAGGCAGATACAAAACTTGATTTTAGTGGTTCTGTCTTTGTTGGTTCAAATAGTACAAAGAGCAATCTTTTTGTTGGTAAAAATACCGTCATTAATTCTCAAGGGGACAGGGGTAAGAATATTAAATTAGAATCAATGGCAGATGTCACTACTACTGCATTAGTTGGTGGTATTCCATTGCTTGCACAGAATACTGGTGGTGATAATACAACCAGTATTGGCGGTGCATCCATAGTTCATATAAATAATTCAGAATCTAATGTTTTGATTGCAGATGGTGTTACCTTAGGAAGCAACGGCGTAAATGATATAGAAATAAATACAACCAATCATTTTAAGCCTATAGAAATACTTGTCGGTGCTTCTTCTGCATCTACTGGCTTCAATGCTATGGCTTCTGTTCTTACAGGTGATAGTAACGCAAACATTTTTATAGATAATTCCGTTAATATTTCCGCAGATACAGTTAAAATTAATGCATATAATTGTACAGAACCCACAAATACAGTAGGTTCTCTTATGGTTACAGAAAAAGTTGGAGTCGGGGCAGGAGCTTCTGTAACCGCACTAGATAAAGAAACGCAAATAATTTACGATGATAATGACATGAAGTGGCAGCAAATCAGAAAAGATTTGTTTTTAAGATTAACTGAGCCAGATCAGTCAGAAGTAAGTAATAAGGTAGCTACAATTACAGCAGATGTATTTGAAGCTGTAGCAAAAACTACTGGTACAATCAATTCTATAGGTATTGCTGGTTCTGTTGCTGTTGACGATAAGTCAGGCTATGATAAATGGACAGAAAAAGCTACTTTTGTTAATAATTTCTTAACTGGTTCAACAGTCACTAAGGGAATACAACAAGTGCTTTATAAAGCTATTGGAAAATGGTTTGCTCCTAAAAAAAATAATCAGAATATTCCTGAAGGTGGTGAAAACCAACAAGCTGGTGAAAACCAGCAGGGCGGTGGAAACCAACAAGGTGGTGGAAACCAAGAAGGCGGTGGAAACCAGCAGGGCGGTGGAAACCAGCAGGGCGGTGGAAACCAGCAAGGTGGCGGAAACCAGCAAGATCAGGGGCCAAGTATTTCATTAACAGCAAATGGAAGTGTTGCTTTAAATGAAATCACAAATGTAACTAAAACATATTTTAATAAAGCCAATATTAAGCTTAATAATAAATCAAACAGCAGAGTCGACATTTCAGCTATCAATTCTGCTCATAATCTTGCTTTTGCAGGTGCCGCAGGAATTATTGCGCAAGGCGGTAATGCTGAAGGTAAAACTGTTGGCGTAGATGGTGCTGTTGCAATTAATATACTTGATAATACTACAGAATCTTTATTGGCTAATTCTAATATTTATGATGCTAAGCAGATTAATACAACTGCAATAAACGGTGGTGACTCCATTTCAGCAGGCCTCGGTTTATCTCTTATAGCAAGCAGTCATCAAGCTGAAAATTCAGGTTCTGGTGCTATTAACGCTTCTATTAATATTATAGACAACAATGTTTCAGCTAAGCAGGATAACACTAACGCAAAAGCTCTTAACACATCTAATAAAGCTAATATGGTTGTTACTGCTTACGAAAGTGATACTCAGATTACTGGCGGTATAAGCGCTGCTGTAGGTAAGCAAAAAGGTGCTGTTGGAGCTTCTTTTGATATTTCTATGATAGATAATAAATTGACTTCAGAAGTATCAAAAGGTTCATACCAGAACATGCAAAATGTGGAAGTTAACTCTTTGCAGGCTTCAACAATTGTTAATGCTGGTGTAGCTCTTTCTGTTGCTGCTGGAGTAGATAATTCCTTCGCTGGTGCAGGTGCTGGTGTCTATGCTGAATTAAGCAATATTACAGAAGCCAATATCAAGAATGCTAAAATTAATTCTGAAAGTCTTTCTGTTAATTCAAGAGATGTCAGAACAACTGACGATATGGCTGTAACTTATGAAAAGAATCTTGAAAGAAACGGAATGGATGTTGATTTTATTTCATCAGAAGGTGAAGATTTCTATAAAGAGTTAGACACCGCTTCTGGCACAACAGACCTGTTTGAATCAGCATCAAGCCGAAAAGGTTCGTTGTTTGTAGTTGCTGCTGCATCTGGCGCTTATGGTGGAACTGCTGTAGGTTTGGGTGCAGCTATAAATGAAATAGATAATGAATTTAATGTTAATATTAGCAATTCAACCATTAATTCTGATTCATTTACTTCTAAGGCTCTTTCTTATACCACAGTTATAGACGTAGCTGCTGGGGCTGCTGTTTCTAACGATGAAAGCAAGGGTTCAGGCACTGGTTCCGCTGCCTGGAACGATATTAAAAATAATGCTAAAGTTAATTTAGAACATAATACTATTAATTCTAAAGAACTTAAATTCAGAACACTTAATGATGCTTTTCTCGTTGGTGTTAGTGGTGCCGCTAGCATATCAACAAAGAGTCAGGCTCCAGTTGCATTAGGTGTTTCTATTGCTTACAATTCAATCGAAAATACTGCTGTAACAAAGCTTTCTGATAATAAAATTAATGTTAAAGGCTCTAGTAAAGGTAACATTTCTGTAGAATCTGAAAATACATCAACTCTTTATGGTGTTGCAATAGATGCGGGTATTAATGCAAAAGTTGCAGTTGGCGGAAGTGTTGCAATTAATGAAATTGAAAATAGTGCATCTTCTTCTATTTCAAGTTCTACTATTGGCCTGACTGGAACAAACTTTAATAGTATTAATGTAATGGCTACTGATTCTGCTGACATTAAGTCATTAGCAGGTATGGTAAGTGTAGCCAGTAAAGCTGCTGTTGGTGGAGCTGTTGCAATTAATAGAATTAGTGGCGATACAACCACAGAATTAGACAAAGTTAAATTCAAAGCAGATAATACAAAACTGGAATCCTATTCAGATTCTAATATTTTAACATTGGCACTAGGAGCTAGTGTTGGCGGAAGCGTAGCTGCCGATGGTTCCGTAGTTGTTAATAACAATTCAAGAAATGTTTATTCGACTGTAAATAAAAGTACTACCGACAATGCTACTGGAACAGTTGATGTAACCACTAAGCGTTTTGGCAATACTGGTAGTATGGCGGTTGTAATAGCTGGTTCAAAAGGAGTTGCAGGTGGTGCTGGGGTTTCAGTTAATAGAATGACTGGAACAACCAAAACATTGCTTACAGGCAACAATCTAACTGTTAAAAACCTTAAAGCCACTTCCCTTAGTGACCAGAATATTACCAATATAGGTGTTGCTGGTTCTGCTGGTGGTACATTAGGACTTTCTGGTTCAGTTTCTGTTAATACAATGAATAACGACACCTTAACTGAAGTTTCAGGTGGTGGTAAAATTCAGGCTGAAGACAATATTGGTGTAATTGCTCAGAGCGATGACCGTATAAAGAACTATGCCGGCGTGCTTTCTGTTGGCATTGGCATGCCTGGTGCAGGCGGTGGCGAAGGTGATGCCCAAGAACCTGATAATCAGAATCTTGATGAGGGTGCAAACGAAAACAGGTCTATGTTCAGTAAATTCTTCTCAAGCATAGGCTCTGGTTTGAAAAGTGCTAGCGGTAAAGTTGGCGGGCTTTCATCCAAGTTTGGCGGAGTAGGTATAGGGGTTGCTGTTTCCGTAAATTCAATTAATGGCAAAACTAATTCCTTTGTAAATGGTGTTGGCCTTACTGCAAAAGGCAAAGACAGCAGCAACAAGATAAAAGTATTAGATCAAATCGATGATTCTGCTTTAAATAATGCTTATGTTGATTCTAAGACTATAAGTATTAATTCTTCTCTTGTTGATGATAGAAAAGAACGTGAATTTAGTGGTGTTGTCGTTGACAGTTCTTCAAGCCATACAATTAAAGCATTTTTGGCAAGTGTCAGCCTTAGTGGAACAGCTTCTGTTAATGGAAACGTTAATGTAAACTATGTTGGTGGTGAAACCAACGCTTATATTAATAATTCCACTATTAATAAAGGTTTGAATGGGAAAACTGCAGGCAATGTTAATATTTATGCTAGCGATTATACTAATTCCGCAGGGTTTATCGGCAGTGTCGCTTTAAGTGGGAATGTTTCTGTTGGTGCTTCTGCTGATACAAACAAAATCAATAGAAACACATACGCTAAGGCAACTAATATTAAGAACGGCTCTATTGCTAAAGCTTTCGATGTTAAAGCCCTTTCAAAACAGGGTATTTCTTCATTTGTAGCAGGAGTTGCTGCTTCTTTACAGGTTGGCGTTGCTGGTAATGTAAGTGTTGCTTTGCTAAATTCTATAACTTCTGCAGAAATATTAAATTCAAAAATCAGTGTAAACTCTTTGGATACTGAAGCAGAACATATTGCTAGAAGCCATGTTTTTGCTGGTTCTGCTGGTATAGGTGTTGGTACTGCAGGTGTAGGTGCTGCCGTTGTTGTTACAAACGATAAGAGTCAGGCTCGTGCAAATATCAATAACTCAGTGATTGGTATTAACTCAGGCTATGCTGGCGATGTAAAAATCAACAGTAAAAACGATGACCAGTTTAATATTATTTCCTGTGCTGGTGGTGCTGGTATTTATGCAGGTGTAGCAGGAACCGTTGCTGTCAACTATATGGAAAATCTGGTTGACACAACAATAGCATCTTCTACTATAGGAACAAGTGCAAGTCGTGCTAAGTCAGTAGAGATTAAATCTAAAGACGTATCAACCATCAATACTGATGCTGGTGCTGGTGGCTTAGGAGCTGCTGGTGTTGGTGCTGTTGTTAGTGTTAATACTTATGATGGTCAGACTAATACTAATGTTTCCAAAAGCTCAATTTATTCAACTAATGATGTTAATGTAGGTGCTAACGAAGAAAGAAATGGTGAACAGTTTGCGCTTTCTGTTTCTGCTGGCCTTGGCGGATTATCAGCTAACGTTCTTGTTGTAAATTCAGGGAAGAAATTAGATTTGAATGAATCTGACTCAGATTCAGTTCAGAGTGATGTTGATAAATCCCTCGATATGGTCAGCAAGGCATTAGATAATGATTTTGTATCTAAATACAATCAGGATACTCTATCTGAAGACGAATTGAAGATGATTCTCGGCGGTCAGCCTACATATACTGCTTCAAAAGACGGTAAAGCTGTAACACTTACAAAGATTGACGGTTCTACAATAGATTCAAAATCAGGTAAAGTTATTTCTAATACAAAGGCTGATGGTTCTATTCTTCTTTCAAGCAATGGCGGTTCTGCTGGTCTTGGTGCCATTATGGGCAACTTTGGCTTTATCTACGACAACAAGAACATCAATACACAATTAACGAATTCAACTATTAATGCGGCTAAGGGAATAGACATTTACAGTATTGCTGGTGGAACCACTAACTTGAAGATGATTCAGGGCTCTGCTGGTTTAGCCGATTATTCTGGTGCTTTTGGCTATACATATATGAATAGCAATACATCAGTTGGTGTAGCTGGTTCTAATCTTACTAATAAATCTGATGTTGTAAATATTGTCGCTCTGGATGAAACTAGTGGAAAATCTACAGCAAAGGGTTATCAGTTTGGCGCTGCAGCAGTCGGCACTATTTTTGCCAAGACAAATAACACTTCAAAAACTAATGCTACTGTTGGTAAAACTAAAATAGCAAATAATTCATCCGCTGAAATTGCTTCTAATACAATAAATATTTCAGCAGTTAAGAATAATAACGTTGAAGCAGAAGCTCATGCAGGTACTGTTGGTGGTCTTGCTGTAACAGTTATCAGCCCTGTGGCAAAAGATTACGGTAATTCTACTGTCAACATGAGTGCTGGTAATGTTTTCTCTGCAAATGAACTAAATGTCAGATCTGACAATACGCCAAATCTTACTTCTTCAATGAATGCCTGGGGTGGAGGTGTGTTAGGGGTTGGCGTTGGTGACGTAAGTGCCTACGAATACGGTTCTTCTAATTTAACAGTAAATAAAGGCAGTAAGTATAATGTTGCAAAAGCCAATTATGATGCAAGTGTTCGTTCTTATTCTAAGCAGCAAAGCGATGCATATACGGGTGGCTTGATAGATGTAAAGGCTAATAGAGTGGATGCTATTGCTTCACAGACTGTTAATGTTAACGTAGAAGTTGCCAAGAACAATTATGCAGATAACACAATTCTCAATGTTCGTGGTGAAAACAACGCCAAATCAGTTGTGGATGTTGATGGCATAAGTGTAGGCCTTGTAGCAACTGTTGTTAATAATAAGGCAGAAGGCGATACTAACCTGCTTACAAATGTTAATGTCAAGGGAATAGGCGAACAGTCCTCTCTATCACAAATAAATGTGGTTGCTAAGTCTGAAGCCGAACATGCTCTTTATGCCAATGGCGATGGCGGTGGACTTGTTGCAGTTAGCCCTTATGCTGGAAGTGTAGAATCAAATATCAATCTGCAGACCAATGCTAATCTTTCCGGTAATATGATGGCCGACAAGATACATGCAGATGCTGTTGGTGTAGCTGATTATAAAGGCACCACAAAATAAACTCAGGGTAGCTTTGCAGGCGGTAACGGTGCTATAACAAAGAGCAAGATTAAAGTTGATACTGATTTGAAAGTTGTTGACAATGCCAAGTTGAATGCCAAAGAAATATATCTGGTATCTGGCAACGATATTAAAACTGGATTTGCCAAAGAAAACTATAATACAAAATCTAAAATGTATGGCGGTTTTGGTGGTTCCGTTGCTAGAAGCGAACAGATTATCGATGCTACTACCTTGGTTGATATAGGAAAGAAAGCTACTCTCTCAGCTGAAGATTTAATAAATATTGACGCAGTCACAAAGACTAATCTTAAGAATAGTTCAATTTCTGCCGGTGGTGGTATTGGTTCTCACCCAAGCAACAGGTCTGACAATGAAGTTACTCTGAATAACATCATTAAGACTGAAGATGGCTCTTCAATCAAGACTACTAAAAAATACGGTGATATAAATATTGCCACTTCTTATGACTTTGTAGCTTCATACACAGCCTATTCTGAAGTTGAAGGTTCAGGTGGCGGTTCTACAAGCGCAACTTCAAAGTATATTATCAATAATTATAACTTCATAGATTTGTATGGTGATGTATATAGCAAAAATTATATAAATATTTATACAGATAGAAATACTTATGGTGTTAAATCAAATTTCAACCTCTATGGTAATGCTGAAGCCTACACTAGATCTATTATCCCATGGAAAACTGATGCAATATTAGAATCAGAAATTAATCGAAGTAATATAATAAATGTTAACTCAAATTCTCTTGTAAGAAGTGTTAGAGATATTACCATGAATGCTGACTCTGGTAATTTCTATTACAAACCTTATACAAAAGAATATACCTGGTATGATGAAGAAACAAGCAAAAGAAAGCCTGTTACCACTGTTGACCAAGGTGAAAAAGATGACAAAATAACAGATAATAATAGTATAAATGTTGATGGAAAAGTAATTGCTGGCGTAGAAAATAAAGTAACAATTGATATCAATAGCACAGTTCTTTTTGATGAAAGTGCAACAGGTAATGGAATTGTAAGAACTCCTACTATTACATGCAGTTCTGATGAATATAGTGACAAGATTAAATATGGCACTATGGAATATGCTAACAGACTTTATAATAGATTTAAAGAAATTGAAAAGCTTATTTCCGAAAATAAGGGTACACTTGTCGGTGATAACTATGAATCCGAAAAGAATAGACTTATCGCCGAAATGGAAAAATACGGTCTTTATGATTCCAAGACAAATAGTTTAATCAGCAATATGCTTGTTGATTACGTCGAATTGCCGGATATTATAAGTTCTGGCGGCAATGTTTACCTGAATATAAAGGACGGTAAGAAGGTTAAGGGTAATGGCTTGATTCAGGCTAAAGGTGCACCAGAAATAAAGGTTAATAATAATTCTAACCTTTATATGGTTGTTAACGACCTTAGCGTAATAGATCCAGGTGGAGAAATATTCCTTAATGATTTGTCACTTGGTAATAAGGCACAGTCTACTTTAGCTGTTAAAGAAGCTAAGACAGAATCTGCAGACGGTTCCATGATTGATATAAGACAAAATTGGGAAGGTTCTTTTGATGTTAAATATAAAGAATCTTCTACAAACAAGGATAAAACTGTAAGCTACACTCCTCTCAGTAATCTTGAAATAAATGGTCATATAGAAAACCCGGTTGGACAGGTTAATTTCTTCAATATTTCTAAGGATATTGTAATTCAGGGTAAATCGGCTAAAGATTCTTCTTCTATACAGGCTAAATCAATATCTATAAGTGCTCCTAAGGGTTCTATAGCTCAGGGCTACACTGAAGGTATTACAAATATTGGCTATTCTCCTGAATATGTTTTGCTTGATTACTATAAAAAACTTGAAGAACAAATTTCTAAGGGTATTACTTCAGATTATTCTGATACTCTTGGTAAGACATTGACTTTGGGAGAAATGACCAATTATGAAGAAAAGTATAAAACATCTGGTAAGAATGTTAATGATTTTTCTTCTGGTGTATGGCTTGCTGGTGGTTCTATATTTCTGAACGGTGATGATATAAATATTAATGGCACTATACAGAGTGGTTATTCACAGTTTGAAGCTAATCTTGATGCTTTTTCACCTATAATTACTGCTATACAAACTATTTACAAGAATAAAGGAACTCCAGAAGTTACTGATTCTTATTTGAAACAGAATTGTAAGTTGAATCAAGGCGGTATGCAGTGGGATTCTAAATCTGGATCCTATAAATATATTGTTCAGGCTTACTATAACCCACAGACAGATAAGATTGTATTGGAAGATGTAAGTTCTAAAGGTGGTAAAATATATATTACTGGTAGAATAAGCAATACCAGCAACGGTAAGATTTTTGCTGCAGACGGTTCTGCTGATATAAACGTAATTAATAATACTGGTAAGGCCTTAGTTGCTAATACTCTTGATGTAGGTGACATCGAAGGGCTGATAAGAATAATGGACTTAGGTAAGAATACCGATGAAAATGGAAACAAAATACTAGGTACCCTTACCGAAATGACTTCAAAAGACACTAAAGTATGGTA
>JAEEGG010023638.1_pt1 | contig 11990 bp, 13 predicted proteins | sample 9134161 | NCBI WGS metagenome assembly JAEEGG01 (sample SAMN16246543, study PRJNA631951) | gut metagenome | biome: gut microbiome; feature: rumen; material: CR-attached | host: Bos | place: Iran: Karaj | collected 2018-10 | reverse complement strand
AAAGTTTGGAATTGAGAATCTAAACGATATTGATATTACCCTTGTGGCCAGTCATTTCCATGATGTGGTCATCAGCAAGGAAGGACATACAGAAGGCGTTAAACTTCTTTTGAGCATCAAGTACCAAGGAAAAGAGTTGGATATCAATCACGATGAAGTGTATAAAGCCTGCGGTATTCCTATGCCTACCGACCAGAAGCGTAACATGATGAATGCCTCCAGTAACTTTGATATTATCTACAGCATTTTGTCTGCAATTCGAGAGAAGAAGGCCATAAAGATTCATACTCCTGGTGTGGATGGACATATTGGAGGTTATCCTTTCATTATTGATGGTACTGGGGATGTGGTCAAGGGGAATTTCTATCCTGGTTATACGATGGAAGAAATGGAGCAGGTAAATAGGAATTCTATTTATTGCGACGGAATTGAGAATGTGGTTGACGGGTGCCTGGTATATACTGACGAGCTAATTCAGAAAGTGAAAAGCCGTTTTGGTGTGGTAATTCCCAAGAGAGTCCCTCTTGCTGAGGCAGAAAATGTTGCAGATTTATTGATAAATGGCATTATCATGCCTAATGTTACGAAATAATGCAAAAACTTCTATTTACGGGTGGCTCTGGTTTTCTGGGTTATAACATCAGGCCTGTTTTAGAGCGTGAGTATGACGTGGTCCATTCTCTAGGAATCGGTGAGAATGACGATATCAAGTATAACCTTGCCAAGGAGGTACCGCCCATCAATACTCATTATGATGTCGTGCTTCATGCAGCAGGGAAAGCCCATACCGTTCCAAAGACAGAAGCTGAGAAGCAGGTGTTCTATGATGTGAACTATCAAGGAACGGTAAATCTATGCAAGGCATTGGAGAACGCTGGAATTCCAAAGGCATTAGTATTCATCAGTACTGTTGCTGTTTATGGATGTGAGTTTGGTGAGTTGATCACTGAGGAGCATCCATTAGAGGGGGATTCGCCGTACGCTGAGAGTAAGATAATGGCGGAGAAGTACTTGACGGAGTGGTGTGCCTCTCACGGAGTAGTCCTGGGAATACTTCGTCCTTCACTCCTTGCTGGTCGTAACGCTCCGGGAAATTTGGGAGCGATGGTGAATGGCGTAAAGAAGGGCTTTTACTTGAATATCGCTGGTGGCAAGGTAAAAAAGAGTGTGTTGATGGCAGAAGATATTGCCAATTTGTTGCCTCTGCTCGCAGAGAAAGGGGGCGTTTATAATGTCTGCGATACATACCAACCCACCTTTGGAGAATTATCCGCTTCCGTAGCAAAGCAACTTGGCAAGCGGAAACCGATTAGTATCCCTTACTGGATGGCGTGGTGCATGGCTAAAGTGGGAGATTTACTGGGAAGCAAGGCTCCAATCAATAGTTATAAACTGGAGAAGATGACTAAAAGCCTGACGTTCTCTAATGAGAAAGCTCGTAAGGAACTTGGTTGGGAACCGCTGGATGTGTTGTCGAACTATAAGATATGATTGGCGATACCGCGGAGACTGTATTACAATTAATTCGAAAGGCAGTAGACAATTCTTGTAAGATGGAATTGTCTGGAGTCATAGATTGGTCAAGCGTCATTGCAATAGCCTCTAGGCAAGTTGTAGCGGCTCTTTGTTTGGAGGCAGTTGAATTCCTGCCGGCAAAAGTAATTCCGAAGCAGTTTTTATTGCAGTGGATTGGCTTGGCTGAAATGCAACGAAATCAGTATGAACAGGCTTGGAGAGTGGCTTGTAAGCTGGATAAGCTTTGGGCTGTAGAAGGTATCCAGGCTACTGTTCTGAAGGGACGTTCTATTGCGAAATACTATCCTGTGCCATCACATCGCTACAGTTGTGATCTGGATGTGTTCATTGGTGGTGAGTGGGGACGTGCATGCAATTTGTTGGAAAAGCAGGGAATACGGCTGGAGCACGAGGTGTATAAGGAGGTGGAATTTACGCTAGACAATGTCTATGTGGAGTGCCACAGGTTTATAACACCGGTAAGGGGCAATAAGCACTTGAAGGAGTTTGAGCGCTACTTGCGTTCGTTGCTGGACAGTGAACCTAAGGAGTGTTTTGAAGGAACTACATTGGTGTGCCCTCCGTTGATGTTCACCGTGATGCTTTATATAGAGCACGCCTTGGGAGATTTGCTGCACGGGCATTTGACTCTGAAACATATCGTGGACTGGGTGGTGCTCAGGAGGCAGTCAGTGGATTGGGATGCTTTCAACGCAAAGTGCAAGGCGTTTAAGTTTGATAAGTTCCTACCGCTGATAGATGCCTTGGCAGATGTGGTGGAAGGCAAGATGGAATATCAGGAACTCCAGCCATCGTGTCAAGAGGTATTTGATGAGATATTCAAGACCCCGGTAGCAAAAAGCCCCCGTTCTTGGTTCGGAAGACGTGTAGAGCTGTTCTTCAGCATCCTGCGCAACGGCAAGAAGTACCATCAGTTTGGTTACACCTCTATGCCGTCATTTCTTTTTAATAGCTTGTGGACGCATTTCTTTGATAAGGAGGTGAAACTATGAAGAGAGATGTTATAGCTTGTCATAGTGAAATAAAGGAGAAAGAGAATAAAGTGCTGAAAAAGAACTTGATTGGAAAATCTATATTCGTGATTATTGCAAGGGGTATAACCTTTTTTCATGTGCAAGGACAAGTAGAGTGAAGGGAAATAGACCTTTAGGAAAAGACACGATAATAATGAAGACATTAAAATGAATATGTTGACATATATTTTCATCGCTGCCATTCTGGTCGCTTCAGAACTGGTGTATTTCAAGATTGCGGATAAGTATAACATCATCGACAAACCCAATGAGCGATCGTCGCATTCGACGATAGTTCTGAGAGGGGGTGGGATCATTTTTGTCATATCTATGATAGTGTGGGCTGTGCTGATGATTGTGCAAGGGAATGAAATCGTGCAGTACCTGCCGTTCCTGTGCGGACTAGTGATGGTGGCAGCGATTTCGTTCGTGGATGATATACATTCGCTGCCAGATAGTGTGCGTATGAGCGTGCAGATTCTGGCGGTACTGCTGATGTTCTGGAGCGTCGGGCTGTATGGGGCTTTCGACAGTTGGGTGTGGATGGTTGTGGTTGCGGCCATTGCGCTGTTCTTCTGCGTGGGAGCGACTAACATCATTAACTTTATGGATGGCATCAATGGGATTACGGCCGGGTATGCGTTTGCGATGCTTCTACCATTGCTCCTCGTGAACCGTACCAGGGGTTTCGTCGAAGAGTCCTATTTAATTGTGGCCATCATCGGTGTTCTGGTGTTTTCTATCTTCAACTTCCGGCCAAAGGGCAAGGCGAAGTGCTTCGCGGGGGATGTGGGGAGTATCGGCATTGCGTTTATCATTCTGTTTGCGCTTGGCCGTTTGATGCTGGCTACGAAGGATGTGTCGTGGATTGTGTTTTTCTTGGTGTATGGCATTGATGGAAGCCTAACCATCTTCCATCGTATTTTGTTGCACGAGAATTTGGGTCAGGCGCACCGTAAACATGCTTACCAGTTGATGGCGAATGAACTCAAGATGAGCCACGTAGTGGTATCGTTGTTGTATATGGCCATTCAGTTGGTGGTTTCGCTGGGCTTTATCTATCTGTGCCCGGATACCATTTTGGCACATTGGATTTATCTCATTGGAGCTGGGATTGTGCTGGCTGTGGCGTATGTGCTGTTTAAGATGAAGTACTATCATCTGCACGAGGAGTATTTGGCTAGTTTGAAGAAATAGAAAAGTTGATATGAAGATAACACAAGCTTTACTCGATAGTCTGACAGAACAGGCAAAGGCCTCTCCTCGTCTGAGGATGAACTATGACCTACGGAATTCTGCGAATGACCAGTCACAACGAATGCTCAATGCGATTGAGCCGGGGAGCCCGTTGCCTATTCATCGGCATAGGAAATCTTCGGAGACGGTGGTTTGTTTGCGCGGGCGTTTAGTGGAAGAGTTTTATGATAATCTCGAGCGGATCTGCACCGAGGCCATCGAACTTCGGCCGGATGGTCCAGTGGTGGCCCTCAACATTCCTATCGGTCAGTGGCACACCGTCCGGGCTTTGGAGTCCGGGACGGTGATTTTGGAGGTGAAAGATGGCCCGTATGAACCGACTAGGCCGGAGGATATTCTGGAGTAATAAGGATAGATATAGTTATTTTGAAAGCCATTATAATATAATGAATACAGATTTGACAACCCGTTTAAAACAATTCATCGAATCTGAAGCCCGTTCCTGCTCCATGGATCCCGGGTGTATTACACCGGAATACGTCTATCGGATGTGGGGTGGTACCGTGAGTCTGGAGGAGATTGAAAAGGCATTGAACGAGATTAAATAGTTTAGAAATATATCATGAAAGTACTTGTTACTGGAGCAAAAGGTTTTGTTGGGAAAAACCTATGTGCGGCGTTGAATAACATCAAAGACGGGAAAGATAGAAGATTTCCGGATCTGACCATCGATGCGGTCTTTGAGTATGATATTGACAGTACTCCTGAAGAACTGGACAGGTTTTGCAAGGACTGTGACTTTGTGTTCAATCTGGCGGGGGTGAATCGGCCTCAGAATCAAGAGGAGTTTATGGCGGGGAACTTTGGGTTTGCCTCAACGCTCCTGGATACGCTGAAGAAACACGGAAACACATGTCCGGTGATGTTGAGCAGTAGCATACAAGCCACGCTTGCTGGGCGATTTGGTACTTCTGAATATGGCAGGAGCAAAAAGGCGGGTGAGGAACTGTTCTTTGACTATAGCAAAGAGACAGGAGCCAAGGTTCTGGTTTACCGCTTCCCGAATCTGTTTGGCAAGTGGTGTCGGCCCAATTATAATTCGGCCGTGGCTACGTTCTGCAATGCGTTTGCGAATGATTTGCCGTATACGGTGAATGACCCGTCGGTGGAGCTGGAATTGCTGTATATTGATGACCTGGTGGATGAGATGATATCGGCCCTGAAAGGGGAGGAGCATCATTGCGAGTTTGAGGGGGTGGAGACGGTCCTGCGTGAGGATGGGCGCTACTGCGCGGCAACGGTGACGCATAAGGTGACGCTGGGGGAGATTGTTGAGTTGCTTAAGAGTTTTGCTGATCAGCCGCGGACGCTGATGATTCCGGAGATTCCTTCTGGTTCGTTTGCTAAGAAATTGTATAGCACGTATCTTTCGTATTTGCCGTATGAGAAGGCGGCGTTTGACCTGAAGATGAATGTGGATGAGCGGGGGAGCTTTACGGAGCTGGTGCATACTTTGAATTGCGGGCAGGTGTCCATCAATATCTCCAAGCCGGGGATTACGAAGGGCCAGCACTGGCACAATACCAAGTTTGAGCAGTTCATTGTGGTCGCTGGCCACGGGCTCATCCAGCAGCGGAATTTGAATGATCCTGAGGGGAAGGTGCTGGAGTGGGAAGTTTCTGGTGATAAGATTCAGGCAGTGCATATGCTACCGGGATATACGCATAATATCATTAATCTTTCGGAGACTGAGGATTTGGTGACGGTTATGTACTGGAATGAGGTGTTTAATCCGGACAAGCCGGATACGTTTTTTGAACCTGTAAAGTAAGATTTCTCGACTTCGCTCGAAATGACAAAACAATAAATAGATATGGCACAATTCAAGAATAACGGGAGGCTGAAGCTTCTTATCATCGTGGGTACCCGCCCGGAAATTATCCGTCTGGCGGCGGTGATTAACAAGTGTAGAGAGTATTTTGACTGTCTGCTGGCACATACTGGCCAGAACTATGATTACAACCTGAATGGGGTATTTTTCAAGGATTTGAAGCTCGCTGATCCGGATGTGTATATGGAGGCCGTAGGTAATGACCTGGGCGAGACCATGGGTAACATCATTGCCAAGAGCTACCAGCTGATGGTTGAGGTTCAGCCTGACGCGGTTCTCGTGTTGGGAGATACAAACTCCTGTTTGTCGGTCATCGGCGCCAAGAGGCTCCATATCCCCATCTTCCACATGGAGGCTGGCAACCGCTGCAAGGACGAGTGCCTGCCTGAGGAAACTAATCGTCGTATTGTGGATATCATTTCCGATGTCAATATGGCTTATTCAGAGCACGCACGGCGCTACCTGGCTGATACTGGGCTGCCCAAGGAGCGCACTTACGTGACTGGCTCTCCGATGGCGGAAGTGCTGCATAATAATCTCGCGGAGATTGAGGCTTCGGATATTCATGCTCGGCTTGGGTTGGAGAAGGGCAAGTACATTCTGCTGTCGGCCCACCGCGAGGAGAACATCGACACGGAGAAGAACTTCCTGTCGCTCTTCAATGCAATCAACCAGATGGCAGAGAAGTACGACATGCCCATTCTCTACAGTTGCCATCCGCGTTCCCGCAAGCGCCTCGAGTCCTCCGGCTTCAAGCTCGACCCCCGCGTTATCCAGCACGAGCCCCTCGGCTTCCACGACTACAACTGCCTCCAGATGAACGCCTTCTGCGTGGTGTCCGACTCCGGCACCCTGCCCGAGGAGAGCAGCTTCTTCACGAGCGTCGGCCATCCCTTCCCGGCCGTCTGCATCCGCACCTCCACCGAACGTCCGGAGGCGCTGGATAAGGGCTGCTTCGTGCTCAGCGGCATCGACACCAAGGGCCTGTTGCAGAGTGTAGACGTCGCCGTCTCCCTCATCCGCGACGGCCTCCCCGGCATCCCTGTTCCCGACTATGTGGATGAGAACGTAAGCACTAAGGTGGTTCGCATCATCCAGTCTTACGTTGGCGTTGTCAACAAAATGGTTTGGCGCAAGTTCTAATCCCTTCGTCATGCCCGGCTCCGTCCGGGCATCTCATTTTGTTATTGCTTGCCCAGGTTTGAGATTTCTGGCCCCGTGTCGTCATTGCCGGCCTGACCGGCAATCTCAAAATAGAGTACAAAATCAAGCCGCTCATGACCCAAGACGAACTCTGGCTAAAGAAATACCAGGAAGTGAAGGCCTTCATCGAAACCCATCACCGCAATCCTTCCCGCCACAACCCCGAAGAACGTTTCAAGTACTGCAACTGGCTCAAGCACAACAAAAAGCTCCTCAACGCCCGCGAGATGAAAGAAGACAGAGTGGTATTATTTAAGGAACTGCTGGAGATGGGGGAGAAGTATAAAAAAGTGAACCAATATAGATAATCATGTGGTATAAGATTCCGTTTACGTACAAAGATTTTACTACCGGTCATGCGGTTGTTCAACATGCTGATCTTATGCTGGACTTGCCTCAAGTAAAGTTAAGTGAGGCAAAGAATAATCTGTTTGTTAGAGATGTCGTCCGACATCCAGTTATCAAATCATGCTATGGAGGAGATGATTCTTATAAAAAGGCTCCTGAAGATATCTTGCAGCCCTGTGGCCAAGAGCAGAATCTGAATACTCTTATACAAGTGCCTGTTAGATACAAGCGGGACCCGATTCTTGTTGCAAATATGGGTCATTCCTTTGTGTTCAATGTCTATATTGAGAACCTCGGACAGTCATGTGCATATTTGCCTAAGGAGTTTATATTCACATGTCGGGCAGACTATGATTACTACTATGAGGCATTTATGAATGACATGTTGGTAGATACTGGCGTTTGGGGACCAGTGGAGTTTGAAGAGGGGGCTATTGTTAAGATTTTTGTTGGGAATGGTTTTGAGATTGCAAAAGTCCATCGAGATGAAGATGGTAATCTAATTGCAAAGGTACTTCCGCCTTCTTCAGGAACCGTCGGGATTAATCGTCTCACTTTGTCATGTGTTCGTTGTATAGAATTGTCAAGAGATATTCTATTTTGTTTATCAACGCGTTATCTCTCTGGCTACATAGGAAATATATATACATATTGGTACGAGATTACGCTCACGGATTCTAAATCGACTATTATTAAGTTCGCCAGAACCAGATTTGGTCATTATTGTTTAGTTGTAGAAGATGACAGTCATCCTGACGGCATTGGTTATAAGATTGTTCCATTTATTGGATTGGATGGTTTACAGCGAGCAATAAAGGAGCAGTATGGCATTTCTTATTGCCCATCAGATTCGGCTTTAGAGAAGATGTCTTTGGTAGTAAGGGCATCTTATCCTAACCAACAGTTTATAACTGGGTTGTTTAGGATAATTGAATCCTATGGGACAGGTGCTGATTATGACAAAGTGTTGGCTGAAGTATGTAGAAAGTATAAAGTTTCAGAAGGTGATGCTGCATTCTACTTGTCTGGTTTCAAGATGAGAGGTTATTTTGCATAATATCATAATCTTACTGCAGATGGCAAGGGTATCACAAGAGGTTCTAGACAATCTTATTTTAGATTGCGCTCAGAAACCATATGAGATAGTGGTCTCAAAGTGGATTGTGGAGAGAATTCCGGCCATTTTCCACGAAGACAGAGAGGAATACTTCCGGATTAAGGCACTAATTGCAAAGGGTTTGAAAGTGGATATGTGTTCTGTCGTATTTGTCGGAAGCAGTTGTACTGGGTTTAGTTTAAACCCGGAAAAAGACTTCAAGGAGTTTGATGAGCAGTCTGATATTGACATCGCTATCATCTCTCATCACCATTTTAATTTAGCATGGCGATGGATGAGGCTGGTTGATTTGTCTACATTAAAGAGTAAAGAAAAATATGCAGTCAACCAGCATAGACATCACTTCATTTTTGATGGTACAATTGCAACAGATTGGGTATTACCATTGATGCCATTTGGAAAGGAATGGGGCGCCTTATTGGCAGAGTTAAGCAATGAACCGGTCTTTGGTGGGAGAGATATCCATTTTAGACTATATCAAGATCACAAGTCTCTTGTTGATTATCACGTATACAACGTAAAGAATAATATGCCGGCGCTGCTTGGCGTTAAGGCTATAGATACACAATTATAATTGATACATATGTCAAAGTTTCTTAGTACGTCGTTAAAGAATATTGCTTGGTTTAACGATATGAAAAAGGCTGGGAAGATAGAGATTAAGCCGCCATTTCAGAGAAACCCAGTTTGGACCGAGAGGCAGAAAAGTTATTTAATTGATTCGGTGCTTAATGGCTATCCTATTCCTGAACTATATATCCAGGAAGTCGTTGACGAGGATGGTAATTCCAATTATGTCATCGTAGATGGGCAACAGCGAATGCGTTCTGTCTTGGATTTTCTTGATGACAAGTTTGGTATGAATAGGGAGGATAGTCCTCAGTTTAATGGCGCGCATTTCAAAGATTTGACGGCAGAACAAAAGCGCGCTTTTTTTAGTTATAATTTTGTTGTACGGACATTGCCGGAAATGGATGATTCGGAAATCAGAGAAATTTTCAAGCGGTTGAATAGGAATGTGGTTTCCCTCAACACTCAAGAATTAAGAAAGGCTATCTATTCAGGTCCGTTCATTAAGTTGGTTTCAGACCTTTCTGAGAAAGAGTTTTGGGGTTTGCTTCGTTTCTTTACTCCTACAGACGTGAAGAGGATGAAAGACGAAGAATACATTAGCGAACTATGTCTCGTTGCCATAGAAGGTATTCAAAATAAGAAAGATCGAATCGAGGACTTTTATCAAGAAGCAGAAGTGAGTTTTACATATGGCCCTTTCTTAATCGAAACCTTCAATAGAGTATTAGGATTCCTACAGCCTATTGCGGGAGATCTCTCTCACACCCGATGGCGGAATAAAACTGATTTTTACACGTTATTTTACGCTTTAAGTAAAAAGCAGGAGGCCTTGGATTCGAAGGTGGAGGAACGTGATAGCATCCTAAACGCCTTGGTGGACTTCAGCAACAATGTATATGAATGTATGAAACTTGAGACAGAAGATTCGGATGCGTTCCCTCAATATATAAAGGATTATGTGAAAGGAATTAGGGCGGCAACTGATTCGTCCGCAAGGACGATGAGACAGAATGCTCTTGACCAGTATCTTGAGAATTATGTATAAGCATTGACTTATGTAGACATAAGGAATCTGGCAATAGCAAAAGGCTCTTGATAATAATCAATCCCTCCTCCAGAGAGAGATGAAGGTAATCTGGGGATAGTGAGTCGTAAAGCATAACAAGGCTTAGATCGTCATGGGTAAGCAAACAAAGAGGCAACATTATATTCCCAGGTGCTATCTGAAATGGTTCTCGTCGGACGGGAAGAGTATTTATGCGTATGACAAAAAGCTGTCGAAGGCTTACGATGCACCGATGATGTCTGTTTGCTTTGAGAATAATCTCTATACCATATCAGACGAGTTTGTGGCCAGAAATAATGCTGAGGCTGGTACGTCTGAGATAAACCGTCTTACAATTGAGCGGGACTTTTTCTCAAAAGACGTGGAACCAAACCTGGATCTTATGTTGCGTCAGATTGACGGAATTCGAGAAGACTGGTTGACGGGTAAGGAACAGTACTATCTGAATCCAAAAGAAAAGCTGGAGGTTGCTCTGCATATTGTTACTCTGTTTTTCCGCCATCCGCTTCTTATCAACTCGGCTGTGGATGATTACATGAGATTGGAAAGGGCTGGATTGGATATGATCAAGGAGATGATGGCAGTTCAAACCGGGGAGAATGGTTTCAGGAAGCTTCAGATTAAGCTGGAATGTGAGAAACCTGTACTGGGTGCCAATCTGACTTTCATGAGTAATGAACTGTTGATGCAGTTCGCAGAAGCAATCGCCAAGAACATTTTTGTGTTCTGGACGAGTCCTGAGCCGGTCTTTTACACGTCAGATTTCCCCGTTGTTGTATATGCCCATGTGAAAGATGTTCGACCCATGTATTTGGGGTTGGCACAGTATGGGAGCGAGGTCATGTTTACTCTCTCTCCGAAATTGGCCCTCTCCGTCTATGACCGCGAATGCTTCAAATCCGATGAAGATTTGGACGGATGCTTTATTCTCGCTCAGGACAAGGAAATCCGGCATCATAATATTCCGCAGTACGTTTACGCTCAGCGTCATGTGTTTAGCTTGGGTAGGGACTTTAGTTTGATTGAGTCTCTTTACGAGCAATCCGGCAATAAGCATCCATTCGTGAATCCAATCCCAAAATCAGAGATTGTCAGTGGGTTGGGACGCTATTAGCCATTAGTTCTGAATGCAATACGAAGACATTGCCCTGGATGATATTCGGCAGATGTTGAAGGAAAACGACGAAGATAGGATATTCGGTCAAAACGTAACCACGCAGCCCGATAATCCTGTCTTTCATCCCATCAAGCGTGGATTGACCGACCAGAATGTCTTCCAGGAGATGATGATGGATTCCTTCTACGATGGATATTTGATGCGTTATCCGGACCCGGTGGGGGTTGTCATCCGTCAACCGCAGCGGAAGTATTTCTATCGTGGGGAGAATCAACTGTATCCAACTACGATGTCTTCATTGGGACGAGTTGTTTACGAGGTTAAATCTAAACAAGGGAAAGAGGTTGAAAAGCTCATCGCAGATGTGAAGTTCCATCAGTTTGTTAAGCATATATGCTGCTATGATAATGTAAAGGCCTTTGAAAGAATGGGCGTTACCGTGCAGTATCAGGCGATTGCTCAGCATTACGGCTTTCGCACTTATATGATGGATATCACTTCTGATTTCGAAGTAGCGCTCTTCTTTGCCTGCTGCAAATTTGATGGCCAGAACAGGGTTTGGCGCCCGTTAACGCAGGAGGAAACGGAGGTGTCGGAGGAAAAGAAGTTTGGTATAATCTTCCGGCGGGCAGTTCTTCCATGGTCCATGTTGCCGGATGAGATCAAGCGACCGATCTTTCCCGTCGGCTATCAGCCGTTCATCAGGTGCAGTAACCAGACTGGGTTTACGATTCCGATGTATGAAGATGATGACTTGAAAACGCTGGACCTGCCAGGAATGCATATGCTTCGCTTTCGGCACAATTCGGATTTGGCCAGCTGGATTTATGAGAAGATGGACGGCGGCAAAACGATATACTCTACTACTTATGTATTATCTGGCGTCGATGCGAAACTTGAGACGTTTGTGAAGTCCATGACGGTTGATG
>JAEEGG010023637.1_pt1 | contig 11990 bp, 7 predicted proteins | sample 9134161 | NCBI WGS metagenome assembly JAEEGG01 (sample SAMN16246543, study PRJNA631951) | gut metagenome | biome: gut microbiome; feature: rumen; material: CR-attached | host: Bos | place: Iran: Karaj | collected 2018-10 | reverse complement strand
AACATCGTGAACGCAGGCGTCAACAGCAACGACAGCCTTCTCGATAGCCTCGTAAACACCTGTATGACCAACCATATCGCCGTTTGCAAAGTTTACAACGATAAAGTCATACTTGTCTGTGCCGATGGCCTCGACCAGCTTGTCACGAACGATATAAGCGCTCATCTCAGGCTGCAGGTCATAAGTGGCAACCTTGGGTGAGGGAACCAGGATGCGGTCCTCGCCCTCGAACGGAAGCTCGCGGCCGCCGTTCAGGAAGAATGTTACGTGAGCGTACTTCTCGGTCTCAGCAATGTGCAGCTGCTTGAGACCCTGTGCTGAGAGGTACTCACCAAGTGTATTGTTAACGTTCTCCTTGTCGAATAGGATATGTACGCCTGTGAATGAAGCATCGTACGGAGTGAGGCAGTAGTACTGCAGACCGGGAATGGTGTGCATGCCCTCCTCTGTCAGGTCCTTCTGTGTAAGAACTATTGTCAGCTCCTTTGCACGGTCATTACGGAAGTTGAAGAAGATGATGGCGTCACCCTCCTCGATACGGCTGTCATAAGCCTCGTTTACGATAGGCTTCATAAACTCGTCGGTAACACCCTCGGCATATGACTCCTCAACAGCCTTAACCATATCTGAAACCTTGCGGCCCTCACCGTTTACCAACTGGTCATAAGCGATCTTTACACGCTCCCAGCGCTTGTCACGGTCCATAGCATAATAACGGCCTATTATGGTGGCAACCTTGTCACCACGCTTTACCAGCTGGTCGATGAAACCCTTACCGCTCTTGGGGTCGGTGTCACGACCGTCCATGAAGCAGTGTACGTATGTCTTGTCGATACCGTACTCGCGGGCAATATCGGTCAGGCAGAACAGATGCTCCAGTGAACTGTGAACGCCGCCGTCTGAAACCAGACCCATAAGGTGCAGCTTCTTGCCGTTCTCCTTTGCGTAAGTGTAAGCCGATACAATCTCCTTGTTCTGACGGATGCTGCCGTCTGCGATGGCGCGGTTAACCTTTACCAGATCCTGATAAACAACACGGCCGGCACCGATATTGAGGTGACCTACCTCTGAATTACCCATCTGACCGTCGGGCAGACCAACGTTCTCACCTGATGCAAGTAACTGTGCATTAGGATAATTGGCATTCAGATAATCCATGTAAGGAGTGGGAGTGTTGTAAATCACATCGGCCTTGGAGCGGTTACCTATGCCCCAGCCGTCAAGAATCATAAGGAGTGCTTTCTGTTTCATATAGTAGTGTGTTTTTAACCTTGCTTTTTTAAACGGGTGCAAAGGTACACATTTTTAACATTTTCAGCGCATTAAAAATGTATAAATAAAGGGTGGCCGCGTTATGCAGCCACCCTTCAGTTAAAACTGTTATATCAGTCTGTTACAATTATTTCTTCTTGTCTGAATTCATCTCCTCGATAAACTCACCAAAGACAGCTTCGAACTTTTCCTTAATCGTGCCAACCATGTTGGAATAATCAATCTTTTCAAAATAGTCCTCAATCATTACCTCAACCTCATTGCCTTCCTCGTCATGTACAATAAAGACGGGACAAGCACCTGCGCGGTCAAACAGCTCTCCAATCTTGTCAAATACGCTCCTTCCCTTATTTCTGTCACGTATCTCTCTGAAGACAAACTTGAACTTTGCCTGAGGCTGGTTGAAGCCCTCGAAGTAGATTCCTGCATTGATGATAGCGTTGAGCTGCTCAACTGTCTCCTTAGCCTTCTCCTCAGTGATAGTTGCACCGGGAACCATAAGGCTGCGCAGTGTAGTAGCAAGTTCCTCGTTCTTGAAAGGACTATCCAGAGTACCCTTTATCTCAACCTTACCTCCTCCCAGTGAAGCATTCAGGCTGATTGACTTGAGTTTCTCGGGATTCTGAGCCCAAACCAGAACGGCAGTGGTATCCTGTATGTCAAGACCTTCAAATACGGCATCAACCTTACCGTTGATTGAAAGCAACTGATAATCGTCGTATTTTGCAGCCAGATTGGCTTCAATACCCTTGCTCTGATCGTACTTGACGCCGCCTGACAGTTCATAGCTTACAACTTTGATAGTTGCTGATGCGGAGAATTGGGTTCCCTCAAATCTGACAATATCTTCAGCATCTTCAACATCTTCAACATAAAGACTCATGTCCGATGTGTACTGACCGTTGAGTGCTGCAAGTACCTTGTCATCAAGGGAGATTGATATATCGGCTGACTTAGGCAGATAGACGGTCTTCACCTTCTCCTCCCTGCTGGCGGAAATGACACTCTCACCGGCTCTTACATTAGCTTTCAAAGAGAGTTTGTGGTTGTTTACGAATACATTCAACTGTAAATAATCCACATCATGCCTGATATTGTCCAGGATAAACAGCTTAGTGTAGGTAGTGTCAATACGGTTACCTGCGCCACCACCCTCGCCTACGGCATAGACAGTATCAATCAGAACCGTGTCGGTAATGAACAGGTCAGCCGACATGTAAAGAGGAGAAAGGTCAATAGCAACGGTATCCTGGGCGAACAAGATAACCGCTTTACCCATCTTATCCTGGAAAAGGCTGTCTTCCAATACAGCAGGACTTCCCAGAGCCTGAACAAGATCCATCAACTCGATGTCGGATCCCATAATCTCCTCGGCAAATTCAAGAGCATGTGAAAAATCGGTAAAACTGATAGCATCGGCTACGCCATCCAAAGCAGTGGTGATAGCCTGCTGCTGTTCCTGGACAGTCAAATACCTTTCACTGTCATTACCGCCATTATTGATTTTTTCATCATCGTTACATGAGATGAATGCGAATGCACCAAATGCAAGTGCAAATACACTAAGAAATAGTCTTTTCATATAATATCCATTTTGGTTGTAATATGCTGCAAAGTTAAGCATTATTACAATCGGTTGTCTCTCAAATGTAAAAAAATGTTTAAAACATACATCTTACACGCTCTATTCCTGCGCTGAGCGTGTCTATTTCGGCCTTTGTGTTGTAGAATGAGAATGATGCACGAACCGTGCCGGGGATACCCATACGGTCCATCAGCGGCTCGGCACAATGGTGACCGGTACGTACTGCTATGCCCAGACGGTCAAGCAGGGTTCCCATATCTGAGGGATGAATGTTACCTACCAGGAACGATATGACGGCGCTGCGGTGATCCGAGTTACCTATAATACGCATGCCGGGAATCTCTGTCAGTTTGCCGATAGCGTAATCGCAAAGCTCCGATTCATACCGGGCAATTGCATCCAGACCTATCTCCTGAACGTAATCAAGAGCTGTGGCAAGGGCGATTGAGCCCACATAATCAGGAGTACCGGCCTCAAATTTATAAGGCAGCTCGTTATAGGTGGTCTTTTCAAAGGTGACGCGCTTTATCATCTCACCTCCGCCCTGATAGGGAGGCATCTGTTCAAGCAGTTCCTTACGGCCGTAGAGTACGCCTATTCCGGTAGGTCCGTAAATCTTGTGTCCGCTGAATGCGTAGAAATCGGCCCCAAGTTCCTTTACGTTCACTTTGATGTGAGGTACAGACTGTGCACCGTCCACGGCTACGGGAATTCCGTGCGAATGGGCCTGACTTATGATTTCTGAAATAGGATTCACAGTGCCTAAAACATTGGAAACATGTGTGATGCTTACCAACTTGGTCTTAGGGTTAAGGAGTGATCTGAAAGCATCCATATCCAGCTCTCCATGGTCGGTTACAGGTATGATCCTGAGTTTGAAACCGTATCTGGCGGCCTGGATCTGCCAGGGAACTATGTTGCTGTGATGCTCCATTCCGGAGATGATCACCTCATCACCCTCCTTAAGGAAAGCCTGAGCGAATGAACTTGCAAGCAGGTTCATGCTCTCAGTCGTTCCGCGGGTAAAGATAATCTCCTCCCTGCTGCCGGCTCCTATGAACTGACTTACCTTGTCACGGGCGGCCTCCATCATATCGGTGGCCTGCTGTGAGAGGAAATGGATGCCGCGGTGCACGTTGGCATTCACGTTGCAGTATGCCTCACTTATGGCATCGATGACGCACTGAGGCTTCTGGGTAGTGGCGGCATTATCCAGATAGACGAGCGGTTTACCGTAAACCTCACGTCCCAGAATGGGGAAATCCCTGCGAATTCTCTCTACGTCAATCATATACTTTTTATCTGCAAGCACGGCAGCCCTCACACTGGGTGAGTTCACCGCGGAAACGTTTCTCTACAAGTCTGTTCAGGCGGTCACGGAGCGGTTCCAAAGATACGCGTCCTATAACCTCACCTACGAATGCCTGCATCAGCATCATACGGGCCTCGGCCTCGGGGATACCGCGCTGGCGCATATAAAACATTGCCTTATCGTCCAACTGGCCTACTGTTGCACCGTGTGAGCACTTCACGTCATCGGCATATATCTCCAATTGGGGCTGTGTAAACATTCGTGCCTGGCGGGTCAGACATATATTTCTGTTAGTCTGCTGTGACTCAGTGTGTTGAGCTCCATGACGAACCAGAACCTTTCCTGCGAATGCCCCACTCGCGCTGTCGTCCAAAACGTATTTGAACAGTTCGTTGCTGGTGCAGTCTGATACGCGATGGTCCACAAACGTCATATTATCAACGTGTTGCTCCTTGTCAATGGTGGCAATTCCGTTCAGTGAAAGGTTTGAACCGCGTCCTGCAAAAGTTGAGAATACAGTGTTGCGTGTCTGACCGTTATGCAGTGTCACGTAGTCAATCTCAACGTTGCTGTCAGCCTCCTGACTGACGTAAAGCTCTGATGTACGCTTATTTGCGTAATGAGTCTCCTCCAGGTCATACAACTCGAAACTGGAGTTCTCTCCTGCGAACACCTCAATCACCTGTGTTGTCAGATATTGATTCGCAGCAAGAGCATGGTCACAAAGCAGCAGTTTTGCCTGTGCGCTGCGTCCCAGAACCACCAGAATCCTGCGGTTGACCATAAGGTCCACCTTGGAACTCAAAAGTGTAATAAGCTGCAAAGGTTTTTCCAGAACAACTCCGTCCGGAACATAAAGCAGGAATCCATCCTGTGCAAACAGGGTGTTTATTGCTGCAATTCCGGGTTTGTCCATATCGGCCAGCTTGCCGTAGAACTTCTCTACAAGCTCGGGACGGTTCTGAGCGGCCTCCCTGAGGCTGCCGGCAAACGCTCCGTCAGGCAGGCTGTTCTTGGCAGCCGTATCGGAACTTGCAAAAGTATCGTTTGCCAGGAAGTAGAGTTGGGTACTCAGGTTTGGTACGCTGCACTTGAACGCCTGTGCAAAGTCAACCGGCATATCCAGACGGGCCAGGTTCATACCCCAGTCGGGCTCGAACCACTTGGACACATCGGTATGCAGGTACTCCTCAAGGCCGTTGTGAGGCAGACCGTACTGCTCAAGACTCTTGAGAGCCTCATCACGCAGAGCATTCATCACATCGGCCGATCCACGGTCAACCAATGCCCTGTTCTCGTTGAAAAGCTCTATGTAGTTCTGCGCTGACTTCATTTCTGAGAATCCTCAAACTCCTTAATAACCCAGTCGTAACCACGCTCCTCAAGCTCAAGTGCCAGTTCAGGACCGGCGGTCTTGATGATACGTCCGTGATAGAGCACGTGAACGATATCGGGCTTGATATAGTCGAGCAGACGCTGATAGTGGGTGATGACAATCACTGATGTCTCAGGGCTCTTGAGGCGGTTGACGCCATCGGCCACGATACGCAGTGCATCAATGTCAAGACCTGAATCAGTCTCGTCAAGTATGCTGAGAGACGGCTCAAGCATGGCCATCTGGAATATCTCGTTACGTTTCTTCTCACCGCCGCTGAATCCCTCGTTGACCGAGCGGTTCATGAACTTGGCGTCAAGCTTTACCAGGTCACGCTTCTCCTTGATGAGTTTCAGGAAGTCAGTGGGTGACATGGGCTGCAGACCCAGGTACTTGCGCTTCTCATTGATGGCGGTACGCATGAAGTTGGTCATGCTCACACCCGGTATCTCAACGGGATACTGGAATGACATGAACAATCCCTCATGGCTACGGTCCTCGGCCGGCATATCCAGCAGGTTCTTACCCTTGAAGGTAACACTGCCCTCGGTAACCTGATAGGAAGGATGGCCCACCAGCACGTTGCTCATGGTACTCTTGCCTGATCCGTTGGGACCCATAATGGCATGAACCTCGCCGGCATTCACCTCAAGGTTAATACCTTTCAATATCTCTTTGCCGTCTATTCCGGCATGAAGGTTTTCAATCTTAAGCATCATAGTCTTAACCTACCGTATTTTCAAGTGACACCGAAAGCAGGCGCTGGGCCTCGACCGCAAACTCCATAGGCAGTTTGTTGAGCACCTCCTTGGCGTAACCGTTAACAATAAGGCCGATGGCCTGTTCCATAGGTATGCCACGCTGGTTGCAGTAGAACAGCTGATCCTCAGAAATCTTTGAGGTAGTTGCCTCATGCTCCACAATGGCAGTCTCGTTCTTTACATCCATGTAAGGGAATGTATGTGCGCCGCAGTCGCTTCCCAGCAGCAGTGAGTCACACTGGCTGTAGTTACGCGCTCCGTCAGCATGCTCACCCACCTTGATAAGTCCGCGGTAGGAGTTCTGGCTGTGTCCGGCCGATATACCCTTACTTATTACCGTACTCTTGGTGTTACGGCCTATGTGTATCATCTTGGTACCCGTATCGGCCTGCTGCCAGTTGTTGGTCAGGGCCACCGAGTAGAACTCACCCTGTGAGCCGTCACCCTGCAGCACGCAGCTGGGGTACTTCCATGTTATGGCCGATCCGGTCTCCACCTGGGTCCATGACAGCTTGCTGTCAACACCCTTAAGGAGTCCTCGTTTGGTCACGAAGTTATATACACCACCCTTGCCGTTCTCATCGCCCGGATACCAGTTCTGTACTGTGCTGTACTTGACCTCGGCGCGATCCAGCACCACAATCTCAACGATAGCGGCATGCAGCTGGTTCTCATCACGCATAGGTGCGGTGCAACCCTCCAGATAGGATACGTAGCTGTCATCATCGGCCACAATCAGCGTGCGCTCGAACTGACCTGTTCCGGCGGCGTTGATGCGGAAGTATGTCGACAGCTCCATGGGGCAACGGACGCCCTTGGGAATGTATACGAATGAGCCGTCACTGAAAACAGCGCTGTTCAGTGCGGCAAAGAAATTGTCACGGTAATTGACCACGCTGCCCAGATACTGCTTTATCAGGTCGGGGTGGTTCTTTACGGCCTCACCCATGGAGCAGAATATGATGCCCTTCTCGGCCAGGGTCTGCTTGAAGGTGGTCTTGACCGATACGGAGTCCATGACCGCATCGACGGCCACGCCGCCGCTCAGCGCCAGACGCTCCTCAAGAGGTATACCCAGCTTGTCAAAGGTCTTCATAACCTGAGGATCTATCTCCTCCAGGCTCTTGGGACCCTCCTTCTTGACCGTGGGGTCAGCGTAGTATGATATGTTCTGATAGTCTATCTCAGGGATATCCAAGTGCGCCCAATGAGGCATTTCCATGGTAAGCCAATGACGGTACGCCTTAAGACGGAACTCCAGCATCCACTCCGGTTCGCCCTTGCGCTCTGAGATGAGCCTTACGGTATCCTCGGTCAGACCGCGGTCTATTATATCGGTGTGGACATCGGTAGTGAAACCGTACCTGTACTTCTCGGCACTGATCTCCCTTATCAGACTGTTGTCCTGTGTCTCGGTATTCAACTTATCAAACCTTTTGTTGGTCTTTCTTGTCTTTATCTTTGTCTTCTTTCTTATAGTCAGGAATAAGTTCCTCGGCATTATCCTTAACCTTGTTCCAGGTCCACTGCAGGCAGAATCCTGAGAACTCGCTTACCGGAACATAGAGCTGTGACTGTTTCTTCTCCTCCTGCTTTACAATCTTGTCGGAGACGCCGGTCATATCCAGCACCATGATTACCAGACCCATTATAAGCACCGTCTTGAAGAATCCGAACACAGCTCCCAGAGCCCTGTCCACGAAACCCAGGTTGGCAGCATGCACCAGCTTGGAAAGAGCCTTTCCAAGCAGTCCGCATACCATGGGCACTACAAGAAGAATTATCACAAAAGCCACAATCCTGGCAGTCTGTCCGGACATCCTGAATATGCTCAGTATCAGACCGGCAAACGGCTCATAAAGCAGTGTGCCCAGGATAATGCCCAGGATAAGACCTCCCAGGCTTAATACCTGCTGGATGACACCCTTGACGATGCCCTCTATCACACCTACCAGCATGACTATAATGATAATCCAATCCAATATCATAATCTATCCTGTTTTAAAGAGTCTGCTTAACCTCAATCTGAGTGAATGTCTCGATGATATCACCCTCCTTGATGTCATTGTATGATACAAGGCTCATACCGCACTCCATACCTGCCTGAACCTCCTTGACATCGTCCTTGAAGCGCTTCAGAGCCTGAATGTCGCCGGTGTGGATAACAATACCGTCGCGGATGACGCGGGCCTTGTCGTTACGTGAAACCTTACCCTCACGTACACGGCAACCTGCAACCATACCTACCTTTGAGATGTGGAATACCTCCATAACCTCGACGGTAGCGGTAACCTCCTCCTTGACCTTGGGAGCAAGCAGGCCTTCCATAGCTGACTTGACCTCGTCAATGGCATCATATATGATTGAGTAGATACGGATATCAACATCATTCTGCTCGGCAAGACGCTTTGCAGCACCTGACGGACGTACATCGAAGCCGATGATGATGGCGTTCGAAGCCGATGCCAGGCTGACATCACTCTCAGAGATGGCACCTACAGCCTTGTGAATCACGTTGACCTGGATGTTCGGAGTAGAGAGCTTGATGAGTGAGTCGCTCAGAGCCTCGACTGATCCGTCCACATCGGCCTTTACGATAAGGTTGAGTTCGTGGAAGTCGCCCATCTTGATACGACGGCCCAGCTCATCCAGAGTAAGTGTCTGTGCGGTACGTACACCCTGCTCACGCTGCAGCTGCTCACGCTTGCCGGTAATCTCACGGGCCTCACGCTCGCTGTCCACAACGTGGAAGCTTACACCGGCCTGAGGAGCGCCGTTCAGACCCAGAATCAGCACAGGCTCTGCGGGAGCGGCTGATTTCATCTTCTGGTTACGCTCGTTGAACATAGCCTTAACCTTACCCCATGATGTTCCGGCAATCACGATATCACCCATCTTAAGGGTACCGTTCGATACCAGCACGGTAGCCACGTAACCGCGGCCCTTGTCCAGTGAAGACTCGATGATGGTACCGGTAGCCTTACGGTTGGGGTTAGCCTTGAGGTCAAGCATCTCGGCCTCCAGCAGCACCTTCTCCATAAGTTCGGGAACACCTATACCCTTCTTGGCCGATATGTCCTGACTCTGGTACTTACCGCCCCAGTCCTCGACCAGGAAGTTCATCTGAGCCAACTCCTGCTTGATACGCTCGGGATCAGCAGCGGGCTTATCGACCTTGTTGATTGCGAATACTATAGGTACACCGGCTGCGGTGGCGTGTGCGATAGCCTCCTTGGTCTGGGGCATCACGTTGTCATCGGCAGCTACGATGATGATTGCGATATCTGTTACCTGAGCACCACGGGCACGCATGGCGGTGAAAGCCTCATGACCCGGAGTATCCAGGAATGTGATATGACGACCGTCATCCAGCTTCACGTTGTAAGCACCGATGTGCTGGGTGATACCACCTGCCTCACCGGCAATGACGTTTGACTTGCGGATGTAGTCAAGCAGAGATGTCTTACCGTGGTCTACGTGACCCATAACGGTTACGATAGGTGCGCGCGGTACCAGATCCTCCTCCTTATCCTTCTCCTCGCTGATCTGCTGGGCAACCTCGGCGCTTACAAAGTCGGTGCTGAAACCGTACTCATCGGCCACGATATTGATTGTCTCGGCATCCAGACGCTGGTTGATTGACACCATCATACCTACGTTCATACAGGTTGCGATAACCTGGGTAACGGGTATGTTCATCATGGTGGCAAGCTCGTTGGCTGTTACGAACTCGGTAAGCTTAAGTACCTTGCTCTCGGCCATCTCCTGCTCCAAAGCCTCCATCTGACGCTGCTGAACCTGCTCACGCTTGTCCTTGCGGTACTTTGAAGACTTGGTCTTACCCTTCTGGAATGATGAGAATGTATCTCTGATCTGACGGTTTACGTCCTCGTTTGAGAACTCAGCCTTATCGGCCTTGTTGAAACGGTGATCCTTGTTGTTACGGCCGCCGCCCTTCTGTGCATCCTTGCCGCCGCCACGGTTCTCGTTCTGTGACTGGTTGTAGCTGTCGGCCTTGGTCAGGTCAACCTTCTCACCGCCGATGCGGACACGGTTCTTCTTGCGCGGAGCATCGCCGTCCTGGTTCTTGTCACCGGGCTTGATCTCCTTCATCAGGGACTCCTTGAACTGCTGACGCTGTTGCTGGCGCTGCAGCTCCTTGGCCTCGCGTTCCTTCTTCTTCTCCTCCTTGGACTTCTTCTTGGGACGGGTTGACTGATTGATGGCTGTCAGGTCAATCTTACCCACGGTCTTGATATTCAGACCACCGTTCTGGGGAGCTTGAATCTTGAACACGTTCTCCTCCTTGGGAGCCTCGGCCTCGGGTTCGGGAGTAGCCACGGCCACAGGCTCTGCAGCCTTGACGGGAGCCTCCTCCTTCTTGGGCTCAACCTTTACGGGTTCAGCCTTTACGTGCTCTGCCTTAGGTACAACGACCTTCTTGGGCTCGGGTTTGGGCTCAGCCTTAACCTCGGGCTCCTTCTTGACGGGCTCGGCGGGCTTAACCTCCTCCTTCTTGGGCTCAACAGGCTCTGCCTTAGGCTCAGCAACCGGTTTCTCCGGCTCCTTCTTCTGGACAGGCTCTGCCTTGGGCTCCTCCTTGGCCTTACCCAGGTCAATCTTACCTACTGTCTTGAACTTTATTACCGGCTCCTCAGGGATGACGGTCTCCACCATCTCCGGCTCCTTCTTGGCAGGCTTCTCCTCCTGTACAGGCTCATCGGCAGTACTCTTTCTGCTCATACGGTCCTGAAGGAAACGGTTGGCCTCCTCGCGGATGGTTTTGTCCTGACTGTACTCAGCCACCAGGAGGTTGTACTCCTCGTCGGTAAGTTTCTGGTTCAGGTCCTCGGTAATATCGGCAAAACCCTTCTTGTGCAGGAACTCCACCAGAGTGGAAACTCCCACATTCAACTCTCTTGTTGCTTTACTTATTCTTATCGCCATCTATAAAAATACTTTCTTGTTGTCCAGGGCTCTGCCCCGATTGTTCTTTACTTCTTTATGTATTTCTGGAACTCCTCCTCATCGGCAAACTCACGTGCCAGGATGTCCAGTATCTCATCTACCTGCTCCTCCTCGAGGTCAACTGACTCAGTCAGGATCTCACGGTCAGCACGCAGAACGGCCTTGGCTGTCTCAAAGCCTGCATCATGCAGAGCGTCAACAACCCAATCCTCAATATCACCGCGGAAGTCATCCAGATAGATATCCTCCTCAGTTGAATCCTGCTCAAGCTCACGGTATACGTCGATGGTATACTCGGTAAGCATACTTGCCAGCTTGATGTTCAAGCCGCTCTTACCGATAGCAAGTGAAACCTGATCCTGCTTGAGATAAACCTCTGCACGACGGGCCTCGGTATCCAGATTCAGCTCTGAAATCTTGGCGGGGCTCAGGGCACGCTTGATGAAGAGCTCTATGTTGGTGGTGTAGTTGATAACGTCGATGTTCTCGTTACGCAGCTCGCGAACGATACCGTGTATACGTGAACCCTTGACACCTACGCAGGCGCCTACGGGATCGATACGGTCATCATATGACTCAACGGCAATCTTGGCACGCTCACCCGGGATGCGGACAATCTTCTTGATAGTGATCAGACCGTCGGCAATCTCAGGAACCTCCTGCTCCAGCAGACGCTGCAGGAACACAGGTGATGTACGGCTAAGCATGATCTTGGGG